>JADMIO010866695.1_pt1 | contig 24361 bp, 21 predicted proteins | sample 8958161 | NCBI WGS metagenome assembly JADMIO01 (sample SAMN16585339, study PRJNA669376) | soil metagenome | isolation source: Crop rotation soil | place: USA: Cullars Rotation, Alabama | collected 2011
CCGCGACTTCAAGTCACGTGAATTCCAAGCTTCGGATCCCACTGTGCTGGAAAGCGGCTGGGTGCCGCATCGAGGCCGGCGTGAGCCATCTCGTCGTGACCGTGGGGCAGCCGTGCTGATGTGAGATTCACCTGCTCGACCAGCGTCTGGACTGCAAGGTTGCACACGAACTGCCCTGTCTGTTCGACGTTGGTCAGCGTGTCCTTTCTGCCGTTGCTGGAGAATCCGACGATCGCCGGACGCACGCTGAAGATATTGAAATACGAATAGGGCGCGAGATTCACCTTGCCTTCAGCCGACATGGAGGAAATCCAGCCGATAGGCCGCGGCGCCACGATGGCCAGCAGCGGATCATGGGCATGGCCATGGTTGCGTTTGGCGGGCTCGTAAAACATATGGCCGTAATTCAAACTACTTCGATGCTGCCTGGTGGCTGGCGCGGATCACGCTCACCACCGTACCTGTGCCGCGCAGCATACGCGGTGCATGCAAGGCCCCCGCGGGTACGAATACCGTGGCCGGCGCCCTGGCGGTGAAATGCTCACCGTCGATGTCGAATTCGCACTCGAGACTGTTGTCCGGACTCAACAGCAGATACGTCTGGCTCACGTCATGGCGGTGAGGCAGCACATTGGGCTCGGCCGGCTCTTTAAGATCGATCACGCTGCGCGAAGTGATGAAGAGGTCGGCGCCCTCCACCATTTCCCCGCTCAGGTGCAGCAGCCGCGGCTGATACGCCGCCGGCATGTTCACGTCGACGTGGTGCGCAAGCTCCGCCTGCTCCCGCGGCTTGACCGCGAGCCGCGATTTTCCTCGGGTACTGTCATTCATGCCTTGCTCCTTTTGGGTTTTGCGCACAGTTGTCAGACGTCCGCGCCGAACTGGGTGCGTTGATACGGAATACTGATCACGTTGCGCGAAATGCGTATGTCGATCACCATGGGTCCGTCGCCGGCAAAAAATTCATCGATGCCGGCAGCCACGTCGTCGAGCGTGCGCGCAGTCTTGCCGCCGCAGCCGAATACGCGGCCGACGTCGGCAAAGCTGGGCGATGGCAGCAGGCCCAGCGTGGGATCGCTGCCGCGCGCGCTGAGCTTGTGGTATTCGGCGGTGAGTCCTTCATCGTTGAAGACCATGAACAGCAGCTTCAATTTCAGGCGCGCCGCGGTGTCGAGCTCCTGAATGTTCTGCATCGCACCGCCATCGCCTTCGATGTGCGCCACCGGTGCCCCTTTCATCGCCACCGCCACGCCGATCGCCGTCGGCAGCGCCTGTCCTATGCAGCCGAAGCCCGATACGAATACCTGCGGCGCGCGCGGCTTCTTCATCACCATCGCCGGAAATGAAAAGCAGTGGCCGGCGCCGACCACCAGGCCCACATTGGACGGCAATTTATCGTCGATGATCCTCGATACTTCACGCGGATCGAGCGTTCCCGGAGCAATTTCGAATTCGGCAGGGTCGCGATCGGCGTCACGCAGGATGGCGCGTACTTCTGCGGTGCGATATCCCTGGTTAGCCTCCCCAGTCGCGGCCAGGCGTTCTTCGATCGCCCGCGCCGTCAGCTCGGCATCGCCCTGCAGGTAGATGTCGGCGCCCTTCTGCGTCCCCATCAGCACATGCGGCGCGACATCGATCTGGATGATGCGGGCGTTGGGATAAAGATAGCCGCCCTGCAGGGTGTATGGGTTGAGGCTGGCGCCGAGTGCTATCACGCAGTCCGCCTGCTCGTACAACTGCATTACCGCACGCCGGCTGAACAGCCCCGAGATGCCGGCGTGATACTCGGTATCTGCGAGCGTGCCTTTGGCCTGCAGGCTGGTGGCCATCAATGCGCCTATGCGCGCGCCCAGCCGCTCCGCGGCTTTCGATGCCCCCTCGGACATGGCGCCGCGCCCCACCACGATTACCGGCTTTTTACTCGCAGCGATCAACCGGGCGGCCGACTCTACGCGCTCCGCATCGGGCTGTATGCGCTGCTGGCCGCTGAACCACGTCGACGATGGCTGATACTCGTCGCCGTCGGCATCGCACTCCTTGCTCTGGATATCGACCGGCACGCTCAGCACGATAGGTCTCGATTCGATGCGCGCGCGGTAGAACGCCTGCTGCACCGCGGTCTCGGCGAAGTTGGGTGTCAATACTTCGATATAGCCGGCGCCCGTGGCGCTGACCAGCTTTTCCTGCTCGAGGAAATGTTCTGACTGCTCGTTGTTGAAGGCAGTCCTGCTCGTATACACCACCACCGGCGTGCGCCCGCGGGTCGCGACCACCAGCGAGGAGCTGATATGGGACACGCCGGGCCCATGCGTGACCGTGCATACGCCGACTCTGCCGCTCGCGCGCGCCCAACCCTCCGCCATCGCCATCGCCGCCGCCTCGTGACGGGCGTGCACGATCTTTACGCCCGGATAACTCGCCATCGCAGGCCACCAGTTCAACTGCCCGTCTCCGAGCAGACCGAACACGGTGTCGGTTCCTTCTTTTACAAATGCATTGGCAACTGCCTGATAGACCTTCATCAAACGACTCCTCGGTATATGTATTTGGCCGGCGCATATTTGCGACAGCGTTTTTTATGAATCGTAGCATAACCAGCGTTGCCAAATTTCGACCACGGCTGTTCACTGCGCGGCACGGAAGGATATGCGCTCTATCGCTGCTTGCCTATAATTCAATCGATGCCGCGCCGGCTGTCACCGGCGCCAACCCGTCACTTCGATGAGTACGAGCCATGCCGACAAACGCCCAAACCAAAGCCGTCGACGCCTTACAGCAGCGCCTCACCGATTACGCCTGCTCGCTCGCTTATTCGGAACTGCCGGAAGAAGTTCGCAGCAGCGCCAAGGCGCGAGTGATCGACAATCTGGGCACGCTGATCGGCGGGTTTTTCGGCGAACCCTGCGCAATTGCGCGCAATGCGGCTGCAAGCATGCCCATGAGCGGCGGCGCAACCGTGATCGGCACGCACATGAAGACCACGCCCGACATGGCGGCCTTCGTCAATGCGACGACCGCGCGCTACGTCGACATGATAGACACCTATCACTGGCCCGGCAGCTATCAGGGGCACCCTGCCGACATGGTGACGCCCATCATTGCGATGGCGGAGCATGCGCACGCGAGCGGACGCGACGTCATCACGGCCATGGTTCTGGCTTACGAAATATTCTGCCGCTTCTGCGACGAGTTCAAACACGAGGACTTCGACAATACGAACTTCGCCTGCATCGGGAGCGCCATGGCCGGCGCAAAACTTTTTGGCCTCAACCGTGAGGCGCTGGCACACGCCATCTCGATGGCTGCGGTACCCAACAACATTCTGCGCCAGGCACGGCTGGGCAAGATCTCGATGTGGAAGGCGGTCACTTCCGGTCAGGCGGGTCGCTCGGGCGTATATGCGGCGCTGCTCGCCCGTGCCGGCATGGAGGGTCCGCATTTGCCGTTCGAAGGCAAGGCCGGCTGGTGCGACCATATCGCGCGCCGGCGTTTTACTTTCGATACTTTGGGTGGAAATGGTACGCCATTCAAAATCATGGACACGCGGATCAAGAATCGCGCAGCCAATGGCAACATTATCGCATCGATTCTGGCAGCGGAGAAAGTCGCGCCGCTCAATGCGCATGACGTGAAACAGGTCGTGGCTGAAGTCTACAAGCATGCCAAGGTGGGCGTCGGCACCGGTGCACACCTCTGGAGCCCGGACTCGCGCGAAACCGCGAATCACAGCCTGCCCTATAACGTCGCCGCAACACTGATCGACGGCACGATCACTTTGCGTTCCTTCAATGAAGCGCATGTTTCGAATCCCGACCTGCGCGCACTGCTGCAGAAAATCGAGGTTGTGGAAAACGAGGAATTCTCCAACGCCTACGAACGCGTCCCGGTCGAGCATCGCGCACGTGTCACAGTGACGATGAACAACGGCGAGCGCCGGATGGGTGAGTCGGGCGGCGACGCGGACGATCTTTCGGCGCCCAAGAGCGATGCGCAGATCGAAGCCAAGTTCCTGGGTTTGACCGAGGAATGCCTGGGCACGGCGCGGGCACGTGCCATCCTCGACCGGCTGTGGCGACTCGATACCATGGCTGACGCGGCCGAAATTCCACCCCTGTTCACCCTCGATTGATGGATGAACGGTGCACGCCACCATCCACCAATTGTAGGACGGAAAAGCGGAGCGCCTTCCGCCGCATAAATCAAAGCCGAAACGCACGCTTGCATTCGGCGGATTACGCTGCGCTTATCCGCCCTACAAAAGCTCGACATTGAAGACGGTATTTACGAATTCTCAAATGCCAATTGAGTTATGACTACATCAAATCCACTGCACGCAGCACAGGTCGATATTCCCGACGACGAACGCGCCGCCTTCGATGCGCTATACCAGCGCGGCTGGACCGATGGTCTGCCGGTGATACCGCCCAAAGCAGCTTACGTGCGCGAGATGCTGGAGGCCAATGGAGTCCGCGGCGATGAAGTGATCGCCGAGCTCGCGCCCGAAGGCGCAGCGGCGACTGTTGAAAAAATCGCCATCAACGCGGTGATGGCGGGCTGCCGCAACGAATACCTGCCGGTTCTGATCGCGGCGGTAAAAGCCATGGCGCAACCGCAATTCAACCTGCTGTGGGTGCAGGCCACCACCAACGCGGTGGCGCCTTTCGTGGTGATCAACGGGCCGATACGGCGCAAGCTAGAGCTCAACTGCGGACGCGGCGCGCTGGGGCCCGGTCACCGCGCCAACGCCACGATAGGACGGGCGATCCGGCTCATCATGCTTAATATCGGCGGCGGCAAACCCGCCGAAGTCGACAAGTCCGAGCTCGGCCAGCCCGGCAAATACACCATGTGTCTCGGCGAAGCCGAGGAAGCGAGCCCATGGGCCCCGCTGCACGTTGACCTCGGTTACCGCAAAGAGCAGAGCACGATCTCACTGATTGGCGTGCAGGGTTCGGTCGCTTTCAGAACTCCATTCCTGCAACCCGAAAGCATACTGTCCATGGTGGCGAAAACGATGGCGTCGTCGTGGGCAGGCTGCTACAACAACGGCACCGGGCAGCCGGTGGTGATTTTCTCGCCCGGTTACGCCAAGCTGTTTCACGAAGCGGGTTGGCCCAAGCTGCGCATCAAGGAATGGCTGTTCGAGCAGACCAAGGTGCCCAAAGCATCCATGCCGACAGAACCCACACTGTCGCGCCACCGCCGGCCGCGCATACTCCAGGGCGACGATCGCCTGTGCATCTGCGCGAAGCCCGATGACATCATCCTGGTCGTCGCGGGCAGCGAAGACCCTTACCACGTCACTCATCTGCCCAATGCCGGGTCGACTGAAATGGCGACCCAGGTCATCGCCGAGTAATCAGGAAACCAATGGCAATTGTTCCAGAGAAACCGCAAGTTCCCGCTCGCGGAGATGTCACCCCGTGGGCGATTTTTTTGCTTTTTACCAAGATAACCTTGCTTGGTTTTGGCGGCACGCTGTTCTGGGTTCGCCGTCTGCTCGTCCAGGAACGCAAATGGGTGACGGAAGCCGAATTCGCAGAACAATTTGCGATCGCGCAGCTCATCCCTGGATGTGCCGCCCTTTACAATGTAAATCTCATGCTCAGCCATCGCGTGGCGGGCGTGCGCGGCGCGGTAGCCGCTGCTGTAGGTTTTATAACCGTTCCGTTCTTTGTGATGGTAAGCGTCGCGATGCTCTACCTGAAATACGGCGGGCAACCCATCGTCAGCAAAGCACTAAGCGGAATGTTTACCGTGGTGGTTGGACTGATGATTGCCAATGCCTACGGTATGGCCAAAGCCATGCCCCGTCGTGCCCGCCCATGGTTGTTCTGTTTCGTCACTTTTGCGGCAATAGGCGCAGCGCGCTGGCCCCTGGCATCGGTAATGCTGGTGGTGGCCCCGGTTGCGGTAGGAATGGCGTGGAGAGATGTGGTAGCCGAACGACAGGCGACAGCGAATACATCGGGTGACGCCAAGTGAGCCACCAGGACAATCCGTTTTCACTGTGCTGGCAATTCATGCTGATCTTGCTGGTGGCTGTCGGCGGGCTAAGTTCAGCGGTGCCCGAAATACATCGCTACGTCGTCGAGCAGCATGCATGGCTGAACGCCCGGCAGTTCGGAGAACTGTACGCCCTTTCACAGGCCACACCGGGGCCCAATGTAATGTTCATGACTATGCTGGGCACCGTACTCAGCGGTTGGGGCGGCGCCGTGGCATTGACAGTGGCGATGTTTTTGCCGGGTACGCTATTGACCTCGCTTGTGATCCACTTGCATGCGCGCAATCCCAAGGCAACCCTGGCACTGGCGGTGCGCCGTGGCCTCGCGCCCGTTGTCATTGGTCTCACGATGTCTACGGCCTGGGTGCTGCTGAGCAGCCTTTCAAGCGATTGGCGGCGCGTAGTTATAAGTATCGCTGTGGCCGTTCTGGTTTCGCGCAGCCGTATGAATCCACTGTGGCTGATAGGCGCGGGTGCACTGGTTGGTGCCCTCGGCATTCTCTAGCCAGCGACTGGCCATGACCGAAGAGGAACGAGATCACATTGTTTGCTACTGTCGGCTAAACCTATACATTCCCGCGATAAAAAAGCCTCCCGCCATGATGAAGGGCGGCAGTTCGGCCTGAACGGACGGAGGCGTTCAGCCCAACTTGGACTGCAATGCGACGGTTACCCGACGTTGGTCAGAAAATCCGGGCCGAACGGCACTCAATCGGCATGCAACGACCGGACAGAATCCTCGAAACAGCGCGCGAACGGTCTCGCTCTGTCACGCTGAGCGGTTCGGTGCAGAAGGGGCGCCCCCCAGAGTCTTCATTGACCGAGGGGCTCCATGCCTTTCGCCTTGATGACTGCGGCGGCCCCCGGTGTCGCAATATACTTGACAGCTTTCCACTAAGGTCGCTTGCGGCGATGACAATTAATCGGCAATCTCAAGTTTGACGTACAGCCCGATTGGCACTGTAGGAACATTTTTCGCGCGGCCGAACGTTAAGAGAAGTCTTCGGACAGTGTTACGTTCAAATCCGCCCTTTGGAATAGATATCTGTACGCGTGCCGTGTAACGCGCCGCTTCAGGGAAATCGGCAACTCGTAGCTTTTTACGCATGGTCTTGATGCCGTGGTGGAACTCTGCGGCGAGTTCCTTTGCGAGCTTCCTACTTACAGTTCCCGACTCCTTTGCCGACAAAGTGGACACTTTCCGGAAAACTCGTCGGATTGCCTCCGAAACGTCGGACGCTCGCAGATTCATAACCGCCTGCGGGTCACCATCAAGGATGATTGCTGAATTATTCACCCGCTCAACCAACGGAGCCCACGTTGACGTCGCATCCGCCTGAAACCCAGCGCTCGTATGTTTATGGAGATGCTGCCAGTGAAATGAAGTGTCGGTGTAAATCGATGCCCCCGTGAATTGTGCGAAAAATAATCCCAGCTCAAGATTCAGACCCTTCGTGCTTAGGAGTTGTGCACCCTCTTCGCCCGGAGCCACTGGTTGCAGCAGCGCAAATGGATCGCGTGCATGCTCCTTCTTCATCAACTCGATGACCCTGTCCATCATTTCTGCTCCAACTTCGGGTGAAGTACGTTGAAGCAAATGCCGCAACGCCTCGTCCGGAAGGCCTCGAGTTGATCGCTGAAAGTCATCCCGAGCCAACTTCATATGCACGCCCATCTCGGTATCTGAGATGGAGGGAGAGCCCACGCGCTGTTCCGCCATACGCCAGATGGTTTGCCGGAATACGTCGTTGAACTCGGAAGGGTCCGGTACCATGTGAATCTGGCCGGATCTAATGAACGGTTCAAGCATCAACAATAGGAACGCATTCTTCAGGAGTTGCGCCTTGTGCTTCCTCGGAGAATGAACTGGACTAAACTCTGGCTTGATAAAGGTTGGATTGACGAAGGGATTGGCGATAATGATTTCATCAAAATAAAGGAGCCAACTGATTGCGTTCACGGCAATCGTTCGCGGGTCAACGAATCCGATGAACACCGCGCGAAACACTCTCTCATCAGGACGTGGAAGCAACTGCGCTATGTCAGTGTCCCGCGGCCAAAGTGCTTCAATTACCTCATGAATTTCTTTCACCTGCTCATCACTTAAATCCTTGCGCACGTCATCCCAACTTTTGCCGGCGTCAAGGCCCAGAATATGTTTTACAGCATTAATGAGTATGCCGTTGCGCTCGCGAATGCTATAGACCTCCCATGAAGGCCGCTCGTCGTCTTTTCGGCCGTCACAGCAATTCCTGAACGCGCGGCCGCTGCCGCAGCCACATTGATCGCCGCGCCCGAGCGGCTTGGGAGGCTGCTCCTTTCTTAGATGCTTATGAGCTCCCGTTGTGCGGCCGAATTCATCTTGGTAGTACGATGTGCCGTCCGCGTATCCAACAATAATCTCGCCACCGAAATGCCAGAGCTCATCCTTGGACGGCAATAGCGTTCTGCCGATATCTGCCCAGGTTCCGGAATGTGTTTTTTCCGGATAGAGCCAGTCTTCTTTGCCGGCAGCAATATACTTACATGCTCTCGCCTTCAGTAGACGATTGATGGACATGACTTCATCCCGCACCAGTTGTCGCTTGCGGATAAGCGCATCGGTGCGTGCTATGGTCGTTCCACGATATCTCGCGTGGGTCCGTGGACGACGCAAATCAACGTTTTCAGGGTCTTTCGCGTACTCAAGATTTGAAAGCACAAGACAAGTGTTGGAATCGAGTGCGAACACGGTTTGCGTACCGACGCGATCAATAGGCGGATCATTCGGGTGTCGACATTCATCGGCTTCGGGTGAATACGCCGCGTTGTAAACCGTCACAGGATGATCCGTTACAATGAACTTCACATCAGAGGTTTCCGCGGAAACGATCTCCCGCACACACTCGTACCACATTGTGCAGTGCATCTGGCGGAGGCCCTGCATTTCCATCATTAGCGTAAGCTGCGTCAGGTTTGGATAGTTGCTCTTGATCCAGTCCAAGCCTTTCGGGGTACGAAGCTTCTGTGTGTCGAGGTATTCGAAGAATCGCTGAAACAGTTCGTGCATTGCGCGAGGATCGTTCTTTGCAAACGCCTTGACGGCCTTGGCCCCAAGGTTGTCGATCTCCCCGAAGAAGTACTTTTCAATGTCGTCGTTGTATATGCTTCCGAGCTTTGTCGTATATAGGTCGTGCGCCCAGAAGCAACTCTTGGGTGCACGAACGTTGACTGACCGTCCCACAATCACCTTGCCGTCAGGAAGGACAGTTCTGGGTGGGTCCAGATTCAGGAAGTGAAGCGACGAGTTTCGCTCAATGGCAAACCCCTTCTGGTACCAGACCGGCACATAGTGGTTTTGTCGTATGGCAGATGACTTCATTAGGCGGACTTCATTGGGAGTAGGTTTGGTACATTGATATGCATTGGTGCCCCTATGTCAAGTTGCTCCTCAGGCAGAGCGAGCCGCTCGCGGATCTGGCGGACAGCGAGGGTAGCAGTAACCGAGGCGGCGCGTTCGTAACGCTGTGGCATGTTCGTCAACGGTGCTCGCTGGTGCGCACTGCCTTACAATCCGGCCGTGCAGAATCACAAGCCGACCAACCGAGCCCGACATGAGGGGCGCTGCGTTCATTGCCTCCGAATCGTTGCGCCGATCACGGAGGATCATTTGTTTCCGCGCTCGTGGTATCCGGAAACCACACCGCCCAATCTGGCGAAATGGAAGTTCCCGGCTTGCCTTGAATGTAACCGCGCTTACGGCAGGTTAGAGGAACAATTGCGGCTACTGCTTGCGGCCTGCACCGACCCTAAGGGCGATAGTTCGGCAGGCATCTGGCGCAAGGCTTACGACTCGATCAGCCCGCACAAGGCGCGCGGTCCACTTGACGCAATCAAGCGAAAATCCGCGAGCAAGCGGTTCTTGCAACGCCTACGAGAGGTCGACTCATCTGCACCAGGACAGCTTCCCGAAATCCATACAAGAAGGCCAAGGGGCGATTTGGCGCTGCTTGTCCCGGCGGACGACCTGCACCGATTCATCGAAAAGCTAATCAGGGGAACGATTTTTCTTACCGAAGGGCGGTACATAGAGAACGATCAGGAAATCACCGTATCTATACTCGGCCCGGAAGACGGGGATCCCATCGTGGCACTGTTGGACAGGAGTGGAGAGCTACACGAGCGTGGACCCGGCATCAGAATAAGGAAGGCTGCGGCAGTAGACGCGCCGACCAACTCGCTATTTGTTTTCGATATTTGGGGATCAGTTTCGCTTTCATGGTGCCGTCTCGGATCGCACGCCTTGACCCGACGTGCGGAAGGGCCGGTATCGACCAAAGTAGACGTTCCGCTCGGGGTGCCCCCCCCAAAAGGACGCTCGATCAGTGAGCAACGCGTTTATACTGCTCAATTCGTATGACGATTCGCGTCGATAGCGTCGAGTACAAGTGCTGGCATGAAGTCGGCCACGCTACTGTCTGCTTGCATCTGGGCGGAAACGTCGACAGCATCGAGTTTCTTGATGGCGATCCGCGAGGCCACGCCGTTGCTCACTGCTCCGACGTCACGCCGGAGATTGAAAGGAGTGTAGCGTGTGGCGGGTTCGCCGCTGAATTCTACTTATTGAAAAATGGCTACGCCGAGAAGGGTGCCGACGACGAAAGGGATATCAATCAGATTGTCTTTCACAATGCCACGCACGACCGCGAGGAATTCTGGGGACGCAAGCTCGGTAGGGACGAGGCATTTACAGAGGCAGAAGACAGGGAGTTTATGCACCACGCGATAGGGTCCCATGGTATTGGCGGCGTGGTCCCTATCTTCAACCAGTACTTTTTGGGGATGCAGGAACTCGTGCGCGAGCTTTGCGACGCGAGGAGGATCGAGGGCAGGCGAGTGAAGGAACTCCTGGTCGGCATTCCCGCCGACTCAGCGGAGAAGAATGCCGCCACCATTGTGGCGGGCCGCTCATGCGCGGGCTGCACGATGTGCTGCAAGCTTCTGAGTGTCGAGCCATTGAACAAGCCGAGGCAAAAGTGGTGCGGTCACTGCAATATCGGCGTCGGCTGCAGAATCTATGAATCAAAACCAAGAGAGTGCTCTGCTTTCCATTGTGGGTACCTACTGAACAAAGAACTCAGTGAAGCGTGGAAGCCCGCTCATTGCCGGATGGTTCTTGACTCCGAATCTCACGCGAATCGAATTGTGATTCATGTTGATTCAGGACGAATTGATGCTTGGAGACGCGAACCCTACTACTCAGAAATCAAGCAATGGGCATTGAGGGCGAGCCAGAATCAAGGGCAGGTGATTGTCTGGCAGGGGATGGACGCGGTTGCCGTATTGCCGGACCGGGAAATCAATCTTGGACGGGTGCGCTCGGACCAGCTAATCATTACCAGCGAAAAGCAGACTTTGACTGGCATCAAGTTTGATGTAATTGTCATGGAGCGGAACGACCCGAGGCTTACAGGAATTCGACAGCCCACCAGCGATGATCCGCAGACGATCAGTATCATTGATCGTAGCCAACGGAAAAGCTGAATGTCCGCGCTTAGCGAGACAATGGGGTCAGATCTTGCCTTTTGACAGCGGCACTTGACTTCCGCTTTTGGTCGGGAGTACGGATTCACCATACTGGAAAACCGCCGTTCGGCCCGGGTTTTCTGACCAACGTCGGGTAACCGTCGCATTGCAGTCCAAGTTGGGCTGAACGCCACCGTCCGTTCAGGCCGAGCAACGGCCTTAAGAGCACCCGCCACCTCCAGCGGTTTCCATTACTACGCGGTCGCCTTTTTTCAACATCCAGTGACTGGCCGGGTCAATCGGTTTTCCGTTGAGATATAGGGCTCCCAGTTTGCCGGGTTCACCGCCCAGCACCGGTTTCGGCGCTGAACGATAGCGGGTCATCATCATCGACGCGAGCATTGGCGTATCACTGAGGCATTCAATTTCGAAGCGCAGCCCGTCTCCCCCACGGTGCCTGCCCCCGCCGCCGCTGCCCCGCCGGACACTGCGGTCGACGACACGCACCGGCGCCATCTGCTCAAACACTTCGATAGGTGTATTCGACAGGTTTGACGGAAAAGACAGCATGGTATGTCCGTCGCGGTACCTGGTTGCGCCCTGGCCGGCATTCATGAAGGTAAGCGCAGCGTACGGTCGTCCGTTTTGCTCACCGTTGACGCTGATGGAAGAATTGTCAGCACCTTCGGCAATGGCAAGCTCGGGCCGCGCCTGGGCGAGCGCCATCATGATCGCGGGCACCACCATGTGACCGATCATGCCGCGGCCGCCGCTGGCGGCAGGGTAGCTCGGATTGAAGATTGAGCCGGGCGGCGCCCACGTGGTTATCGGCTGCACGCTGCCCTCGTTATTCGGCACCTCGGGACATAGCAGCGTTTTGATCGCGAACACCGAGTATGCGAAGGTATAGATTGGTACCACATTTACTGCACGCGGCACCTGCAGGCTCGATCCGCTGTAGTCAATGGCAATCCGGTCGCGCTTTACAGTCAATCTACACTTGACGATGATGGGGTCTTCAAATCCATCGTGGTCCAGTTCAGAGTAGTACACGCCGTCCGGCACTTCCCGGATCGAATTTCGCATCGCTGCTTCAGAGCGACGCCGGATTTCAGCGCCCAACTCCGGCAAACTGATTTCGCGCAGCAGTGGCCGCAGCCGCTCTTCGAGCATCTTGCACGCTGCAACCTGGCCCCAGATATCTCCGAGGGTCTGGTCCGGTACGCGCACGTTCTGGCCTATCATGTCCAGTACACTTTGATCGGGTTCACCCGCGTTGATCAACTTGAGCCTTGGGATTTGCAGGCCTTCCTCGAAGATTTCCTGAATGCCGGCATTGCGCACGCGACCACCAATGTCAGGCATGTGGCTCACCGCGGCAGCAAATGCAATGAGCTTTCCACGATGAAATATCGGCATCGCGACGTTCACATCATAGATATGGCCAGTGCCCATCCACGGATCGTTTGTGATCATGACGTCGCCGGGACGCAGCGTGTGAGCGGGGAATTTCTTGAGGAAATGCTTGACTGTCGCCGGCAGTGTGGCGATGAACGAAGGGATCGATATCGAAGACTGGCCGATCGATCGCCCTTGCGCGTCGGTCAACACCACCGCGAAGTCGTTGGCTTCACGTGCCATCAGCGAAAACGAAGTGCGCACGAACGCGGCAGCCGCCTCGTCGATCATGCTGATCAGCCGTTTCCACTGGATTTCCAGTGAGATCGGATCCAGCTTTGCACGTTTCATTCGAACTCCTTGATGGTTACGGACACCGTGTAGTCCGCAAGTATTTGCATGCTCGCGGGCACGGGCACCACCAGCGTAGATTCGCGCTCTTCCAGGATCGCAGGCCCGGCCAGCTTTGTCCCGGGCTTGAGCGAATAGCGCTCGTAGACGGGTACGATTCCGAACTTTCGTTTGAGCGGAAGATATATTTCGCGCCTGCCGTGCATGATGGGTTTCTGTCCTGCCCGGGCATCCCCCCAGGCAAAGCGGCGGCTTTTCATGGCTGAGTTGCCCGTAAGTCGCCATGTCACGACCTGTGGCGTTCCGCCGGGTATCAAATGACCATAAAGGCGGCGATAGCGCTTTTCGAACTCCTTCAATAGCGCTGGCGCCATGCTCGCATCCACCCGGCGCCAGGGCAGCGAGAGCGTTACGTTGTGGCCCTGACCCGCATACCGCATTTCCGCGCCTATGGTCCACTTGAGGCCGGTGCTCGACGCGCCTGCGGATTTGAGCTCCTGTTCCGCATCGGCGCGCATGTCAGCGTAGACCCGTGCGACCTTTTTCCAGTCGATCTGGGCCACTGCTGCCGGGTTGGACCATGAGCGATCGACTCGCGCCGGCGCTGCCAGTAAGCCCAGACACGATCCGGCTCCCGCAGCGATGGTCACCAGCACGCGCGGAATCTTGAGCTTGCGCGCCACTTCGACGGCATGCACCGGCCCCGCTCCACCGGTCGCCACCAGCGCAAAGCGGCGTGGATCGTAACCCTTCTCCACGATGTGCATGCGTGCAGCCGCTGCCATGTTTTCGTTCACGATATTGCATATGCCCCACGCGACATCGTTGACGCTCATTTTCAGGCGGCTGGCGAGCCCGTGCAATGCGGACTGCGCAAGCTCGCGCCGCAGTTTCATGGTCCCGCCGAGGAAGTTGTCGGCGTTGAGATAACCGAGCGCGAGATCCGCGTCGGTTACCGTCGGATCAGTCCCGCCCTGTCCGTAACATGCCGGGCCCGGAACAGCGCCCGATGACGCCGGTCCCACATTCAGAAGTCCAAGGTTGTTGATATGCGCAATCGATCCACCCCCGGCTCCTATTTCGATCAGGTCGATGCTCGGGATCAGAATAGGCAGCCCTGAGCCGCGCTTGAAGCGTGACACCCGCGCGCATTCGAAGTTATGCGCGATCAGCGGCTCGCCGCCAACTGCCACGCACGCTTTGGCCGTGGTGCCGCCCATATCGAATGCCAGTATCTCGTCGATACCGTTATTGCGGGCGGTATTGAGCGCCGACAGTACGCCGCCAGCCGGTCCCGATTCAAGCAGCATGATCGGGGTTTGCGCGGCTGCCTTGCCCGAGGTAAAGCCGCCGCTCGAGATCATGATCCTGAGCGGTGCGGACGGTGCAACCAGTTGCACGCGCTTGTCCAACCGGTTCAGGTAATTCGCCACCAGCGGCTGCACATAGGCGTTGGCTGAGACGGTCGACATGCGTTCGTATTCGCGGATTTCACGCGCAATGCCGGAAGATATCGAAACAGCCATCTTCGGGAATCGGCGTTTAATAGCGGCCGCGACTTTTTTCTCGTGGACATCGCTGACGTACGAGTGCAGAAAGCATACTGCCACCGCTTCGATGTCCAGATCGGCCACGGAATCGATCAGGCGTTCCAGGCTGGCCGCATCCAGGGACGTGACAACCTTGCCTTGCACGTCGAGGCGCTCGTTGGCCTCGATACGCCGGTTTTCGGCGATTAAAGGTTGAGGGCGCTCGAGATTCAGATCGTAGAGGTCATAGCGCATCTCCCGGCCAATCGTGAGCACATCTTTGGTGCCCTTGGTCACGACCAGGCCGGTTCGGGCCCCCTTGCGCTCAATCAGCGTATTGGTGACCAACGTGGTGCCATGCACCACTTCGGTGATGCTGTTTTTGAGCGCGCCGACGGCCGCCACCTGCCTGACCAGATCGCGCATCACGGTGGTTACCGCTTCTCCCGGATCGTGCGGTGTCGTCAGAGTCTTGCTGACCCAAATGCTGCCGCCGGCAGAGCTCACCGCGAGGCCATCCGTAAACGTGCCGCCTATGTCGACTGCAATCCGAATGCTTGTTGTTTTTGATTTGGGGACTGTCATAATGCAGCTGTCTATCAATACTGTGCCTGAAGTATAAGCAATGTTGACGCCCGGCATGAGCAGAAAACAGGAGCTTGAATGGATGTAGTGCGTATCAATAAGACCAAGCGGATGCTGGCGGCCGGTGAGCTTGCGGTCGGTGCAGTCATCGGCACGCCGGCGCCGGAGCTCGTGGAAGTTGCCGCGGTTGCCGGCTTCGACTTCGTGACGTTCGACGCCGAGCACGAACCGCTGGACGACCATCAACTGGTCGATCTCATCCGCGCCGCCGACGCGTTTGAGATCACGCCTATTGTCCGGGTGGCGAAGGATCCGGACCGCATTTTGCGCGTGCTCGATGCCGGCGCGCAGGGCATACACGTGCCTCGCTGCTCGAGCGTGCAGCATATGCAGGAGCTGGTTGACTGCACCCGGTTTTATCCGGACGGCCAACGCACGTTTTATCGCCTGGGGCGCGGCGGCAGGTTCGCGCACGGCATGGCCGACGACGAATGGTCGAAACGGGCCAACGCCGAGCTGCTGGTTATTGCCATGATCGAAGAAGCTGCGGCGCTCGATCAGCTTGAGCCCATGCTTGCGGTCAAGGGCGTCGACGCCGTGCATATCGGGCCCAAGGATTTATGGCAGTCGATGGGCATGCCGCCCAAGGCCGACGTCGACAAGGCCATCGAAAAAATTGCCTCGGCTGTGCGCTCCTCGCGCAAACACGTGAGCATGCAGATGCAGCTCGCTCCGATAGACGATCTTTCAATGCAAATCGACACCCACCGGCGCATGGCGGTATCGATGACCAGCGTTCCCCTGCTGCCTTTGTTGCTGAAAGAAGGTTCAGCGCTGGCGAAAAAGATGCGTTTCCGATCCTCCTGAGGATTTGAACGAGGCAGTCCACCGAGCTTCGGTGAGGCACGACTGCCATTGGGCGGCATATGGCCTCTGGAATTATTATTTGGGTGTACGGAAAAAGGAGCACGGCTGAATGGCCACTGAACTGAAATACGCATTCGCTGAGAATTGGGAACAGAACCCTGCGAAGGGCAAATACAGGTCCGTCGCCGATGTTGCGGTGGATTCACGCGACCGGATTTATCTGTTTACGCGCAACGACAACCAGGTAATGGTCTACGAGCGCGACGGCACTTTCGTCGCAGCCTGGGGCGAAGGGCGTTTTCGCGGACGTGCGCATGGCATTACCGTCGGACCTGACGATTCCATTTATTGTGTCAACGACATGGATCACACGGTGCGCAAGTTCACTCCGAACGGTGAACTGCTGATGACCATAGGCACCGCCGGTGTTTCGTCCGATACCGGTTACGACATACGCAAGCGAACTCAATTGGAGAAAAATGCCAGCATAGTGCGTGGAGGCCCGCCCTTTAACAGGCCTACCAAGGTCGCGATCGGGCCGAATCGCGACATATATATCTCCGATGGTTACGGAAATGCCCGGGTGCATCGCTTTTCGCCGGAAGGCAAGCTGATTCAATCATGGGGCGAACCCGGTGCCGGCCCGGGCCAGTTTATGGTGCCCCACGGCATCGCAATGGACAGCAAAGGGCGTGTGCTGGTGGCGGACCGCGAGAATGACCGAATTCAGATCTTTGATCTGGACGGCAAATACCTGGATGCCTGGACCGGCCTGTCGCGGCCGACCAGCGTATTCGTCGCTCGTTCGGGCTGGGTGTATGTTGCAGAGACGGGCTGGGCCTTCGATCCCGGCGCAAGCCCCCCCGCTGATCCGGGCTACCTGCCGCTGCGTGTCAGCGTCCTCGACGCGAGCGGCGCCGTTTTAGGGCGCTGGGAAAGTGCGCCAGATGGGATGTTCGGAGAATTCGTTCCTCCGCACGGCATCTGCGCCGACAGTCGCGGCGATATTTATCTCGCATCCAACAACAGGCGGGCGCCTCAAGGCGATCTGGCCGCCAATGCGGGTGCGCCGCGCCCGCCGGCCAACCGCAGCTCCGTCGATTACTCTCTGCAGAAGTTCATTCGCGTTTAAATAAAAGGCCTGTGCACAATAATCGACTGCCGCCGCACCATCCAGGCGCCCGGGTGCCGCCTGGATGCCCACCACCGGTGTGGCCCGGGCGCACAGGTATGAATTGTGTGCACGCCGGTAGCCCGATCGAACCATCATGCTGAGTTGGAACCGCGCACGTATTTTGCGACATGCAATCTACGGCCGATATGTTGGACCGTCGAAAGGAGATAGATGATGGGAGCGCGTCTCGCAGGACGGATCTTGATGAGCAGCGCAATGCTGTCGAGCTCGATTGTCGCGTTCGCTCAAAGCTATCCAGCCAAATCCATACGCCTGCTCACATCGGCGGCCGGCGGCAGCATCGACTTCGTGGCGCGCGTGCTTACGCCCGGCATGTCGGACACACTGGGCCAGCAGATCGTGGTTGACAATCGCGGCGGAGCCGGCGGAATCATCGCCATAGACACGGTGGCCAAGTCGGCGCCGGACGGCTATACCCTGCTTGTTTACAACAGCGGCATGTGGACGTTGCCGCTGATGACGAAGGTGCCGTATGACGCGGTGAAGGATTTTTCACCGATCACGGCGACAACCGTAGCTCCGTCCATCCTGGTCGTTCATCCGTCGCTGCCGGTGCAGGCGGTCAAGGAATTAATCGCGCTGGCCAAAGCCAAGCCTGGAAGCCTCAACTACGGCGGCGGCGGGCCGGGCTCGCAGAATTTTCTTGCTGCCGAGCTTTTCAAATGGATGGGCGGCGGTCTCAAAATTGTCAACGTGTCGTTCAAGGGAGGCGGTCCGGCAGTGACGGCCCTGCTGGGCGCAGAAGTGCAAATGATGTTCGCCAGTGTCCCGTCGGTTACTGCACACATCAAATCCGGCAGATTGAGGGCCCTGGCGGTCACCAGCGCTGAACCGTCTTCACTGCTCCCGGGAATGCCGACAGTAGCGGCCTCCGGCCTCCCCGGTTACGAACTGGTTTCCCTGTATGGCATTTTTGCGCCCGCCAAGACTGCAGCGCCCATCGTGAACCGACTTAATCAGGATATTGTCCGCGTCCTCAACACGGCGGACGTCAAGCAGAAATTTGCCGCTGCCGGAATGGATGTGGTCGGCGGCCCGCCGTCGCAATTGGCGAAGAAGGTGCAGGCCGAAATTGTGACGATGGGCAAATTGTTTAAAGAGGCCGATATTCGCGCGGAATAATGCGTGCCTTTCGGGCCGCTTTGACCTTAAGCCAACCGCGGCCTGCGTTTGTGACCGCTGCCGTTGAGCATCTTCTGGACTTCCGGCCGGATTACTGCATGTCGGGATCGCGATTCACCAGAGGCTTGTTGAAAAGCGGATGCCTGAGGCTGCGAATTTCGTGTCCCAGCTCATATAACTTCTTGCCGTTGTCGGGATCAACGATGTCCTGAAAGCGGTACTGGTGTTCGTTGCTCTCTTCGGTGATGAGATTGCGTTCTTCGAGAAAACGGTGCGGCCCCGAATGGTTCGCTACGTAGACCGCGATGTGATGGCCGTCATACGGCGGCAGCGCGGCGTCGGTTTCGCGGAAGCGCAGGGTTTGCGTGCCAATGCTGACGCAGGCGGTTGCATCGTCTCCCTGCTGCTTGATCTCCGTCTGCGCAAGTAGTCCGCGCTCGTAAAACTTGGCGATGCCCGCCGCCGTACCGCGCGGCACGTCGAACTCGATGTACGGCATCCCGAGATCGGTGCCCCCATATTCGGGTGCAGGCGCATGAACGCGATAGCGGTTGCCCCACGGACAGAGCACATCGATACGGTCGGCATGCACCGTGAATTTGAAGGAAGTGCCCGCGAGCAGTGGCGCGACCTTTTCCAGCCGTCGCTGCAGCGCTGCCAGAGCAGGCACCACCAGACCCGTTGTCCCGCGCAGCCGCTGCGCGATCGGCCGCTCGCCAGTGACCGTGGGCAGGTGAAACTGCGAGATGCCGAGGTTGATGCCCATGTTGGATATGCCGACGCGCGCATACGGATCGCGCGTGTAGCCCAGTCCCATGATGTAGAAGATGGTCGCGAGCTTCTGATCAGGAATCGCGACATTGACGTGATCGAGCGCCTGAATGTTCCCAACGTCGTCGCGTTTGCGGTCGTAGTGTTTGGTGCGTTCAATGGTTATCGCCATGACGGCTCCTTTCCGACTGACAGATACAGGCCGGATCCCAATCCGGTTTCACTCGGCGCCCCCTCGCCTTCGGGGAAAGTGCTGGGGGTGAGGGCGATCGTCAGTGCTTCGCCACCTTTTATTCTATGCTTTTCGCGACATCTTTGATGAGCTTGCCCCTCATCACCATCCCAGTCTTGCGAAACTTGGCCGCGCATTGTCGGTCGCCTTCGATCACTCGCCTGTATGGCGGTTGTCATTCCTCGCTTTGGTTACTTAGAGTGCCTCTTACTGTTCGATTTTGATCCCGGCTTCCTTGATCACTTTGCTCATCGTAACCAGTTCGGTTTTGACCCGCGCCGCGAACTGCGCCGGCGTGCTTCCGACGACATCCGCACCGAGACCCAGGACCTTGTCTTTGATGTCGGCATTGCCGAGCGCGCGCACGATTTCCTGGTTCAGGCGATTGATGTTGAGCTCCGGTGTGCCCGCGGTCGCGAATACGCCCAGCATCGATACGTACTCATAGCCGGGCACGCCCACCTTGGCAATCGGGGGTATGCCAGGGGCCAGAGCCGACGGCTCCGCACTGCTCACACCCAGCGCACGCAGGCGTCCGGATTTCACATGCGGCATCAAGCCGACCGCGTTATAGATGATGAACTGCGTTTCGCCGGAGATGGTGGCGTTAACGCCCAACGCCGCGCCGTTATAGGGAATGAACGCCATGTCTATGCCGGCCAGCGTTTTGAACAGCGCCCCTGCCAGATGCACGCCGCCGGCAGGCGGGCCCTGCGCATAATTGAGTGCCCCCGGCTTGGACTTGGCAAGCGCGACCAGGTCCCTGACCGATTTCGCCGGCAGTGACGGATGCACAACGAGAATGTACGGAAAACTCGCCACAACGGTCACCGGCGCGAGATCTTTCTCGGCGTCGTATGAAGTTTTCTGCAACAGCGGCGTGGTCCAGATCGAGGTGCCGCCGAGCGCTATGGTATGCCCATCGGGTGCCGACCGCTTCAAAGTATCGACGATCAATATGACCGGACGGTTCTCCACGATCACCGGTTGTCCGAGCGGTTGTGTCATCTGTTGCGCAATCGCACGCGCAATGATGTCGGGCGCGCTGCCGGGTACCGCCACCACGAAGCGCACCGGCTTGTCCGGGAAATTCTGCGCCGAGGCGATGCCGCATCCGAGCATCAAACCAGCCAACAGTACTGCAGCCCAGCAACGCCCGATGCGCATGAAATCCTCGCCCTTAAACCGCGGGTTGATGACTCTGAAAAAAGGGAATACGGAACCGGAAATGCAATTGAGAAACCATCGACAGTATGCGAAGCAGCATCATACAAGCGAGTGCCGCCCTGCTCCAGTCCTTGCCATCAACTATGTCGCTTCGCGCAAACAGGTATGCAGCTACTGCATGGCATTAGCTCAGCGATTGCTCTCGCAAACGCTGTATCATTGAAAACAATGCGCACTGCCGTCACCAGAGAAAGCCGATGAGTTTGCAGATTCGACGTTTGTCTTACGCGCTGGGCGCGGAAATCGTGGGCCTCGACCTCAGGCGGCCGCTCGATCCCGCCACCGTGCGCGAAGTGCGGCAGGCTTTTCTCGATCACGACGGCGTGCTGCTGTTCCGCGGCCAGGCGCTGACTTCCGAACAGCACATCGAGTTCAGCCGCTATTTCGGCGATCTGCACACCAACGAGGCAGGAGCGGCCCGCTTCAGGCACCCGCAGTACCGCGAAATTGGCCTCGTCTACAATCCTAAAACCAAAGGCATGCCGGGCGAGGAATATCAGGGCGAGCGCTGGCATTCTGATCACTCATTCACCCTGCATCCGCCGGCTGCCTCGCTTCTGCGCAGCCTGGAAATTCCCGATGTCGGCGGCGATACCATGTTTGCCAACATGTATCTCGGCTACCAGACGCTGTCCGAAGGCATGAAAAAACTGATCGACCCGCTGCAGGGCGTGCATGCCGGCAGCGGCAACCGCATCGACCACTCGACGCCCGAACGCCTTGCAGAAACTACCCGGCTCAACAGCGTGGTGCAGCCGCTGGTGAGAGTGCATCCGGAAAGCGGGCGCAAAGCGCTGTATCTGGGCGAATGGCCGAAAGTCAGGAAATTCGTCGGCATGAGTGAAGACGAAAGCAAGCCGCTGATCCAGTTCCTGTGCGCGCACGCGACGCGTCCGCAATTCTGTTACCGCCACGTGTGGCGCAAGCACGACCTCATCATCTGGGACAACCGCTGCCTGATGCACATGGCGCTGGGCGATTACGACCGCACGCAGCACCGCGATCTGGAGCGTGTAACCGTCAAGGGCACGCCCTCGGGCCACTATTACGATGGCGACTGATTGTTGGATGTTCGATAAGTGCCAGTTGCCTCCAGGCGGAGCGGGGACAATGATAAATCGTAGGGCGCCATAAGCTCAGCGCATTGCGCCGCATGACGCTGCTAAACCTGAGGGATTCGAACAAAATCCGCAGGGATGCAAGATGAATCGCAAAGGTCGATTTCCAAATAGCAGCATCGACAACTCGCGACCGCCCGGTGCAATGCGCTGCGCTTATTGCACCCTACCTTGACAGTCGATAAACCCGCGCCGCGGTATCGTGATAGAGCGCCGCCTTTTCTGCGGCCGTATAGTCGCGGGTTATTCTTTTGAGCGCATTCCACAACACACCATAGCCGCACGATTGCTTGTCCGGCGGAAAATTGCTTTCCATCATGCATCGATTCGGGCCGAACGTTTCGATGCAGGTTTCGACATACGGACGCCATGCAGCGGCCAGTTCCTCCGACGTTGGCGGCATATCGCGCAGGTGAAAATCCCAGCCGTTGATCAGTGAACCCCAACCGCCGACCTTGACGCTCAGATTAGGAAACTGCGCCAGGGCCTGCAGGTATTTGCGCCAGATCGCGAACACCTGCTCGCGGTCGATGTGCTGAGGCGGCACGCCGAGCACCCCGCCGGCGTGGTTCAGCACGACATTTGCCTCGGGAAAAGCGCGCAGCAGATCGACCACGTCGGGCAACTGCGGATAAAACTGCCACGACTCGAAAGACAGCCCGAGCGCCTGTAGTCGGGCAAAGCCCTGACGGAAAACCGGATCCAGCACCAGGTGGCGCGGGGCCTGGTGACGGATGAACTGCGCAACACTGCTGTCATCCCAGCACACTCCATAACGGATGCCGCGAAACCGCCCGCCCCCGGCTTCTGCCATTGCTTCCAGCACCGGTTGCACACGGTCGCCGAGCATGAGATCGGCATGGCCCACGATACCGGCACAAAATCGCGGTTTGCCTTGCCGTGCGTCAGCGTCTGCAGCGGAAGTGCGGTTGACGTATTCGACCTCGCCGACCGGCTTCATGGCATCGGGGCCGTCGGCGCGATACATCAGACCGGTTTCCACGAAGACCGTGGCCACGATGTTGTGTCCGCTGCGGGTATCCTCCGCCAGCTCGTCAATCAGATACCGGCCCCGCTGCTCGCTGTTCCACAGATGATGATGCGGGTCGATGATAGGCAGGTCGGGTTCGAGCGCCGCTTCCCGTCTTTGGCGGGGCCGGCGAGCTTGCGATGCAGGTTGCCGCGGAATTCGACAGTTTTCGCCATTTCAGTTTTCCTTGATTCGTCCGATCCACTCTGCAGACGTTACTGGTTCTGCAGGGTCTTGAATAATTTGCCGAGGCGCACCAGCTCGGACTTCACGAGCTCACCCAGCTGCTCGGGTGTACTCGCCACAGGCTCGGAGCCGGTATAGATGAACTTCTCACGCACTTCGGGCGCGCGCAATACTTTTGCCGCCTCCTGATTCAGCCGGTTGACGATGGCGGGCGGCGTTTTCGCCGGCGCGAACAATCCGGTATTCGATCCGGAGACATAACCGGGCAAACCCGACGAAGCGACGGTTGGAATATTCGGCAGCAATGCATAAGGTTCCGCGGTTGTCACTGCCAGCGCTTTCAGCCGGCCCGATTTCACAAACGAACCCACAGTAGGCGCCGTTCCGAACGACAACTGCACATGGCCGCCCAGCAGATCCGTGACTTCCTGTCCGCTGGCCTTGTAGGGAATGCGGTTGAGCTTGATGTTGGCCATGGCTTCAAACAATTCGGTCGCCACCTGCGATGAAGAACCGGTCGCACCCGCGGCATAATTGAGCTCACCCGGACGCGCCTTGGCCAACGCAATCAGTTCCTTCACCGATTTCACCGGCAGCGAGGGATGCACCACCAGGATGTTGGGTTGGCGGTTGGTAATGGTGATCGGCGCGAAGTCCTTGATCGGGTCGTAAGGCGTTTTCTGAAACAACGTCGCAACCCAGAAGCTGCTGCCGTTCACGAGCAGGGTATAGCCGTCGGGCGCGGCCTGGGCCACAGTCTGCCCGGGGATCACGCCGGTGGCGCGATTGTCGACCACCACCGGCTGGCCGAGCAGCGGTGACAAGCCCTGGGCGAGGATACGCGAAGTGAAATCGCTGGCGCCGCCTACACCGGTGGTGATGAGGCGTATGGTCTTGGTCGGATACTCCTGGCTCAGGACGCTGTGCGGGCCGCAAACAGCAGTCAACCCAGCCAGCACCGAGAACATTGTCCATACGGCGCGCACGGGTCTCCAGCTCGCATGCGGACAACGCTCATCGATAGAACGAACCGCTTCAGCATTCAGCACTTTTCGATGTGCCATTTCTGCACCTCATAACAACAACCTCCTTCCCCTTCAAGGGGAAGGTTGGGATGGGGATGGGGTGAGGAACAAATACGGCCCCATCCCCTCCTTAGTCCTCCCCTTGAAGGGGAGGAAACTGATGCGCTGCTGTTGCGGGACGCGAGCGGCGTTGTCCTCAGCGCAAGCCCACGT
>JADMIO010833529.1_pt1 | contig 24356 bp, 18 predicted proteins | sample 8958161 | NCBI WGS metagenome assembly JADMIO01 (sample SAMN16585339, study PRJNA669376) | soil metagenome | isolation source: Crop rotation soil | place: USA: Cullars Rotation, Alabama | collected 2011
GCGACAACTTGTCCACGTGGAATTCTAAGCTTAGGATCCCAATGTGCTGGAAAGGAGCCGGACGTCGAGGCGGCGGCGTACTGGATCGATCGCGCCTCGCGCGGCCTAGGCGACGCCGCTGCCGAGCTCCGGCATCTCGCGCCGTGGGCCGCGGAGCTCACTGCACCGCCGCCCGCGCTCGAGGTTTGCCCCTCACTTCGGAGCCTCGCAGCGCTTGATCGCGGAGGAGGGCGCGCCGCCTCGCTCCTGGAGCGGCTCGAGGCGATCGACGCGCGCGCCGCGGAGCTCGCCGACGGCATGCGCTTCCGCATGCTCTACGACGAAGATCGCAAGCTCTTCTCCATCGGCTATGACGTCGTCGCGGGGCGCCTCGACGCCTCGTACTACGATCTGCTCGCCTCCGAGGCCCGCCTCGCCAGCCTGGTCGCGATCGCCACGGGCGAGATCCCGCAGGAGCACTGGTTCCGCCTCGGCCGCCAGCTCACCGCCGCCGCCGACCGCCGCGCGCTGCTCTCCTGGAGCGGCTCGATGTTCGAGTACCTGATGCCGCTGCTCGTGACCCGCACCTACGAGCGCACGCTCCTCGACGAGACCTATGTCGCCGCCGTCCACCGCCAGCGTGAGTACGGCGCGCAGCGCGGGGTCCCATGGGGTGTCTCCGAGTCGGCGTACAACATGCTCGACCCCGGCCTCACCTACCAGTACCACGCGTTCGGCGTCCCCGGGCTCGGGCTGAAGCCGGGCCTCGCCGACGAGCTGGTCGTCGCGCCCTACGCCAGCGCGCTCGCCTCGCTCGTGCATCCCGACCACGCGAGCAGGAACCTGCGCGTGCTCGCCCGCGATGGCCTCGACGGCCCCTACGGCTTCTACGACGCGATCGACTACACGCCCGCCCACGTGCCGCCGGGCCGCAAGGGCGTTGTCGTGAAGACCTTCATGGCTCACCACCAGGGCATGACCCTGGTCGCGCTCGACAACGTGCTCAACGGCGATCCGATGCAGCGAAGGTTCCACCTCGATCCGCGCGTGAAGGCGACCGAGCTCTTGCTCCAGGAGCGGGTGCCGGTGATCGCGATCCTGACCCAGCCGCGCGCCGCCGACGTGGTGCCGCCCCCGCCCTCGCCGGACGAGGGGATCGACGCCGTCGAGCACGTCTCGACGCCGAGCGCGGAGGCGACGCGCGCGCACCTGCTCGCCTACGGCGACTTCTCGATCCTGCTCACGGCCACGGGGAGCGGCTGGATGGCGTGGAAGGGGCTCGACGTGACGCGCTGGCGAGACGACGCGGCCCTCGATGCGTGGGGGAGCTTCTGTTACCTGCGCGACCTCGACACCGGCGCCTTTTGGTCCGCCGCCTACCAGCCGACCTTGCGCCGGCCCGACACGTACGACGCGGCCTTCGCTGCGGATCGCATCACGCTGCACCGGCGCGACGGGGACATCGAGACGCTGACCGAGATCGTCGTCTCGCCGGAGCACCCGGCCGAGGTGCGGCGCGTCACGGTGCAGAACCACGCGTCCGAGCCGCGGCGGATCGAGCTCACCACGTACGCCGAAGTCGTGCTCGCCCCCCGCGGCGCCGATCTCGCGCACCCCGTCTTCAGCAACATGTTCGTCGAGACCGAGGTGGCCCCGAGCCACCACGCCGTGCTGGCGACGCGGCGCCCTCGTTCGCCCGGCGATCCTACGCCCTGGGTCGTGCAGGTGATGGCTGTCGAGGAGGGAAAGGTCGTGCTGTTCGAGCACGAGACCAGCCGTGCCCGGTTCGTCGGGCGCGGGCGCACGCTGGAGGCGCCCCTTTCGATGGAGCACCGGGGCCCGCTCTCGGGGACCACGGGCACGGTGCTCGACCCCGTCCTCTGCCTCCGGTGCGTCCTCGATCTCCCGGCCGGCGGGAGGGCGAAGGTAGCCTTCACGACCGCGCTCGCCGAGGCGCGCGAGGCGGCGCTCGAGCTCGTCGAGGTATTTCACGACGCGCGCGCGATCGCCCGCACCTTCGAGCTTGCCTGGACCGACGCCCGCGTCGAGCTGAAGCACCTCGGTGTGTCGGCGGCCCAGGCGCAGCGCTTCCAGCGCCTGGCATCGGCGATCGTCTTCCCAGGCGCGGGCCTACGGGCCTCGCCCGAGATCATCGCGCAGAACACGCGAGGCAAGGAGGGCCTCTGGGCCTACGGGATCTCGGGGGATCTGCCGATCCTGCTCATCCGCCTCGACGACGCCGAGTCGGCGGATCTCCTGCGCGAGGTGCTCCTGGCGCACGAGTTCTGGCGCCTCAACGGCCTCGCGGTCGACCTCTGCATCCTCAACGAGGAGCCGAGCAGCTACCTCCAGCCGATTCAGGAGCAGGCGATGGCGGTCCTCCGCGCGAGCCCGACCCAGGCGCCGCTCGACCAGCCCGGCGGCGTGTTCGTGCGCCGCGCCGATCAGATCCAGGAGCCCGATCGGGTGCTGCTCCAGGCCATCGCCCGCGTGGTGCTGGTGTCGTCGCAGGGATCGCTCATGCGACAGCTCCGGCGCGCCGCGCCGCCCAAGCCGGCGCACGCCGCGCCCTTCGTCGCGAGCCGCGTCAAGCCTCCGGCGGGGAAGCCCGAGGCAGCCGTGCCCATCGAAAGGCCGGAGCTCCTGTTCTGGAACGGGCTCGGCGGCTTTCGCCCCGACGGGCGCGAGTACGTGATCGTGCTCGACGGGCAGGCGAAGACGCCGGCGCCGTGGTGCAACGTCGTCGCCAATCCGCGCTTCGGGTTCGTGGTGTCCGAGACCGGCGCGAGCTTCACCTGGGCCGACAACAGCCAGACCCACAGGCTCACCCCATGGTCCAACGATCCGCTCTGCGATCCCTCGGGCGAAGCCTTCTACCTGCGTGACGAGGAGGACGGCGCGATCTGGTCGCCGGCGCCGCAGCCGGCGGGAGGAGGGCAGCGTTACCTCGTGCGTCACGGCCAGGGCTACACCACGTTCGAGCTCAGACGCGGCGCCCTCGCGCACGAGCTCACCATGTTCGTGGCCGAGGACGCGAACGTGAAGATATGGCGCCTCCGCTTGAGGAACGAGGGGCAGCGCGCGCGCCGCCTGACGGCCTACGGCTACGTAGAGTGGGTGCTGGGGACGAGGCGGGCGGCGAGCGGGCTCTCGGTGGTGACGGAGGCCAACGCGGCCGCCGGCGCCGTGCTCGCGAGGAACCCGTTCTCGGCGTTCCCGGAGCGGATCGCGTTCTTCGCTGCGAGCCCAAGCGCTCGCAGCGTGACCGGCGACCGGCTGGAGTTCCTCGGCCGGGACGGCTCGCGCAGCCGGCCCGCGGCGCTCGGGCGCGCCGCGCTCACCGGGAGGGTCGGCGGAGGGATCGATCCCTGCGCGGCGCTGGAGCTCGGCGTCACGCTCGCACCCGGCGAGACGAAGGACCTCGTCTTCGTCCTCGGCGAGGGCGAAGGGCGCGCTCAGGCCCTCGCGCTGGCCCAAACGCACCGCGATCCCGCGCGCGTCGAGGCGTCCCTCGCGGCCGTCGCGCGGCGCTGGGACGAGATCCTCGGGGCCGTCCAGGTGGCGACGCCGGAGCCGGCGATCGATCTGCTCCTGAACCGCTGGCTGCTCTACCAGGCGGTGAGCTGCCGCCTCTGGGCGCGGTCGGCCTTCTACCAGTCGGGCGGCGCCTACGGCTTCCGCGATCAGCTGCAAGACGTCCTCGCCACGGTGCACGGCGCGCCCGAGCTTGCGCGCGAGCACATCCTGCGGGCCGCGGCGCGCCAGTTCCACGAGGGCGACGTCCAGCACTGGTGGCACCCGGAGAGCGGGCAGGGCGTGCGCACCCGCTACGTCGACGACCTGGTCTGGCTCCCGTACGTCGTCGCCCGCTATGTGGAGGCCACGGGGGACGTCGCCATCCTCGACGAGGTCATCCCGTTCCTCGACGCGCGCCCGCTCGAGCCGAAGGAGCACGAGCTGTTCGGCGTGCCCGCGGTCTCGAGCGAGACGGCGACGCTCTACGAGCACTGCACGCGCGCCCTCGATCGGGCGGAGACCTCGGGGCCGCACGGGCTGCCGACGATGGGCGGCGGCGACTGGAACGACGGGATGAACCGCGTCGGCGAGAAGGGCCAGGGCGAGAGCATCTGGATGGCGTGGTTCCTCGCCGCCGCCCTGCGCGACTTCGCCAAGGTCGCCGCGGCGCGCGGGGACGCTGAGCGGGCCGAGCGCTGTGCTCAAGAGATCGCGCGGCTCGCCGAGGCCGTCGAGGCGCACGGCTGGGACGGCGCGTGGTATCGCCGCGCGTACTTCGACGACGGCACGCCTCTCGGCTCCAGGGAGAATGACGAGTGCACCATCGACGCGATCGCCCAGTCGTGGGCGGTGATCGCGGGGATCGGCGATCCGGCGCGCGCGCGCCGGGCCATGGCCTCGACGGACGAGCGCCTGGTGAAGGTCGAGGACCGGATGATCCTGCTCTTCACGCCTCCGTTCGCGCGGACGGCGCACGATCCGGGCTACATCAAGGCCTACCCCGCCGGGCTTCGCGAGAACGGGGGCCAGTACACGCACGGCGTCCTCTGGACGGTGCTCGCGCAGGCGCAGCTCGGCAACGGCGACCGCGCGGGCGAGCTCTTTCGCTTGCTCGACCCGATCCATCTGGCCGCGACGCCTTCGCTGGTCGCGCGCTACCAGGTGGAGCCGTACGTGATCGCGGCCGACGTCTACGCGGCCCCGGGGCACGTGGGGCGCGGCGGCTGGACCTGGTACACCGGCTCCGCGGCCTGGATGTACCGGATCGGGGTGGAGTCGATCCTCGGCGTCACCCGGCGCGGCGCGGCCCTCCACGTCGCGCCCTGCATTCAGTCGTCCTGGCCGCGCTGCGAGGTGAGCTATCGCCACGGCGCGAGCCGCTATCGGATCATGATCGAGAACCCGGAGGGGCGGTGCGGCGGCGTCGCGCGGATCGAGCTCGACGGGGCCGCGCTCCCAGAAGGCGCGATCCCGCTGCTCGACGACGGGCGGGATCACGAGGTCCGCGTGATCCTCGGTGCGCCCGTGGAGAGCTCCATGGTATGGCGCCCGCGCGCGGTGGCGCCCGAGAGGTCCGGCGCGCCTATCGGGAGTTGACGGTGACCACGCCCGGTCGACCTTCAGATATTCGCTGACGCTGATCGGGCACCCTATTCGCCCCGCGCGCCCGAGGCGCAGGATGGCCCCCTCATGCAAGACCGTCCCGTGGCATTGACCGGCGACCGCTGGAGTTCCTCGGGCGGACGGCTCGCGCAGCTAGACCGGCGGGCTCGGGACGTGGCTCACCGCTTGCTCGTGCTGAATGTCACCCATGAGCAACAGCGCTGTCGGCGAGCTCCCCATCCCCGCGTCCCCCGGCTCGATCGACGCGGCTCCGAAGAAGCCTTCGATGAGCGCGCGACGAAAGTGGACCATCGTCCTCTTGGTGCTGGTGCCGGTCGTCGCTCTCGCGAGCTTCATCGGCTACAAACAGAGCCACCCGGCTGCGTCGGCGTTCCGCACCGTGCGGGTGGTGCGCGCCGACATCACCGAGCGCGTCACCGCGACGGGCACCCTGCAGCCGGTCATCACCTCGCCGGTCGGCGCGCAGGTGTCCGGGATCGTCTGGAAGCTCCACGCCGACTACAACTCGCGGGTGTTGGCCGGACAGCTCCTGGTGGAGCTGGATCCGGCGCTCTTCCTGAACGCGGTGGCGCTCTCGACCGCGCAGCTCGCGCAGGCGGAGGCGAACCTGACGAGCGCGCAGGCGACCGCGCTCGGCGCCAGGCTCGCGCGCGACCGGACCCGGCGTCTCGAGCGCGAGTCCCTGGCGACCAACGCCGACCTGGACGCGACCGCGGCGATCTTCGGCCAGACCTCCGGGCTCTCGCGATCCAGCACCGCGCAGGTCGCGCAGGCGCGCGCGCAGCTCGAGCGCGCCAAGCTGGACCTCGAGCACTCGATCATCCGCTCGCCGGTGGACGGGACGGTCATCTCGCGGAACATCGACGTCGGCCAGGCGGTGGCGGCGACGCTGACGGCCCCGACCCTCTTCACGATCGCCCAGGATCTGCACCACATGCAGGTCCACGCCGCCGTGGACGAGGCCGACATCGGTGAGGTCCGCGCCGGCCAGGGCGCGACGTTCACGGTCGATGCGTTCCGCGATCAGACCTTTCGCGCGGTGGTGCACGAGGTGCGGAACGCGCCGCAGACGGCGCAGAACGTGGTGACGTACGACGTCGTGCTCGACGTGGACAACCCGGAGGGGAACCTGCGCCCCGGGATGACGGCGAACGTGCTCATCCTCATCGTGCAAAAGACCCAGGTGGCGGCGGTGCCGAACGAGGCGCTGCGGTTCCGCCCAGCGGCCGGGCCGATCGCCGCGGGCAGCGCGAAGGCCGCGCCCCCGGACGCTCGGCTGGGCGCGGCGGTGTACGTCCCGCAGGGGAACAGCGCCGTGCGCATCTCGATCAAGATCGGCGTGACCGACGGCAACATGACCGAGGTGGACGACCTTTTGCCGGGCCGCGAGGTGATCATCGACGTCGCCCGCGACGCGAGCAAGGCGCCCGCCTCCGGAGGGTCCGGACGTGGCCTCTGAACCGATCATCCGGCTCGCGGGAATCACCAAGACGTACAAGACCGGCGAGGTCTTCGTGCGCGCGCTCGTCGACGTGGACCTCGCGGTCGAGAAGGGCGAGATGATCGCGATCATGGGCCCGTCCGGCTCCGGGAAATCGACGCTGATGAACGTGCTCGGCTGCCTCGATCGGCCCACGAAGGGCAGCTATCTCTTCGAGGGGCGCGAGGTCGCGGAGCTCCCGAAGCGGGAGCTCTCGGCGCTGCGCCTGTCGGCGTTCGGCTTCGTGTTCCAGGGCTTCCAGCTCATCGCGCGCACGAGCGCGGTGGACAACGTGGCGCTCCCGCTCGTGTACGCCGACGTGCCCGCGGGGGAGCGCAGACAGCGGGCCAAGGAGGCGCTCGAGCGCGTGGGGCTCGCCGGTCGCGAGGACCACACGCCGGCGCAGCTCTCCGGTGGCCAGCAGCAGCGCGTGGCCATCGCCCGCGCGCTGGTGAACCGGCCGCGCCTGATCCTCGCTGACGAGCCCACGGGCGCGCTCGACACGCGCACGTCGGTGGAGGTCCTGGGCCTGCTTCAGTCTCTCCACAAGACCGGGATCACCATCGTGATCGTCACGCACGAGCCGGACATCGCCGCCTACGCCGACCGGCGCCTGGTCGTGCGCGACGGGCGAGTCCTGTCGGACGACAAGCAGGCGCCCCACGACGCCGCGGCGGATCTCGCCGCGATGCCGGAGAAGGCAGCTTGAGCGCGATAGCGTCCATCGTCCCGCTCGCGTTCGGCGCGCTCCGGCGCAACCGGATGCGCTCGCTGCTCACGTCGCTGGGCGTGATCATCGGCGTCGGCGCGCTCATCGTGACCGTCGCGTCCGGCGAGGGCTCCAAGGCCGTCCTCGAGGAGCAGCTCGCGACGCTCGGGACCAACCTCTTGATCGTGCTCCCCGGCTCGAGCACGCTCGGCGGGGCGCGCGGCGGGCCCGGCACCGGCAAGCCGCTCACGTACGCCGACCTCGTCGCCATCGTGAAGGGGACGAGCGCGGCCCGCTACGCCGCGCCGGTCGACCGGACCGTCGTGCAGGCCGTGCTGGACAACCAGAACTGGCTCACGACGGTCTACGGCTCCACGCCGGACTTCTTCGCCATCCGCGAGTGGACGATCGCGCGCGGGCGGCTCTTCAACAGCAGCGAGTCCGACTCCGGCGCCAAGGTCTGCGTGCTCGGGCAGACGGTGGCCACGCAGCTCTTCGGCAAAGGCGATCCGCTGGGCCAGGTCGCGCGCGTGAAATCGATGCCTTGCGAGGTCGTCGGTGTGCTCGTGAGCAAGGGACAGTCCTCGCAGGGCCAGGATCAGGACGATCTGGTGGTGATGCCCTGGGTGACCTTCAAGTCCCGGATGATGAGCCAGGACCGCATCCATGTCGGCAGCATCCTGATCTCCGCGGTCGCGCCCGAGGAGGTGTCGCACGCGCAGACGCAGGTGACCGGCGTCCTCCGCCAGCAGCACCGCCAGGCGGACGGCGAGCTCGATGACTTCACGGTGCGCAACCTGGCGGATCTCGCCGCGACCCAGGAGAAGGCGGCGGACGCGCAGACGGGGATGCTGCGCAACGTCGCCGCCGTGTCGCTGCTGGTGGGCGGGATCGGGATCATGAACATCATGCTCGTGTCGGTGACCGAGCGGACGCGCGAGATCGGGATCCGCCTGGCCATCGGCGCCAGCGAGAACAAGGTGCTGCTCCAGTTCCTCGTCGAGGCAGTGGTGCTCTCGGCGGCCGGAGGCTTGATCGGGATCGCGCTCGGGATAGGCGGCTCCCTGGCGCTCGCCTCGGCCATGGGATGGCCGTTCGTCCTCACGCCGTTCTGGATCCTCGTCGCCTTCGGGATCTCCATGGCGATCGGCGTGATCTTCGGGTTCTACCCCGCGCGCAAGGCCGCGCGGATGAACCCTATCGACGCCCTGCGCTTCGAGTGAGAGCGCGTCACGCTCGAGGATCACCTTGAGGGCGTGCGTGCTTTGGGCCCGCCCGAACGTGTCATAGGCCTCCATTACGCTGTCGAGCGGGAAGCGGTGCGTGATCAGCCGCTTCGGGTCGAGCTTCTTGGCCGCCACGGCCTTGAGCAGCCTCTGCCGGTTTCTTCGTGGCCCAGGCCTGCGCCTGCAGGGCGTCCGCCACGTCGCGGGCGTCCCCCGTGTGAACTATCAAGGCGGTTGAACACCTGCCCGTCGGCGCCCGACTCGAGCACGGCCTTGATGCAGTCCACGCCGTTGCTCCGGAGGGCATTCGCTGGCGCGGCTGAGCGCGGCACGATCCCCGAGTCAGATATGTGACCTTGAGAGGGCTGGGCTTGATCCCGGGCCGCATGGGCGACCACGCGGACGCTACAGGAGCTTCAAGTACGCTACAATATCTGCTTTGTCTTGCTCGTTGAGCATGCCGACGAAGACGAAGTCCGCATAGTGGTCTACGACGTCCTCCAGCGTGTCGGCCGAGTTGTCGTGGAAATAGGGAGCCGTGGCCTGAACGCCCCAGAGTGACGATATCTTGAACTGGTTGGCGTTATTCATGAGAACGAATCCGTGTTCGTCCTTCGCATGACCCGTGATCAGCGCTCGACCGGGATCCGAGCTCTTGACCACGGTAATGCTCCCGCCGGGCTCCTCGAACAGGAACTCACGAACGGGATTATCGAGCCGGTTCCTGTCGGAGACTAACACGTCCTGGAACCTGGTGCCCGCAGGGAGGACGAAGCCTAATGAGTCGAGAATGGCCTCGAGCTGAGGCGTCGTCGTGTTCAACATCGGCCCGCCGTGGCAGCCGCCGCACAATCCGTCAGGCAGGAATTGCACACGTCCATGCTTCTCGGATTCGGTCTGCCCGGGCGGCAGCAGAGGAGCTGGGCCCTTGCCCTGCGCGAACTTGCGGAGCGTGGTTGACGAGAAGAATCCGGGGTCTTCGCGTTCGAAATCGGCAATCTGGGCCAGCTCCTGCGCCGTGGGCTCTCGCCCCGGCTGAGCGTGGTCGTGGATGGCGTTGTCCGCCTGGGTCTCCAAGTTCGGCGCGCGACCGTCGAGCATGAGCACCGTGTCGAGGGCAGGCGTGTTGATGGTCGTTGGTATGCCCCTGAGCAGAGTGACGCTTCTAGCCTGCGGATCGTCGGCAATCGTGACGTTTGGCGGAAGCTGGATCTCGACGCGAATGGTCGCGTGCTGAGTCATCCGGCTCGTCCCATTCCCAGCGCCATCATCGCTTCCATCGTGCAAAAAGAGGGGATCGGCCGGGCCGTGGAAGAGCCGCTGCAGCGCATCTGCCGGAGAAACCGTCCCAGTCTTCTTGCTGTGGCATGTCTCGCACGTTCGGCCATTCCCCTGGAACGTTTCATGTTTGAATAGAAACGGGCCGCTCGCGGCGTTCACCTCCAGCTCGGATTGGCCAACTTCTTCGGGTGGCAGGCCCTCCGCGCTGCAACCTACCGAAGCGGATCCAAGCGAAGCGGCGAGCAGAACAAGTGGACAGGAAAAGCGCGTCATCGAACCTCCTCGAGCGCCACGAGGGCGCCGAACATGCGCGACCTTGAAGATCCCTTTGATAGCCTCGCGCCCGTTGTCAGCGCACGGGGCACGCCTTTATCGCAACACTTCGCGATGAGGCGCGTCCGTTGCGTGGATGAGGCCGTATGCAGCGCGTATGCCACGGCGTTTCGCTGAAAATGCCGCAGACATGTGGCGCGAGCACGTGATTGACGCCTGCGCCGGCCTGGGTCGTTGGTCCCCCGTGGCGCTCTTGCGAGGTGTGACGCATGTGCAACCCCCTCTCGCGAGCGAATCGTCAGAGCGACTTGAGGTATTCCACCAGATCACTCTTCTGCGCCGCCGTCAGCCCGAGCGCCATGTGCTGGTCGTAGTGCGCGACGACGTCGGCGAGCGTCGCGAAGCGGCCGTCGTGGTAGAAACCGCCCTTCTGGTGTGAGAAGAGGCCCTTGAGGGGCGAGGTGCGATAGCGCTGATCGGGCGCCCGATTGGCCTGAAAGTCGTCGACACCGATCTCCTGGGGTGTGTGCATGTTCCAGCCAGGTTCCGTGTAGAGCGGGGGCACGTGGCACGCGGCGCACTTCGCCTGCCCCTTGAAGACCACGTCGCCGCGATCGGCCGCCGCCGGGTCGAAGCTCCCGTCCGGCGGCGTCGGCGCCTGAAGGACGAGCTGGTAGACGTGGAGCGCCGCGAGCTTCCCGGTGATGAGGTCGGGGTTCATGTGAACATGGCCGAACCCTGCCTTCGCGGCGATCGGGAACCTGGCCGCGTCATCGAGGCGCGGGTCGAAGAACGTGCCCTGGCCGTGCATCTCGAGGGTCGCCACGAAGGCGTTCCAGTGCGTCACCGAGCCCCAGCCCGTCCACGTGTGGAGGTTGACGCCCGCGAGCCCGAACGCGGGTGGGATGAGCGTCGCCGCAGGCTTGCCATCGGGCCGGAAGGCCTTGCCATCGAGGACCAGCTCCGCGTCGAACTTGCCGGGACCCCAGCTCGCCAGCACCGTGCGCACGGTCGCGTCGTTGACGCCGAGGAGCTGCGTGAAGGGCGTGAGGTCGGGCGCGAGCCCCACGATGGCGCCGACGTTGAGGTCGCGGTTCGCCCAGCCGTCGAGGCGCTTGCCGATACCGGGCGCGAACGAGTCGTCCACCGTCGAGTGGCAGAGGGCGCACTGGATGCCGACCGCCGTGAGCGCGTCGCTCGGATCGAAGACGCCGGTGACGCCGACGACCGCGTTCAGCTTGAGCAGCGCAAGGGTCGTCGCGGGATCGTCGAGGTTGATAGTCTTGTCCTGGATGCCCTTCCGCACCTTCGGCGGCAACGCCTGCGAGTCGACCTTGAGACCGACAGCCAGGGCCGTCTTGGGGCTCACGCCGGCTCCAACGCCTCCGTTCGCGGCGCCCTCGATGGCCTCGTGGAGGTGCAGTTTGCCGCCCCAGAATTTCTCGTCGCCGAACGTGTCATAGCGGAACGTTTGCCGCCCCTCCTGGATCATGTCCGCCGCGCCGGGCACCCCGGCGAGCTCCGCCTCGCTCTGCCCGGTTGCTGGTTCGGCTGGGCCGTTCGTGGTCGCCGCCTGTGTCTGCCAGCACCCAATCCACGGTGCGGTCGCCATCACCCCGATGGCGAGCCACCCCACTCCGCGCGTCGCAAGTCCCGTCGATGATTGCATTGGCCAATTCTCCTCGCCGTCCCCGACCCGTTCGGCCGGTCCGTCTTTCATACGGCATGCCAAGGGCTGCGCCGCCCGCAGGCGGTCTCCGCGCTTCCGGAGGCCTGGAGCGGTGATGGCATCCGGGTTGCGTAAGCCCTTTCGACGGAGGATTCGCGACGCTTTTGCGATACAAGCTTGGGGCTGGGGCAGAAATGTCTCGCGAGATGGGCGAGACAGCCATCTCCGGGCCATGATCGAGGGTGCCGCCTTGGTACGGCTTCTGCACATGCGGCCGCCAACAACCAACCGGAGAAACCAATCATGATCGATGCCAGCAAAATCAAGGCCGCGATGCCCGTCGTGTGCTCGGAGAACGGCCAGTTCGCGGTCGTCGACCACATGGAGGGCAAGGACTCCATCAAGCTCGTGAAGGACAAGTCGGGTCAGCACCACTATATCCCCCTCAGCTGGGTGAGGATGATCGATGACAAGGTGCATATCGATCGCCCCGGCGATCAGGCGATGCGCGATTGGTCGAAGGTGCCGCCCAGCGCGTGAACGATCATGAAAAACAGGAAGAACGACGAGAGAGTCTTCGCGGGTCCTGTGAAGGATCTGGAGCGTCCGTCCACCGATCCAGCGCACAAGTCTTTGGAGGAGCCGCCTGAAGTGAACGAGGTGCCCATGACCCCGCCGCGTGAGATCCCGCGCGCGCCGAGGACGAGCGAGTGCGATCGGGAGCGCGCGGAGAACGAGGGCATGCCGTGCGCGATCCCCTTGCTCGTCACTCCAGGATCGAGCTCGTTGGAAAATCGATGTCGACCTGGAGGTCGGTCCCAGCGATGACGCGGAGGTTGTCCAGGGTGAGCGTCGTGCTCGCCGGTTGGGACCCGCCCAGCAACGTCGCATCTGCGTTGTAGATGCCATCCGGCAAGGCGACGGTGAGCTCGAAGTCGTAGCAGGATGCGGTCACCGTGGTATAGAGGCTAGATCCCTCGTAGACGGCGAGTTCGAGAGCCGTCGCCCCGACGTAATTGCACTCGGCGGGATCGGTGCTGCCTTCGATCGACGAGAGCACCGAAATCGTCCCCGGGGGCGGGGGGACGGGCCGGGAGCCGGAGTCTGCGCCGGCGTCGATGACGCACCCGGAGAGGGCGAAGGCCGTGAGGGTGCACGCGACGAGCCCGAGGGCTAATTTGAACAGGTTCATGGGACATAAGCAGCGCTCATGCCACGCGCGCTGGCGGCCACATCTTCGCCGCGCCCGCTTCCGCGTAACGCATGCACCTCACTCACAAACCTCCCAGCGGGAGACTGGGGCTTCGGCGACGCTCAACGCGAACTCTGGGACGTGCCGGGGCCACATGTGACAGCTCGACACCCTCGGGCAACGCCGCGCGAGTGGGATGCTCGCCAATGAAGAACACCGACCTCACTACCCAGGATTCGCGAAATCAGAGTAAGGCGGCTGGCACGCACGGTGCCGAGCCCCGATTCTTGCCGCGCGGACGCCTCCCGTGACAACTCGCAATATCTCTCTCCGGGTGCGACACACTATGACATGGTATGACACAAAGTTGGAGCCCCTGGCCCGCTCCTCGCATTACGGTCGTTCCAACCGTGGTCCGGTTCCCGCCTCCGGCGGAAAGACAAGGAGCAACGACGATGACGAAGTCCCTGATGTTCCATTCCTCGCTGATCGGCGTGACGATGCTGTTCGCGGCGCCGGCCTTCGCGCAGGACCCGCCCGTGATCGTCGAGACGCCGCGCCCGCGCCGACGGTGGTGATGGCGCCGCAACCGGCGCCCGCACTCGCCGCCGCGCCCACCACGGTCATCGTAAACAACACGTCGGGCCGCGACGAGAGGCGTCCGGCGCTCTACCCCGGCCTCATCTGGGGCGGCGTCGCGGTATGGGGCGTGTCGTACGTCCCGGCCGTGGTCACCGCGGCAGTGGCCAACGATGTTTGCGACGCCAACAGGTTCTGTTTGAAGGGCCGCGAGGTCCTCTACGTCCCGTTCGTCGGTCCGTTCATCGCCGTCGCCGGCGTGAGCGGCCAAGGCACCAGCACGGTGAGGACCCTGCTCGTGCTCGACGGCGCGTTCCAGGTGGGCGGCCTCGCGATGACGCTCACGGGGATCCTCCTTTCCGGCCAGTCGTCGTCGAGCCACCACGCGGCGTCTCGAGCCACGCGCCCCGTCAAGGAGCGCACGGTGATGTTCTCGCCGTTCGTCACCCCGACCGCCACCGGTGTGGGAGCGATAGGTCGCTTCTAGGCGTTCGGCCTGCCCCGCGACGTCGACGAGGTGGCGCGATGCGTTCGCGCATCGCAGCGGACGACGATCAGGGTCGTGAGAGGCTCGTGCGGTACTGCGCGCGCCCGGCCTTCGCGCGCCCGATCAGCGCTACCGCACCTCGCCCCTATGCTTCTCATGATTCACGCAAAGACGCCACACTCAACAGAACCGTCCCAATCGGCCCGCGGGCACCGCTATATGGCGTGAATCCAACGGGACTTCTGTTGACCACCGAAGCGGGCGTGATAGGGCTCGCAAGCCACCACCACTCAGCAAAAGCGCCAGGATCGATGAGCTGGTATGGCCAGCGGGGCTCCCCCGGGCCCACGATTTGTCCCCCATGGTCTACGGGCGCGCCTCCGGGGTACCCTTGGCCGCCCAGTCGACAAGAACATGGGGGCAAGGCGGCTCGACTGCCCCATGGTCTTTCTAGCAAAGGCTCCACCCCCCGGCGTTCGGGCACATTTAGTGCTTATCCCGCGACCGTCCCTCCTAAACAAGGAGAAAAAAATGAAGACCAACATTTTTGTAGGGTTTACATGTCTGCTCACGGCATGCGGGGTGACGCCTGCCGGCCGCAACAAGAGCGCTGAGCCTCATGGTCTCGCTTCGGTAGCCGACCAAGGCTGTCAGGAGAAGACCTGCTTGGCGGCGATTAACGTCGAACCGGACCATTCGGTCGAGTTCCATCAGTTCGACTCGGGTCTCGTTGGCATCCTCGAGAAAGGGCGCGCGGACCAACGGCCGTTGCTGAAGGCTATGGCAACGACTGATCTGGTGTCCCTCGCCGAGACATACCGGCAGCTGAAGCCTGGGGCGAAGGTACCGGAACCGCTCTTGGCAGCGGACGCTCGATACCAGTCGATCCTCCTTACGATGAAGGAACAGACCAACCTGGCGACGGCTCGTGTTCACCGCGAAATTGAGTTGTACCCGGAGCGCGCGCGAGCCATTGAGGAGGCGGCCCGCCCGGCGCCCCCGCCCGAGCGCGCTCCCTCGATGGGAGAGGAGTCTCATTTCTACAGCCCCTCCCAACAGGCATGGTTCAAGCAGACGTTCTGTGTCCCGAAAGGACTGCAGCAGTGCTATCAGGGCTTGAGTACCTGGATCGACAGCGGGACCGTCGTGCAGAACGTCAAGTCTTGGAGTTCGTTTGCTTGGGTGGGCTCCGAGAGCAATAAATCTGGAACGTTCCTGATGGAACACCTTGTCACAAACGGAATCTGGGCCACGGACTTCACGGGCATATTGCAGCCGGGCCATTGGGCGGGCTTTATTTTGAATGTTAGCCCCTATTTGGACTTGGCCAAATATCCGCCCGTTTTTAGCGGCGTCCTTTCCGCAGTGCACAGTCGGCTCAGCGGGATGTCCGGCGGCCTGAACAGCTTGGGCACCGGGTGGGGAAGCTTCTGTGGCACTGCTGGCAAGCCCGCCTGTTCAAACTCTGCCTGCCAGGCTCCGGCGACAAACGTGAACGGCATGTGTCAGAAGCTGTGCGGCGGACTCCACGGTGCGTGCTGCACCGTTGGCCCGGCCTGCGGGGATGGCACGGCCGGGAATAAAAACGACGTTGACGTTACCTGCTTCAATCCGGTCATCGGCTCCAAAAACTGTCAGGCCTGCGGCGGCTCTGGGGAGGACTGCTGCGGTCCCAACCAAACGTGTCATATCGACGGGCAGACGTGTGGATACGTACTTTTTCAGGGTGATATCTGCCACACCCCTTACAAGCCAGGCGGAGGTGGCGGAGGTGGCACTCCCGCCTGCAGCACGCCACGCCAACAACCGTGCGGAATTGGCAACACCAGCATCTGCCCCGCAGGGTTTCATGCGATGGGTTTCACCAATACCGCGGGATGCCCTGGTCCTGTCAACATGCCGAACTCCACGATTTGCAATGTCGACTGCGGTAGTTCGTATAAGACCTGCGACACCCAGTGCAACGCGGCCCTCGGCTACCATCTGCTGTCTGGCTCTTCAAAAGACGTCGCGTGCAATGCGCCCGGTCAGGTAGGAGGAGCGAGTCTTGGGGCTGAGTTTACGTGTTCGAAGTAGTACCACGCTGAACTATCAGATGATTCTGCCTCAGGGTGGACGCAGCGCGTCAGAACTCAAGGGGCAGGTCCGTGGGGCTAGGGTTCCAGGGGCTCGAGGGGCGGCGAACACGACGCCTCCTCGATTCGCAGGAGGATCAGATGCTCGAGCAGCCCAAAGCGTTCGACGTGCCGTTCAATCTCGAAACGGACCTGGGGTCGTTCACCCGCGAGCAATCTCGGAAGCTCTTCTGGCTCACATGCCTTTGTCTGTTGTCTTGCACCGCTCCTGCGCCGCGTCCCGGACCTTATCCGTCGGTGGGCACGATAACCATCGAGATTCCCACCGTGCACCGCGTGTGTCTGGGAACGCTGGTCGCTCCCGATCGCGTGTTGACCGCGGCACACTGCGTACGAGCCAAGAATGCTGCGCTCTATCGCTTCGTCTCGTGGAGTCAAGATGGCGAGCGCGTGCATCGACTGAAAGAAGTGCGTATTTACCCTGACTTCGATGACAGAGACCAAATCGACACAGCCGCGAACGACATTGCCGTGGTGACGCTCGAAGAACCGGCGAATGGCACTCCAGTAGAGCCGCTGTACCGTCCAGGCGCTTTGGCGCACGCGCCGGTTGTCATAGTCGTTGGCTACGGGACTGCGAAATCGGACAGCCAGATGCCTCGTGCGTTGGGCTCTGCTAATAATGATGTCTTGTGGTTGCGATCCACGGAGTTCGCTGCCGGCCGCAGCGATGAGTGGCAGATATGTCACGGCGATTCAGGCGCACCGGCGTTCGTCATGGACGAGGCGGGGCGGCGTCAGATTGTTGGGGTCGTGTCGCGTGGGATAAGCGCGGATTGCACCTCCGGAGCAATTTTTACCCGGGTGGATGCGTTTCTCGATTGGATCCGCCCAGGGGGATAGGTGGCGCTAGAACTTTCGCGCCCTGTTGGCGCCGCCCGTCGTGTGATCGCGGCCAGACATGGCCAGCGAAGGCGCGTCGCCGTCACGCTGCGCGCCCGCGCATGAGGAGCTCGCGCCATCGCTGCGCGGAGACTTGCGCCGGCTCCGTTGCGTCCACGAACGCCTCGAGCGCTCGCACGAAATTCTCCGGCTCCTCGCAATGCGGGTAGTGCCCGACGGCGTTGAAGAGATCGAGGTGGCTGCCCGGCATCGATGCGTGCGCGTCGCGGGCATGGGCGACAGGGATCACGTGGTCGTGGGTCCCCCACATGATCAGCGTCGGCACCTCCGCCGTCAGGTACAGCCGGTCGCGCGCGCTCACGCGCTGGCCGGCGCGGTCGATCACCGAGCGCAGGGTCTGGAAGAACGCGCGCCGGGCGTCCGCGTCCGCGAGTGACGAATAGGAGCTGATGAGCTCGACGAGCACCGGGCCGAGGCGCCGGCTGCGCCGCTCTAGAGCGGTTTCCGGACGGATTTGGTACGGACTCATCCGCTCGGTCCCGGTTGTGCTTGGTCGTCGATAGGGTCGCGAGCACCGCCTCCGTCAACGTTGTCGTCGGCCCTGGGACGAGGGCGCGGTGCGCGATCGCGGCTGGCATGGTCGACCAACCGCGCGCGTCGTGCAGCGTCACCTTACCGATGGCCACGAGATCAACGGTCGCCCAGAGCCCTGGCTTAGATCCAGCGGTGGCGCAGGAGCCACGCCTTGACCGCCTGCGTGAGCAGCACGTAGCAGAACAGCGTGACAGCGATGTACGGCCAGTAGAGGGGCGGAAGCGCCGTGAACCCGAGGTAGCGGCCGAGCGACATGAACGGCAGCGCGACGCCGATGGCCATGATCGTCACGCTCGTCACCATCAGGAACGCGGACGGCCGGCTCTGGAGGAACGGGATCCTGTTCGTGCGGATGACGTGGATGATGAGCGTTTGCGTGAGGAGGCTCTCCACGAACCAGCCAGTCTGGAAGAGGCTCTGGCTGTGCGCGGCGGCCTCGGGCGTCGAAACGTCCCAGCACTTGAAGACGTAGAGCATCAGGAAATACGTCGAGTAGTCGAAGACCGACGAGCACGGGCCGATGAAGACGATGAAGCGCGTCAGCTCCTTGATGTCCCACGTGCGCGGCCTCTGGATTCGCTCGGCGTCGACCGCGTCCGTCGGGATGGCCGCCTGACCGACGTCGTAGAGCAGGTTGTTGGCGAGGATCTGGATCGGCCGCATCGGGAGGAACGGCACGAAGGCGCTCGCCCCGAGCACGCTGAACATGTTACCGAAGTTGCTCGACGCGCCCATGCGCACGTACTTGACGATGTTCGAGAAGACCTTGCGCCCCTCGAGCACGCCCTCGTCGAGCACGAGCAGCGACTTCTCGAGGAGGATCATGTCGGCCGACTCTTTCGCGATGTCCACGGCGGTGTCGACGCTGATCCCCACGTCGGCAGCGTGGAGCGCGGGCGCGTCGTTGATGCCGTCGCCCATGAAGCCGACCCTGTGGCTGCGCGATTGGAGCGCCTTGATGATCCGCTGTTTATGCGCGGGGGAGACACGCGCGAAGAGGACAGTCTCCTCGGCGGCGGCGGCGAGCTCGTCGTCGGTCATCTTCTCGACTGCGTCGCCGAGAAGGACGCGATCGATGGCCAGCCCGACCTGCTTGCAGACCTTGCAGGCCACGAGCTCGTTGTCGCCAGTGATGACCTTGACCGCCACGCCGTGGCGCTCGAGCGCCCCGATGGCGGCGAGGGCGCTCTCCTTCGGCGGATCGAGGAACGCGACGTAGCCTTCGAGGATCAGGTCGCACTCGTCCGCCTTGCCGTAGGGAGTGATGTGGGCGAGAGCGGTACTGTGCGGCGGAGCGTCCTTCGTGGCGATCGCCAGCACGCGGAAACCGTCGGCGCTCAGGAGCTCGTACTCCTTCTTCAGCTCTTCGATGTGAGGATGGTCCATCGGCAGGAGCTCCCCGTTGAGCCTGAAGTTGCCGCACTTGTGGAAGATCGCCTCGGGTGCGCCCTTCGAGATGATGCGGTCATTGCCCTCGGGCGTACGGACGACGACCGACATGATCCGCCGCTCGAAGTCGAACGGGATCTCGTCGACCTTCGCGAGCTCGGGGACGCGGCCGTGCGCATGGCTCTCCTCGTGCGTCAGTATCGCGCGATCGAGGACGTTCTTGAGGCCGGTCTGGAAGTGGCTGTTGATGTACGCGAGGGCGAGCACGTCGTTGTCCTCGCGCAGCGCGACGTCGCAGTACCGCTCGAGGATGATCTCGTCCCTCGTGAGCGTGCCGGTCTTGTCCACACACAAGATGTCCATCGCTCCGAGGTTCTGGATCGCGTTGATCCGCTTGACGATGACCTTCTTCTTGCCCATCGCGACCGCGCCCTTGGAGAGGCAGATCGTCACGATCATCGGTAGCATCTCGGGCGTGAGGCCGACGGCCACTGCCACGGCGAAGAAGAAGGCTTCCCCCCACTTGCCCTTCGTCAGGCCGTTGATGACGAAGACGAGCGGTACCATCACGGCCATGAAGCCGAGCATGAGCATCGTGAAACGAGCGATGCCGCGGTCAAACGCCGTCGGGGCCACGTGCTCCTGGAGCGCCTCGGCCATTCCACCGAGGTAGGTCTCCTTGCCTGTCGCCACGACGATCGCCGTGGCCGCGCCGCTCCCGACGCTCGTGCCGAGGAACGCGATGCTCGTCAACTCGAGCGGCGACGACGTATTGCTCTTCTTCTCGACGGCGAATTTCTCGACCGGGAAGCTCTCGCCGGTGAGCGATCCCTGGATCACGAAGAGGTCCTTGGCCTGGACCACGCGCACGTCGCCGGGAATCATGTCGCCCGCGGCGAGCTCTACCACGTCACCGGGCACGAGGTGCGAGACGGCGATCTCCTGGACCTTCCCGCCGCGGAGCACGGTTGCCTTGACCGAGACCATCGCCTTGAGCTTCGCGGCGGCGGTGTTCGCCTTGGCCTCCTGGATCAGCTTCAGACCGACACTCAGCGCGATCATGAGCAGCATCATCGTCGCGGCGCGCGGATCGCCCGTCGCGAAGGACACCGCCGCGAGCACGGCGAGCAGGATCACGAGGGGGTTGAGCGCCGCGCGCCAGAGCAGCCTGAGGAGTCCGGGGCGCTGGTCCTTCGCGAGGACGTTCGGACCGTGCTCGGCGAGGCGCGCGTCGGCCTCGTCGGCGGTCAACCCCTCGGGGCGCGTCTCCAGGTGCGCGTAGACCCCGGCCACGTCGAGGGTGACGGTGTCCACGACGGCCCGCGACACCCGCAGCGACCGCTTCTCGTGGCTCTTCGCCAGGAGTGTTTTGGGGAGGATGCTAGACTGGAGACGGGGCATGGGTATGTGCGGCGGAGCTTACCGCGCGGCATGTCCGCGCGAGCCCCCCTTCCTGATGGAGCTCGATGTAGGCGCGGCTCCTCCAAGCGAACCATCGACAGGCCGACGACGCGACGTGGCAGCCCCGTCAAGGCTGCGTCCCGCCGGCATGGTGACCATGCTTGCGATCCTCGGAGGCGAAATAGCGCCTCACGTACGCGATGAGCTGACCGTCGGTCGGATGGTCGACCGTCTCGACGCCGACGATGCGGGGCTCGAGCGTGGTCTCGTGCTTGTGCGCGTAGCGAATGAACTGAAGCTTCGCCGTCGAGGGGCCGACGACGAGCACGCGCTCGGCGCCTTGGAGCTCACGCGCTACCGCCTGAAAGAAGTGGTGCAGATCGTCGGGGTGATTGTGCTCGGCGGTAGGGCCCTTCGGATGGCGATGGACGTGATGGGTGGGCGCTTGGATCGTCCGCTCGTCGAACTGGTCGGCGTCGACGTGGAAGATACGCGCCTCGTGATGATCGATCCATACCGCGACGTGAGGATTCGAGATCATGGCTTCTCCGGTCCAGGTCACTCTGCACACCCTGTGCAGCGCTGGAAAACTCCCACATTCCAAGGTCCGTGTCCAGCTCCGCGAATCCCGCGGCGACAGCCTGGACCCTCCATCGCGAGCTTGGGATCGCCTGCAATGCTGGCATCCTCCTCAGGGCGCCCCGGGCGCTCGGGCTTGCCGAGCGCCCTGTATGAGGATGAACTCGCCGATGTTCTCAGCGGTCATGATCCCGACGACGGCATCGCCCCGTACGACGACGATCGGCGCGGCTTCGGGTAGTTGTAGCCGGGCGAGCACACTCTCGATCATGTCGCTGGGATGAGCCGTCACGAACCCGCGGTGCATAGCGCTCGCGACCGACGCTTCTGCCCCGTCCCCCGACAGGCCCCGCACGACATCGCTCCGTGTGAGCACACCGACGAGCCGCGTCCCGTCGACGACCGGAAAGTCGTGCTGAAAACCCGCCACGATGAGCTCGGCAGCGGAGGACAGCTGATCGGATGGCGACAACACCCGAAACTCGGTGACCATCGCGCTTCCGATTGGGACGCCCGAGAGTGCCCTCTTGAGCCCCACCACTGTGGACTCCTGCTGAGCGCCCATCCAGACGAATAACGCGATGAAGAGCAGCATCGGGCTGAAGAAGAGGCCGAGCACGCCGAAGAGCAGCGCCATCCCTTGTCCTAGCCGCGCCGCGATCTCCGTCGCTCGCACGTAGTCCATCCTGAGCGCGAGCCCTGCCCGGACGACACGTCCCCCGTCCATGGGGAACGCGGGCAGCAGGTTGAACGCCGCGAGCGAGACGTTGACCCACATGAGCTTCGTCAGAAATGAGCCACCGACCACACCGATCCCCGTGGGGCTGGTGCTCGTGCCCGTGATCTCGAGAACCGCCCACAGGAGGAGCGCGAGGACGACATTCACCGCGGGACCGGCCGCGGCGACGAGCAGCTCCTCAATCGGCTTCTCGGGCATCCGCTCGAGACGAGCGACGCCGCCGATCGGAAGGAGTGTGATGTCCCGCGTCCGGACACCGAAGCGTTTGGCGACGAGCGCGTGTCCGAGCTCGTGCAACACGACGATCCCGAACACGGCGACGACGAGGGCAAGACCCCGGGACATGGCCCCGACGCCGCCGGCGATGTGGCTGAAGGCGACCCAACCGAGCAGCAGGACGAAGGTCGCATGGATGTAGATATCGATGCCAAGAATCCGCCCGATCTTCCAGGCCCAGCGCCTGGTCGCCGGCTCATTCTGTTGCTCACGAGCGGGCTTCTCGGGCGACCAAATGTTCTGGGCTTCCGTGGCAGTGGACATTCTCGCTCCTCCTGTGACTCCTGCTGCAAGAGCAGCAACAAGCGTTCTGCGGCGCCGCCGCCCCTACAAGCGACGGACCGGACCGCGTGCCGCGCGCATCCGCGGCTCGATCGTCGCCTTCCCGCTGCCCGCCACGGTGAGGGTCTCGGACGCCCTCGCGTGCGCCGTGGACCAGCGCTGGCCCGTGGCGCGTCGAGTGGTCGTACACCGCGGCGGCGCTCGCGCGAGCCGCGCTCACCGGGAGGGTCGGCGCCGGCCTCGGCGCTGGGCCGCGAAGGGCTCGGCGGCCCGGCATGTCATGCGTTCTTCCGGACGAGCTCGGCGTTCAACAGCGCCGCGAACGTCACGCGATCAGCGTGGAAGTGCCGTTTCCCGCGGAGCCCCGCGCCTGCCTCGAGTGAGGCTGAGAGATCGCCGCGATGGTCTGCGCGATGCCCTCGGAGCTCAGGCCGTTCGCCTTGCTCCCGGCGGAGCGGTGGACGTGGCGAGCGAGATCATTGATGGACAGGAGGCCGGTCAAACGCCCCTCATCATCGAGGACGGGGACGCGATGCACCTGCTTCTGCCGCATCAGGTGCTCGGCTGTCTCGACGGGATCGGTCTCGCGCGCGGCGAAGACGATCTTGGAGGCGACGCTCGAGACCCGCATCTGCGAGAGCGGCTTGCCCTGCGTGTACGTCGCCATGCAGATGTCGCGGTCGGTGATGATGCCCGTCATGCGTCCATTCGCGTCCACGAGGGGGACGCAGCCGCAGTCGTTCTCCCACATGATCTGGGCTGCCCTCTCGAGGGTGTCATCGCCGCCGCACGACTTCACGGTCTTGGTCATCAGCTCGGAAACCTTCATGGGGATGCCTTTCGTGGAAGTGAGCCTCGCGGATTAGCAATGACCGGGCCAAGGGGTCATGCCTCGCCCATCCGCAGCTCCGATCAGCTGCTCCGGGCAGCGCGGAGCTCACGTTCTCGGCGCGCTGCCCTGAGCAAAGATGCCACACCTACAAAACCGCCAGATAGCAAGACCGCAGGTGCCCGTCCTGACGCCCGCGACCTCCTGAATGACACAGGCAAATTTGCCGCCCTCACGCTCCTCCCCCTGAGGACTGGCTGAGGCTGATTTGGCGGTCGCGCCTTCTCCCTTCCGGCGTGAAAATGGTTGGGACGCTCATCAGGAGATCGCTTCGACCTCGAACGCGCCGCGGGCTCGGGCGGGATGGGGCAGGTGCGAAACTGCGCTCTGACCGGATCACCATCACGTTCCCCGTTCATCCGCTGGTCGGCGTCGAGCTGGTGCTCGTCCGCGTCGAGCGCTGGGCCGGACAGGGCCGTCGCTTCGCCATCGTGGAGCACCCCGGCCGCGGGACGCTCCGCCTGCCGCTCGACTGGACCGACCGTGGCCGGCCGTGGGTCTCGCCGTGCGTGAAAGGCCGCCCGGTCCGGTTGGCGGTCGGCGCGCTGCTGAAGTTGGCCGGCGCGCTCGATGTCGCGCTGGGTCGAACGCTCGCCTCCTGCGAACCCGGCGCCATCGGGCAAGCTGCAGCAAACGCTTCCGAGGGCGAGGACGGCCACGGAGAGTAGGCCCGACACCGAGCGGGAGGTCGCAGCATCCTCGATCTGCGCGTGGCTCGGACCTTGCCTGGAACCGTCGAGACCTACGTCATGGCCGAACCCCTCCCTCCCGACGCTTCGGGGCCGCCTCCGTCCTCGGAAATGCGCGCGCCGGAGCCGCCTCCCACCGCGGTCCTGCCGGAGGCCCCTCCGGAGCTCGCGCGGGAGCGGCGGGCGCTCGGGGTGCTGGCGATCACCGCGATCGCAGCGATGGTTTGGATCACCCACCCGGTGGGGATAGGCATCCTCCTCGGCACGCTCAACGCCTTCATGATGCAGTCGTTCTACGAGCGGCTGCGGTCGCGCGGGCGCCGACCCGCGGTGGCGGCGGCGATCGCGGTCGGGATCTCGTCGCTCGGGATCGCCACGGTGCTGGCCGGGATCTCGTCGCTGCTCGTGGGCAGGGGCGTGGTGCTGGCGGAGGAGCTCATCGCCGCGCTCTCCCCCGGGGGCCCGGCCCGTGAGCTCGTCGAGGCGTGGGCCCGGCGCCTCGGGCCGCTCGGGCTCCGCGGGAAAG
>JADMIO011126980.1_pt1 | contig 24354 bp, 18 predicted proteins | sample 8958161 | NCBI WGS metagenome assembly JADMIO01 (sample SAMN16585339, study PRJNA669376) | soil metagenome | isolation source: Crop rotation soil | place: USA: Cullars Rotation, Alabama | collected 2011
ATCTAGAATGAAATACAAATAGTAATTCCATTGCAGTGAGCCCTCGTGCTGATAGTAATCAGTCGCTACTACTTGTTGAAGATATTGTTTGAGATCGAACGCGGCCATCTTAAGAGGCTGGCCGAAGTCAAAGAAAAAGACCCCGATCGTGAAACCATTACTCTTTCTCTCAGCGCGAAATACGTCGCTTCCAACGGTTTTCAGATCGCGAAACCGACCTTCAATTAATGAAAGGCTCTTCTTGATGTTCATGACGAATTCCGAACGATCGAACCTGGATGTTCCGCATCATCTGAGATTGATGGTAACGGCGCGTGCGAACACTTGATCACTTCGTCGTGTCGATACCAGAGCGCCAATCTTCTCGTCTTCTCTCGACCCCATTCAGTTACAAACTTGTCTTTAAGCTTCTCGACTTCGTCAGGTGGCTGCTGATCCAGAAAGATGCCGGTGGCCCCCTGATGTGTTCCAGACTTGCTCTTCAGGTTAAAGCGAAACTCGTTCACGTCACGTGGCGGCGTCAACTCGCAGTCGCCCTTTAAATCTTGGATATTTGCTGGATAATGATTCGGATCTGAAATGATTGTCTTCTGTAGAGTGATGTAACGTGTTAAATGGTCGTTCCTAAACTCGACTGACTCCGCCGATTGCTCTTGCACAAAAGTCAGTCGTTTAGTTCTCTCATCCTGTTCGGCTGTAAATGATTTAAGATTCTTGATTTGGTGCCAGTTCGTATCGGGTTCGAGTTTCCCGGCGCTCAACGTAAGAAGACGCTCCCTATCAACCGAGGTATAGTCGGCACCCGCGCACCAGTCCATCGGATTGCGTTTATATGAATCGCAGAGGGCTTTGAACCCGTCTTCGGCCTTTTCGGAAATGACCCAGTTGTTGTTCTGTCCCTCCCACGTATATAAAGCTGCTACAGATGGGCCACTTCGGTTAGCAAGAGCGGCCTTTCCAACCGTTGTGACTTTTTGAGATCGAATATGAAATACGTGTTCGTCATAATTCAACAAACACATGTGCGTCCGCTGCTCTTTCCAGTTTGCGTAGTAGAGTCCCAGTTTGTGATTCGTATCCAAGACGTCGTCAGCTCGATTGAATCTGTCGGTTTTCGAATAGATCGTTGAACCACCATATGGACTCGTCAGCTTGTCGAGCTTGAACTGGTGGGCCCAGTTCAACACAACCACCTCCGTCGCTTTACTGGGTTCAGCCATGAACAACGTGGCTCGATAATTCCGTATCGCAGGATGTCGTGGGTCGTCGCAAAGCTGAGGATGGAAGATCACATGAGGGTGAAGTTCCATTCGGCTCTGGTTATTCGCGTAAGGCTCGAACTCCAGCGCGTCCGCGCAGATTAACGTAACTAACCGAATGTGATCGTCTCGATTGTGAAGAAAGTAGATGGTCTTCCCCACTATCAATCGATCCCTTTCCCAAGCGAGTTTCGCATCTACCATCGCTTGCGTCTTGAACTGCAGCAACGCCACATTTTTCTCAACACCGGCTTTCGATGTCGTCTTAAAGAGATAACAAACAACGTTCAAGAACCTTCCAGCAGTAGTCGGAATCGGTTCATGAATCCAGACTATGTCATTTGCAGCCTCGAACGCCCGAAGCTGGTCTGGGGTAATAGCTTCGCATCCAAGGATCCAAAGCTTTCCTTCGTCAGGCAGATTGTTGTTCGTTATGGCAGTCTGCAGTGAATCCCAGGGCAAGGAATATTCTGGACTCAAAACAAGATCGCAGTCCTTCTCGACGGCGATTCTCAGAAAATGATCAAACTTCCGAACCGCCGAATCATGTGCCGCGTGTCCAAGAAAGTCATCGCTAAAACCAATCACACCACCAGGCTGAATAGCGAGGATCTCATAGAGCTGCGCGTCGGGAACAAGAACGTTCAGTTCTGGTAGACGAAGTCTCTTACTTTTGAATCCGGCGACGTCCGCAATATCTTTGAAGACACGGGGCATGGTGAGTTCCCCCACAAGCTGTTTTTGGGCCGCGCCAGTATAGATCAAACCTGAAAAATTGCGACAAAAATTATCGCTCAATCGTTAGCGGGAGACTTTTGGGGTTCGGCCCTTTTTAAACCGATGCGGCACCCGTGTCCACTTGATCACTCGACCCCTCTTCACTCGGCATCATTTGATACCAGAAGGAAGGTGCAACCGGCGTCCGGAAGTGTCTGGACGCAATTAAATCAATCGCGTACATTCCGGATAAAAGCGCCGGCGAGAACGTTCGAACATCAAGTCGAGCCAATGCAAGCAGTGCTTTCATTCTGTCTCGGTACTCTTCAGCGCTGTCGGGCAGAACGATCGGTGCCTCCGCTTCGCCACAGCGGTAGTGCGCTTGCCAATAATATAGGTGTTTCGCAACGTCTTTTGTCGGATGCCAAAGCTGAAGGACAACTTCCGGATACTTCGTCTTTGAATGTCTCGCTAGCACATCATAGACGTCGTTACGTTCGAGAATAATTGCCCATGCGGCTAGCGTTGCCAAAAGCCAGGATGTCTTCATCAGTTGGCTCTGCAATGCGTCATCCTCCCCGACGGTTGAATCTGCCAGATCATCGAGAGAATCAGTAGCTATTGGAAAATTGCGTTTGATTCTGAAAGTGTAATCAACTCGCTTTGCAAGTTCTTCCAGCCAGTCGCGGGCTTCAGTTAGGTGGTTCGTTGCGGTAAGCAGAATTAATGCGAGTGTTATATCTATGACATTGCCGTCTAATCTTGGCGAGCCCGAAACGGGGTTGTTAGCTATCAGCGCGGCTAATGCATCAGCGACCACATTAGCATCTTGCAAATTAAGCATTACTCCTTCTGCATCTGCTGGAACAAGGATCTGAGATAGACCAATCGTGGCGATAATTCCAATTTGTTCGAATGTGACCAGAGCAAATTCGGCATTTTCGCTACAGTAGCCGGATAGCCCATCCTTGAGATTGACGTGCGGTTGGAGCTTATTAAAATAGCGATGGGCGACATCCTTGTAGGTCTTCCAAATCTCCAGGAATGGCTGGTAAGACTGAACACGTGTTTCTGGCTGCTCAAGTTGAATCCTATGCCAAGACCAAAGCACGGCGCGCTCAGACGCAACATATGCCTGTTTTAGATTACCTTCTTCCTCTGACCATCTCGAATAGATTTGAGTTGATAGATTCGTAACTCGCAGCGATTTTATTAGGTCAGTTTGTTTCGAGGGTTCGATCAACTCACCATCATTGCTGAGTCCCAGCAGTCGACGATACAAACGGTGTAAGTCTTTCTGCTCGTACTCAATCTCTGCCGCTAAGGCAAGCGCCTTCCTAAGATCCGTTCGCGATTCTGCAGCAAAGATGTGCTCATCGAGCATGTGTCGCTCGACAAGTACAGCAATTTGATCCGCTCCCCAAAAATCAAACGAAGCACGAGTGACATTTTCTGTGATGTAACCATCCCAATTGGCCTGGACTTGCTGTTTCAAATCGCCTGTGGAGGCAAGAACTATTCTCTTGCGCAAACTACCGTGCGCGGGTTGGACGTGCGTTCTAAGGTAAACATCAAGAACTTCGTTCAAACTAGGTCTTACCGATTGCGGGCCCGAATCCCAGACTCCTCGATCGATGTCTCCTCGCTTAATAACCAGTAACAGTAATTCCTGGACTCCATCTTCTGCAGTCCCAACGGCCGCAACGTCTACTCCAAACTGGCGAACTCCGACTTGGGGTTTTGAAATGGGGATGTACTCCATGGCCAATAATAGATCTGGCAGGAGCCGGTCCAATTCATCACGTTCTTTTAGGCTTCGGATATATTGAGAGAGAACTAGCTTCATGTGTCATCTCGAGTAGCTTGGCTCAGTGACCACAGCCTCAACTCAGCACCCACTGTGTCCAGTGTGCTTCGTCTTGGCAGTTCGACAGAGTGAGAGATCGATTTTAGATAAGACGGTTCGGTATAGGCGCCGTCACGAAAACTGAACCAGCCGATACCGGCCTTAATTGGAACCTCAGTGACAATTTGACGAAGAATGGATTTCTTTCGTTCCGCCATCATTGCTGTGTGAATTTGTTTGGCGCGCGCTTTTGCAAATTGCCTTTGAAGAGTTGGCGGCGGTCTTAGTTCAGTCAGACGGGGCAGGTCATTAAGCGCCTTCATATGGCTCGTGATTGCTTGAATGGTATCCGAATAGAAAGCTTTAAATTCGGGCCTTTCCTCAGCAGCGTTCGCAGCCTCCACCGCCTCAATCGTCGAAATTGGATAGTCGTAGCCAATCTCATCGACGAGCATCGCATGAAGGATGGGAAATGTTCGATTAGGGGCATCCGCAGTTTGGAAAAATGACATCGACAGCGATAACAGGTGATCGTCATAGAAGACAAAGCCCAACAGGCGTCGTGCCAGAAAAAGCAGTTCCGTGGTCTGCAATGAATCTAGTTTTTCAACACTTAGCTTTGGCTTATTGAGTCCGCGAATGTGTAAATACCTTAGTAAACCCGCCGCAGCGGATGCCAGTTTTCTGTTGTCGGCGAGAAACCAATCAGTAATTAGCCTTGACAGCAAAGTGGGACTTCTCGCTAGTTCGGTAGTCGACATTTGGAATTTCTCGGGAAGCGAATCATCATGCGGTCCACCTTTTCCGTTCAAAGTTATCCATTCAACAAGGCAAGACAGGACGAGATCCTGATGTGAGTCATCAGACAATAGCCGGCTTAATACATAATCGAACTGATCAACGATACCTTTCAGTTCGATTGGTAACTTGCATAAGCAGCTCAACCACGACTGAAAATAAGTCTTGGTCTTGATGTCATCAAGATTTGCCCACACCGCATGCGCGATGGCTATGAGCGATACTTGATCCGCTGAATGGCCTCCCTTACTTAACTCATCCACGAAAGCATCGGTTTTTGGTGTAGCCCCGGCCGCTGCGAACATTGCTGTCCGCCGAACGTCCTCTGTCGAATGCGACATATTCAACACAATCACATCGCGTATCGCCGGTGATTCATCAACATCAACCAAGGACAAGTCAATTAGTCGACCAAGCGTCCACAATGCGACGCTTCTGAGGAGATCAATTTGAGATTCAGCATCTTGGACCGCCGCATTTATGGCTTCCTGGGGCGCTGAACTGGCTAACGCAACTAAGGCTCGCGGGTAAAGATCTGCTGTGGCTTCAGTGATTCGACCGGGGAGTCGACGGTAAATGTCTCGGCACAGATCTGGATAGCCAACCAGGGTTTTCCCGAGACCTGCGAAAAAGACGCCGCTGGCGGCATCTCCTTTTGTCAGTTCATGCTGGGACTCGGCGAGTTTTTCGATACCAGCCACCGTTAACGATTTCAAGTAAGGAAGAGCAGCTCCGATCATATTGAGCGCCGTAAAGACCTCAATTGTTTTGTTATTGATTGCGGTGGCTCCAATTGCCAAGACGTCGGTTCTTTCATGAACTAACGCCAACAGTCGTCCAGCCGCGCTATCTTCAATGCCAATTTCATGACGACAGAGGTCGTATGCGAGAGGAATCCACTTCTCTTCGTCGTTCTTGAATTCCTCTTTATGTTGCTCGTAAGAAAAGGCGGCCACGATACGATTCCGCGCGGCAACTGAAGAAAAGCAAACCGTATTCCCCTCAATTTTGTAATCACCCAGCCCGGCTGTTTCTAACCACTCTGGAGCATCCGGCAATTCAGTGCAAAGTTCGTTTGATTTCTCACTGTGGAGCTTCAGCGCAGCGGGGCCAATCAATTCGTTGAGATCGTTTTTCGACATAGCGGATAAAGACCCTCGAGACAAACATTCAAAATCCTCACGGCGCTCACGGTGACATCCGTGGGTCGATCTTATAACAGAGCTGCCCATTTTGTTTTGTCGGCGAAGAGAGATCTAGGGCTAGGTAGGTGGGTGTGAAATGTGGCTTCCCGCACGATGCTGTAGTTCATCAACCGGTGCGAGTGTTCCTTTAGTCAATTTTCGCTTTAGTTTTGTTCCGCTCTATCTTGGTCAAATATTCGTTCAAATGACCTTCACCAATTATTCGTCTCTTACCTGCCTGGTAGTAACCCAGCTTCTTGCTATCAAGCAACAGTCTTACTCCGGAAGGACTTATACCAATGATTTCAGCTGCCTCTTCGATTCTGAATTTCTTCTCAGTAATTTTGTTTGACATTGCTAGTCCGAAAAGCAGGTGCCATCAGGTCATTAAGGACGTGGTTCGGAGAAGTCAGTTTTTGGTCCGGTTTGCCGTAGTGAATTCGGTTCTCGTAGATGGCTCTTGGCTGAGCTTCAAAGGCCTGGCGACTTCACACTAAGCTTCAGCAGTTGAGACACCCGAGTGGTGTGGCTTGAATATCTTTCGACCGCATTGGGATTCCGCCTCTAGTGGTTTCTTCTTGTCCCTACGCCGATCGCTACCTCTTTGATATTCCCACCCTGAAACGTCATTGCTTCTTCCGCTTCGCTTTTACAGGACTTTCTTCTTCCGGAGGTAGTAGCTCCGCGAAAACCTTTTGCCAAAAACGTTCACGAGCAGACATCATTTCTTTTGTTGGTTCTTCGTCGACCAGCTCGATCACTACTTCTTGATTGATCAACCCAAAAGCATCAGGCGGGCACGTGCGAATAGGCCGCGCTACGCTTTTCGAGGCCCCAGGCGGGGCACGAAGAAACGCAATGACGATTTTCTGATTGGGTACATCCGGTGACGATAGCTTATCCGTGTTTTTCTGCCTGCTTTTGCTGCGCTTGTCGTTCTTGGCGTTCAACTAGGGCCATCACCTCTTCTAGAATGAAACGCACTTGGCGCCTCCCATTGCGCACACGAGTGAGTTCGCCGGTCCCAGCGCCACCGTTATAAACAGTCTTCTCCGAGCATCCAACTATTTCTGCCACACGTCGAGCACTGATTCGTGTTTTGTTTCTCGTTGATGTCATCTGTCACTGCAAATAGCGGGACTACGATTCCGATTGTGCCTTCCGCTCAACCTGCGATAAGTAAGCTTTTAAGTGTTGTCGGCCGATTAATCTTCGACGTCCCACTTGGAAGTAGCCAAGTTTCCGACTTTGTAACAATCTCTCAATGGTCGAACGATGTACGCTCATAAGCTCGGCAACACCGTCAATCGTAAAGGTGCCATCGCTAACCCCGTGGTGCTTGTTTTCGGTTTTGCTCGTTTCTGCCAAAATCGATTTACTCCAATTTGATACCGTACATCCGTTTTGCGCCGTCGCTATGGAAGAACCACCAGCTGTATACACCAGCGGGCCAGAAGAGGATGATCAGCACGGCCGCAGCTATCAGGCCCAGTTTTCGACCGGCCGGTTTTTGCCGCCGCATGGCGATTGCCGTGGAGAACATTAGAACCGCGACAATGAACACTATTCCAAAGACTAGGATTGCCTGCGGAATCAGCCCCGGGTCCCTGAAATTTCGCGCAATGATCCACGGCGAGCCGATTAGGCCTAGCGTAAAGATACTGCCCACGAACAAATGAACTCCAACCAAGGTCTCGTTATGGTCCTTCGTAGACACGCGAGTTGCTCTATCGACTAGACTAAACTTTTGATATCTTTACGGCCTGTCTCTTTGAAACGCTCTCCAAGCCAATGACGGTGCACACCAAGTCAGGGAATGGAGACTGCCGCTAAGAGCTATGAGCTCAGACAGACGGCAGAGCATTGTTTCGAGCGTATTTTAGGGACGTACATCCCTAAAGGCAAGGATTTAGGGCCGACAAATCAACACTGCTTTCTCAGGAGGGAATCCTGAGATGGCAGGGAAAAGAAAAAGCGGGGAGCGACCTAAATCTAAGCGGCGAAAACCAGCTCGTTTGGCTGAAAAGTTATTGCAGATTCGAATCGCATTGGGTTTATCGCAAGGAGAATTGATTAGGCGGCTCGGACTCGAAAATCAGATTGAACGCGATTACATTTCAAAGTATGAACGTGGCGTCCTTGAGCCAACTTTGGACGTCTTGTTAGCTTACGCACGAGCTATCTCAAGCAAAGGTCGCGGTGAGTTCTTAGAAGCTATTATTGACGACAAGATAAACCTACCGATCACATCTCGATTAAGGCCCGGGAAATGACTCTTCGGAGTGTGCCAGCTAGTCCGCCCATTTTTTCCTTGCCCGCTCAGCGGGAGCATCGACAACGCCGGCTGGGATGATGGGCTCCGCATCGCTTCGGAAGACTACAGCATCAGGGTCGTTAGGGCCGATCTCCCACGCCTCGCGAACCGTGATCTTCCGTTTGACGATTCCTAAATCCCAGATTGGTTCGGGAGGCACGTCATTATTTATATAATGCGCCGGAAGCAATACATAGCGGCCAAACTTCCGATAGCTTTTTAAGAATGCTGAAAGATTACGATCGTCGGGCGGATCCATGTGATGCACCCTGGAAATAAGATAGAACTGTTGGTAACGCGCTTTTGAAGGTTCCTTATAGACTTTGGGATTAATGCCAATGACCACGTTATAACTAAAGGGCAGCTTCTTGTTTATGCCTGTAATGACGGCAATGCGTAATAACTCATCTTCATCTACGCGTCCGATATTCCTCCGCCATTCAGTAAAAATTTGCTTGCTCACCTCAAGGTTAGTGAAACCTAACGCAAGCATCGGCACTCGATCCGAAGTTGGTGTGTAAATATAACCGACGGCTTGCCAACCGGCTCGCTCCCAAAGATCGCTATTAATGAGTGAGAATACATTCAAATCCGTATGTTTGATTTCTTGTGTCTTTTCCGGTGGCTCATCGGTTCCTAAGTTCTCATAAATCGAAATGGGTTCACCTGGCGCCGGTTCTTTCTGTAACCCATCTTTCCATGACCTTTTGCGAAGTAACGGAAATCGCTCGTGCGTGTCCGCGGTTTCCCAATCAGATAATTTGAACTTTGGGGGCTCCCCTAAGATATTCCCGAGAGCAATGCTCACGTCTGCGTTGTCGAGGGCCCGATTAAAAGCGGCGTCGACCGACGCAACTTTCAGGTAACCGTCCAAATCTGAGAACATGAAAAGTCGAGGCATGATCTTCGCCACGAGCTCCATTAACCAAGTACGGAAAGCGATGCGCTCCTCTCTTGTGTGATAGTCAAGTTTGTCACAGTGCTTGATCTCCAAATCTGTTCCTGAGTTCTCGGATCCGAAATTACATTCTGGCAATCGACCTACAAAATCTGCATGCCTTATTCGCAATTTGAATGTCGGTCGATGCGGAAAGATTCCGTTGTCAATACTGGTCGCGAAGAATGCCTCTAGAAGTCCGAGAATCGTTTCAGCCAGATAAACGGAGGTGAGATTATTGGCCGTCTCAACCGTTATCTCACAGCCTAATAATTTGGAGCGGAATTCTACATTGTTCTGATTGAGAAACTCAGGCTGAAGCGGAAGTTGATCGGAGACCGGTTGGCCAAACGTCCACTGTCCAAAGAATTCGCGGGCACCATCCTCATCATGTTCAGCTAAAATTGTCGTCTCGGATCGCAAGCGATCTTCGTAGCCAAGCGCATAGAGAAGTGCTATCCATGAATTATAAAGGCCCAAACGCTCCAGTATCACGGGAAGAAACTCGAGCCATTTTAAGTCCCAGAATTCGGTCCGTAGGAATAGAATGCCAAGCGCTGCATCCAGGTTCATCCGTTCATCTTGATATTCATTTTCTTCTTCACCCTCCAGCATGAGGTGCTGCGCGACACCAGACATCAATTGCAAGCTCATAAGAACTTGGGGTACGCGCCCAAGTTGCAATTCCAGCCAAACGAATCGCCGCAGACCCTCAAGTGCTTGAGGCAGCACGATCCCACGCGCAGTAAACTCACCAAGAGCCAACGAAATCGCGCCTACTACGCTAGCGCGTGCAGCCCACATTAAGCCTGAACGTTCGTATCCGGTGCCGCAAGCCAAAAGAGCCGTAAAGTTTCCTGCTCGATATTCTTCCAGAGTTAGTTTTTGCTGGGCACGGCCAAGTAGACGAATTGCTTCATAATTCTTACCGGCCGTCAATTTCTGCAGACCTCGTTGAAGCAGCACCTTGCCAGCTTCAGCTTCGCTCGTTCGCTGCATTGTGATGTCAGCGACGAGCTCAATCAGATCGTCATAGTTTTGACTCTCTGGGTAATACTGTCCAAACTCGCGAATTACATTAGAAAAGCTTTCGAACGGGTAGGCACCCAAGCCTTGGGCCGATTGAAAGATTGTCTTCAAGCTGAGGATTGCATTCTCAATTCGCCGAGGATCCCAGACCTGTGGCCACAAAAGGTCCATTAAGGTGCTGAGCGTTGCTGCATAAAGCCCATTATTTGGACGCTTCTCATCTGCCGCCAAACTATCCAGCTTGGACTTAAGCGCGCTCGTCCTCTGTTCGATCTTAGCCGTGACGTTATCGAGTTTTTCATACGCGATAACTGTAACTAAGAGTGTCCAGAGGTTAGACAGAAGCTCCAACTGTTCGGCCTGATCGGTCTCTATTGCTTTTTCTTCGACAACGTCGTACAAGGCGTTAAGAGTCTCAAAGTCGTTGTACCACCAGTAAGCAGTCCAAGCTTTGTTGTAAGCGACGCGCAGAATTTGTTGATTATTTCCAACCTTATTCGCGACCTGCTCTGCTCTTTGAAAACGCCCATCGATTTCGACACGCGGTAGCTCCAAATGCCGCGCTAGCAAAGCTGTTTGGAGACAGTCCTCAGCCAGTTGATATTCGACCCCGCGATAGCGATCTACGTCACCGATCTGTTCTTCTAATAGTTTGAGTTCGTTCTGCCGTTCGGTATCAAGCGGGCCCCGGGTTTGCTCATCTCTTTTCTCGAAGCCAGTGAGCCGCAAGGCATCGATTGCGAGTTTCACTCTATCGTGTTCGAAGACACACTTGACGATCCAGCCGCGGTCGAGAATTCGCACAGGTATTTGGTGTTCATTTGTTAGTTGATCCTGAACTTCGGCTTTATCTTTATCTTTAACGAACTGATTCGTAATAAACCAGATAAGCTTGTAGTCTCGACCGGAGTCCGCGATCTTCTTCACATCATTGGCGACTTTTGCCCGCCACTTCTCTTTTGCGCTAAAGGCAAACGCCCATCTCTCTTCTGCCGCTTGACGCCCGATTCCTTCGTACCATCGCAGCGCTATTTCATCGGCAACAGGATAGTTTTCTGAATCAACCTTGCTGTCACCGCCACCCGTTGGACCGGTTTGGGGATCGAGGTTCGGACATATCTCTTTCTCTGCAAGTTTTCGAGAGAAGTGTTCGAATTCAGTTTCTTGTTTGCGTTTTGTGAGAGTTTCTAGGTGGTACTCAAAAACCTCGCGTGACAGCAAAGCCTCGGAACGAGTTACGGTATCTGAAAATAATTCCGGTCTCCTCGCCCGCATGAAAGCGGATGGATTAAATTCGTTTGCGTCTGGATATTTCATGCTTGTGCTCTTGAATCGCCATTGGCGGTGTCCAGAACTGGATCATCGTATGGATATTGCTGCTCCAGGGCGAAGACGCGTTCGCGGTAGCTTAGACAGTAATTGATCCGCGGGAGCTTCCTCAACAAGGTCAGAAGCTTCAGCAGTGGTTGAACCAACCCAGATCGACGTTGGAAGACTCGCAGATGGGCGCTCCAGATATTCCTTCACAAGAGCGGCGGCGTCGATCAATTATTTCGATTCCTGCTCCTTATCATCGTCCAACAACGCCAATGCCCGTGCTCTTAACTTGTCGCTTAGATCACGCGCTGTTACTGAGTCACTACTGCTTATATGCGAGATGACCGTCCCGAGCATGCCGCGTAGTAGCTTGATTTGACGGTGATCTTCTTTCTTCTCGCTTTGAAGTTTTGAAACCGTCGCTTTGAGCGGTCCAATTGTCTTATTTTGTTTCTTGAGGCGGTTGATTTCACGAGACTGCCGCTGAATCTGGGACTCGAGGTACTTGTCTCTTAATGAACTTTGTCGCTTCTGGGGAGTAGGCGAGCACTGTGCGACATATTCGCTTAATTCTTGCCGTAAAACAGGAAAGTGGCGAAGGGCTGATTTATTCGCATACCCGTTATCCCTCGCGAACTCGACGATCGTAGTTCTCCTGCCTTGACTCTTTAGAAGCGAGAGATTGTCCAGGAGTTCACGCTCGCGTCTACTCACGAGCGGCTCAGAGCTGGTAGTTTTCTTCCTTCGGCGCATGAAGGGCGTTCGCTGTTTCAAGCAACAAGCGGTAGTGGGAGAGTTTCGCTTCGGTGTGGGTTCGCCAGCCTGCCCATTGGTCACCGCTCATTTCGCTCAGTTGAGCTTCCATGACAGCAATATCATTCTTCAGTTGTTCGGTCGAGTGTGGCAGCAACACAAGGTACTTGCAACCACAACCGAGGACTGGTTCGACTCCCTTCGGAAGAATGCCGATCGGACATGGATTTGCAGTAGGACAATGTCCCGAGATTGCTTGCAACAGGCACCCGCCATAACGCGTAATATTGAAGACGACTTTCTGACGAGCTAACTTGCCGGCTTCCGCGGGCTCAATGGGAATATCCTCGATAATATCAGCGTGTAGTATTCGCTCACGAGCTTCTTCAAATGACAGTTGATTTGCCGGAACTTCTTCTTTCTTAGCATCGCTGCCAAGTGCCTCAATTTTCAATCTTGCGACGCCATCGAACACATTACCCGTCGCTGCTCCTTTCCGAAGCGCGTCGGCCGTTCGTTTTCTCATTTGTTCTGTTCCGCCAGCCAAATAGAAAACCGCAGCCATAGCTGACGACCCACTGCAACTGGTGTGGCCCAAATAGTGCGCTATGTCTTGAATGCTACCGCCCTCTTCGATCATGTGAGTTGAGTGTGTATGCCTCACATGATGGAACTCAAAATCATAGAGGCCCTCAAGCGAATAGCGGCGTAAAACACCCCACCGTTTTCCTTTCTCTTTTACATGGATGTATTGATGAAGCACATCTACTGACAACGGTACCGTCAGGTCAAATGATTTATCAGGAATAATAAAAAGTTGCTTCTTCAAATTCTCGTCAGCTACAACCCTCAAGTCCTTGGTAAGTCGCTGAGCTGTGTGAATCGCGTCTTCAGCAATTTCGGCGAACCGGTCGACACACGGGACCCATTCCAATAAGCCTTGGTCACCCCAAGTCTTTCCAGAACGAAATTGAATTTCTACAATTCGTCGCCCCTCAGAGGACCGTACCCTCATCGGGGGTTCAACCGGAATTTCGACCACCGCGCTAATTCTTCTGGCAACCGCAAGTTGCAACCTCAGCGCCTGCGCCTTAATTGCGCGAGACAGATACATGCGCAGCCCTCGACGAATCGCGAGCAACCTTTTCGTTTTCCGCTCCCCAACGAATAATGTCAATCTGGCTCGAATGCTGTTATGCACTGAACGGTACGTTTCCAAACCGAGCCCGGACTGAATCGTAGACATCGATTGAATTCTGCAGCCTTTTAGGCCGAAGTATCGTTCAACGCAGTATGCCTTCTTGTCGTGAATCGAGAAATCTATTCCTGCCAACACCGACGATATGTGCTCTTGAGCAGCAGCTAATTCCGCAAATTCCTTCCTCTTTCTTAGATTTTCAAATCGGCTTCGCAACTTAACAATCTCATCAGCTTGCTTCGTACCAATAATTGGTGAAAGAAATCGCCTAATCCGGCGCGGTACTTCAGGAGCCGAATTCGGGCCCAGACCTCTTAGCTCGGATAGTTCTATCGTTGTATGTTCTTTGTAGCCGTTGAATCCAAAGTATCGTAGAACGTCAAAACCCGAGTACCGGGTTCTGCGCTCGACGCTCCGCAAATCTAGGTGTCCAAGTTCCTTTTGTATGCGGGCGCGCGCCTTATCGTATCGTCTCAAGTCACGACTCAAAGCTCGTTCAAGTTCGGCGATCTGCTCTGCACTTAGTACTTTGTTAGGGTCAGCAGAACCTGGGCCTTTCGGCTGAAATCTCTTTGACCTAGCCCCGTGTAGTCTCACCGTAACAACTAAGCCATCGATTTCCTCGCAAAGCTGAGCCGCTCGATTGAATGCCGAAACACACGAACTAATTCTGATCCAGTTCGTCAGTCCGAGGGACATACAAACCTGTCGCCGCTCTCTAAAAGTCGGCGACCTACCAATCCGCGATATAACTCTTTCCATTTCTTCGTCATAGCGGGCTGCATCGGCGTCAAATCGAAGATGCAACATCGCTATGTGTTCGTTTGTAAGATCAGCGATCGAGTTGCCGGTGAAATTCTCAAGGTACTTGTCTATCCTTGTGAATGAGGTCAACATTTTCTTGCACGAATCGATCGACTTTCCTTCGGTCAGCCAACCATGGGCAATGGTAAGCTTCGCCGGTCGCACTAACCATTTCGGTAAATCATTGAAATAGAGGGTCGTACGCTTTCCCGCTCGCGGCTCAATACACCATGAATTGTCTTTGAACCTGACAATCTCACCTGTCCGGTGATGGTATTCTTTGCCGGATATGAAATCCTGAGAGTTCGGGATCGAAAGCGCTTTTTGGGGTGTCGCCATTCTTACGGTTTACACACTCATCTCAATGTTGGCCCAGATGTTCATCAATTCTGTTGATGATTGCTTGATTCAGAGCTGCAAACTGTCGAAGATTCTGGGCATCGCGCAAAAGACCCTCTGAGTCCTGTAAGAGATCGGCTTTCCGGACGGACTCGTCCATTTCCATGATGAAGAAAGATCTCTTAGAAGTGTGAATTCTGAAAAAAGGACATAATCTGCAATCTGTCGCCCGTTTGCACGAATGATCACCCACCAAAGCCTGCTCGCAATGTCCGCCCGGGACTGCAGCCGACGCAGACTCAGCAAATTTTTCTTCCTCGGCCGTAGCAACCTTGTTTTCTAATGATATTCGAAGCAGTTCGGCCGATGGTGCCAGATACTTCGCGACGTTACTAACCCATTGCTCATGGGTTTCTCGAATGTAGAATTTGAAGGTCGTAGCAAAGTCCTTATGACGCGCAAAAGACATAACCCGCATTGGATTGCGCTCATGACGTGCAGCCTCCGTAATCGCAGCACTCCTGAAGTCTTTGAATGCTAACGCGAATTGCTCGCAGCTACTCTCTTCCGTCTTCGGATCAGAATAAAGGCACCGATTTCCGTCTGCATCCATTTGGCTAAAATATTTCTTGTAAAGCTTGTTTAGCGAGCTTCGTAGCAGAATCGTATCAAGAGGTACAAGCTGTTTGGCTCTCGGCCCCTTCCACATTGGATAGACGAGCAAGGGATCCTCAGGGACCCACCGTCCACGATATGTTGCCATCCAATTTTGAGCGAGTTCCAACGCAGACATTAAACTAGGCGAAAGCCAAAGCTCTGAAGAATCTTTATTTGGCGGATTCAAAAGTATTCGATCACCTCGTATATCGCGCACGCGAAGGTGGTTAAATTCCACGGCACGTACCGCGAGTTCGGTTCCTAAAAGCATCGAAAAAGGAAGCAGTGGAAATGTAACCTCATATGCGTCTTGTTCGGCTCTGGATCGTGTAAGCAAGTTTTGCGACTCTTCATATTCCATCCGGATAGCCCTTGTAAGACGAATGAATTCATCAGGTGACACGGCCTTCAACCAACTGAGTTGCAGCATTCGAGCAGTGCAACCCTGAAACGCTTTCTTGTGGCGCGCTCGGGCAGCAAAGACTTCATTGCCAGCGAGTCCGTGAGTCTCGGCAAGCCATTCCATAAAAAGTAGCAACTTGCCGGTATAAGTCTTTCTAGCACCTTCAGAAAATAACGTCCTACTACCACGGAGCGTCTTAGCGGTCTTTAGCCAACTTATATAGGATGAAAAGCTTTCACCGTTAATCGTTGCGTAGCCTGTGTCATTACAGTGTTCTATGAAACGGCGAAATGTGTGGCAGGATGCTGCGGTTGATCCTGACGCTTGGGACGGCGCAGTCAACGCTAGAAATTCACACATCTGTTCTGAAAAAGACTGTCCACTGAAATCAAAGACCATCTTGCTCGTGCGACTCGCTGTCTTGACCGTTACTTCAACGATGTGCCGCCTGAAATCAATGCTAATTGGCAGCAGTTCCTGTGATAGGAGTTCTAATAGTTGCTTCATATAGCGACCACTATCAAGCGCCACGCTTAAGACCTGAGAGCGTGTTCACATATGTCTTCCGATAAACCTTCCCGTATAAGTCCGTTGTCTGAGGATTCCTGTGACCTAGATGTAACTGTATGATATCTCGAGGTACATCCCAGTCTTCGAATAGCGTTTTTACGGTGTGACGAATTGCATGAGGATGTAGTCGAAACTGGTCCTCGACAAATTCGCCTCCAAAGATCTGAAACCTACCATTTAATGCCTCAAATAAGCTATCTAGGCCGTCTACCGTCAACGGTCCTCCATTTCGATTGGTTAGAAACATTTGATGTCTAGGGTTGCCGGTCTCCCGCACCCACTTATCGACTAGAACTTCTCGGCTGCGAACCCAATTCTGCCAAGCCGTAAGGATTCTGAGATCCCACCCAATAAACATCATTCGGGGCCCTGTTTTTGCGCGGCCTAGGATCTGAGTGACCTTCCTTTCTCGTAAAGTTATCCACAAGTCCTCGCCGTAGAACTGCACGTCCTTAGTCATCAATAAGGGCAGCTCGCCGCGCCTCATACCGGAGCCGATCAGCACGGTCCACAGCATTTGCTGACGATCAAACCAAGCTACTTGCTCCTTATACCTTTGCTGATCCTTTTTCCACGCCGCCGCACGCGCCGATGACCAACCACGCTTTGGACCAGTCGGATGTTCGGTCAATAGAGTCGAACGATTTGGGCGGGCTTCAGACGTTAAATAGATCCATACCGCATCAACCTCTTGCTGTTCCATTGCATGATTCTGACGGAATGTTCTGCGCGCGCGCGGAATGCCAATCGTAAAACAATCGTGAGGCACGCGGCTCCAGGCTCGCACTCCTCGTCCCGGAATGTAACGAGTGGAGAGCATGCTTCGTGGGGTAATTAATTTCCACCACTCACAAAGCCATCGGACTTCGCTTAAAATACCTTTTGCTCGCGCATAGCCAAGCGGTTCAACGAGCTCGTTAACCTTTGAAGGCGCATCATCCACACTGAGCCTAGCCTTCCTCACCCTAAAGAGCAGTTGATTTCTAAAGTGCTGAACCAGTGGATTTAGCGATTGTGGCGTTAAATCAAAGAATTCGATCGAATTTCTCGTAAGGAAGCGAAAAAATGGAAGCAATCGATAAGCTTTATCAGCGAGCGTTGAGTCCGCTGCAGCTAGATTGGCACGAAGGTAATTGTTTGCTGGTATGAGCGGTCGATTATCATTCCACAACTCGTAGACATCTCTTTCCCAGAAAGGGCAGTAAGTTCGTAAAACTCGGATATGTTCTCTCATGTAATCTGGACCGCAGGGTATCTAGCCGTTTTGACGATTCGACCATTCACTAAACAGACTGCGGGATTCTACAATGAAGATGGACCCCGGGGGCGAGAAACCGAGGTTTTTTCTTGGAGTTTAGTAGCCGCCACACTCGACGAATCTTGTTACTTGGAAACCTAGGAACTATCTGAGGAAGTTGATCGCAGAATTAAACCAACTAGGGAAACTGTTCGCGGCTTTTATACGACTGGACTGAGGGAGCGCTTATGGCTGTGCCATTAACTGATCGACAAATTATTCGGAACATTGCGCAACTGCGGCAAGCCGTCGCAAAGTGGCTGGCCAAACATCGATTGCAGCATGACGCTCATCTGAGAACGTTTCAAGAGCACTTTGATTCGGAGCCCGACGATATTCCTACCGCGCTTGTCCTCTGCTACGACAATGAACTGTACGACGTGTTTAGCGGACACCAAGAAGGCAGTGAAACTTTACTAAACGAGCTTGAGAGCCTCCTGTCGCCTATAGGGTTTTATTGGGATCGGCACGATTACACCACCGTTACGTTTCACCCCACAAGCAATGAAGCAGACTACTTGGACTACCTTCGATTTCAATGGCTCTGCAGTTTTATTGAGCCTGGTGTGAAGGACATCGCGGCAGAACTCTTTCGATACTTTAAAGAAGTCCCAAGCAGACTTTCGGAGATGCCTCCACGTTCACTTGAGGTCTTCCTCGACGCAGCCTTTCAAGCCCAAGGCTTTCGAACTGAGTTGGGTTCGGGGTCTGCTGATGGTGGGGTAGACATACGTCTCTACCAGCACGATGCGGTTGGGGAGATTCAAACACTTGTCCAGGTGAAGCGTTATGCGAAACACAGGCCGGTTCGATTGGACGCGGTAGCGGCGCTCCGAGCACACATTAGTGATCAAAGGGCAAATCGTGGGTTGTTTGTGACCACTTCCCGGTATTTACGTAGTGTTCGCCGCTTCGCTGATCGCCAGGGCTGGCTGATTGAACTGGCCGATAGTAGCCACATGAAACGGTGGTGCGAGCAAGCGGAGCGTTCGGTCAGCAGGGGAATTGATTTGAGTTCTTTAGAGACGCTCTGCGGACAGGCACGAGTAGGACTGAACTCCACCAGCTTGGTAGGAAAAATCGCTCATGCAAATTGGGGCCACAACATGACCATTAATGATTTCGTTATAGTTGCTCGCGAGGCTCCTGGGGGTGTGCTCCTCGCTCCAATTAAGGCTCAAGTAGTCAAAGATGATGGATATGGACAGGTTGGGGAGGAATTGCCGGAGTTTACGCTAAAAGATGAACAAAACTCCCCACGTGTTTTTCTTGCCCGAAAAAAGGATAAGTCGCAGTTTTGGGGCCGAGGAAGACTGTACACACTGTGGAATGGTAGTCCCCAATACTTCAATTACATGGACTAGTCCGCCTTGACACGATTATTTGAATCGTCATCAATTTTCGCGCTGGCGTTCACAGTGCATCAGCAGCTGGAGCACCCAGCATCGCAATCCGGTTCGGCAAATCGGAGGCCAATGAACATGTGACGCACTTGTTATGCTGGCCTTGTGGTTACGAATGTCGCATTTCAATTCCACAGCAGCACTATTTCTTCTTTCCTTTCTTAGCGAACTCTCTGCGAAGAGTGCCTATCCTTTTGTCGCTACGCGCGTTAGTGCCATCGGGGTTCTTGATCGCGTCTTTTAGTCCGAGCCGCTTTTCAGCGCTCTTAACAGTCGAGTCTGATCTTATTTTGCGTGCCATGATTACCTCGCAAAAACATCCATCGTTTCTACCAAGCGTCTCGCATTAGTTATGGCTTGATTGGCTGTTCCAACCTGAGAGTTCAAAAATCTTATATTCGAGGCGTGGTTCTTTCAGCTTGACGCGAGCCGCTCACCGTCGACAATCTCTGGATACATACCAAATACTTTTAGTAGATCGGATATGTCGCCATCATCTAAGCGTGTTGGAATGACGGGAATGTCACTCGCGCCTCGATCATCACTCGCCGAGTCACTTTTTGTTCCGTACAAATCTTTTGCCTGCCAGAAGGCACTGCACCCGTGAAGGGTTTCTTTTGGAGAAGTGTTCAATCTGATTAACTCGTTATCAAAACCGTCTAGAATCAAACAGATTAGTTCGTTATCCATCATAAAAGCAGCGGAATACTGATTCGGTTCGAGCCACGAGACATTCTTTGTGCCCATCATTAACCAGTCTCGATAATAATCTGTATTTGATTTCCAAGCGCTTGTCTGGTTTGTTGCGCCTAGAATCTCGCAGCAATCCATTAAGGCTCGAATCGATGTCATTTCTCTACTGATATGACTTGGTGCGTAAACAACAGTTTGTCCCACGCAGCGGCTTGAACGATTTTCAGTTAGAAAACCCTTCAAACATTGCCCAATCTTTAGATCGTTTCGTAACTGGGTGGCCGCAAAAAGACCTATGCTCATTCTGATCTTATGGGGGTGATTAACTAACCGGGAGAAGTTTGGCCCATCATCTTTTCCGCAAGAAACCAGCCACTGGCGATCTAGATTGTCCTCTGTGTTACAGAATATATGTTGTACAAAATTCCTTACGAGCTGACGGTACGTCATTAGCTCGGCGCTTCGATCATAAGCATTCATAATGAACGATAGCGGCTGAGATCGTTGTCCTACAGCATCGTCGGTAAAAACGCTGATGTGCTCTGTACACTCTTTAAGCCACACATTACGAAAGGTTTCTAAGAATTGACGTCTTAGAGACGAATGGGGCGCAGCCTCTACGAGAGACGAATGGGGCGCAGCCTCTACGAGAGACGAATGGGGCGCAGCCTCTACGCCTATGTTCTGCACCTCTCGTTGGCTAGTCGAAAAGTGTCTAACCTCTTTGTCTATTTTTTCCATTCTTGAACTTGCTTCGCGTTTGTCTGCGCAACTTAAGCCTTGTGGCGCTTGACCAAAGTGGCCTTGCAGGACTCTGTTAGACAAAAATGGCATCAGTAACGGTAGTTGTGCCGACGAGGAAGAACCAAGCTGATCTACCTCTACACTATTCGCTAGCGTCAGCCAATTAACATTCAGAAAGTTTTGCGCTCTATGTCGAATCTTTTCCCGAAACCCCGCGTCGTTCCAAATCGATTCTTCGCGGTAATCAACACCTCGGATTCTTAACACAAGCCGATTAATCGCATCCTCGTCCAGATTATTTCCAAACCGGATAAAGGGCCCGGCTTGATGCCGACCCTGCCAGGATTCATTCCACTCCGTAATCAGTTGATTGTCTCGCGAACCCTCTGCTCGGAGTAAGACTGGTATAACGCGAAACTTCCCATCTGTGCGATGAATTCTGTTGCTAATTGCCGACCATACAAATTTGTTCGCCCATGGCGAATTCCCTTCGGGCCCAAACAAAAGAATGCACACGGCTGAATTTTCCATTACTTCCGCAATTCTCTTCGATCCTGGTCGCGTCAAACGACTCGGTGTCCAAACGTGGAAGTCCAACTCCCTTAGCTTTGAGGCTAGATGACGAGCGAAAGCTCGCGTGGCAGTAGAGTGGGAAATAAACACGTCGTACTCAAAAGCTCTAGTCATAACGTCGCCTCCCTACTCGATTCTACGGTCGGGATGCAATCGGGAATTGAACATAAAGCGACGGCGCCATAGTCTCCCCAAGTCTCGTGCACATCTTTCAGCATCATCACGCATTGTTCAGGGCGAAGCCTTTTGCTCCGCCTAGTCTGCGGCCCATCCGCTGGTATTTCCCTTTCATCAATTATCCTCACGGCGACTTCTCGCGCTGTCGCGGGATTCGGATCTCTAATGGCATCATCCCACTCTTCATCTGCCAACATGCCGACAAGATCGGAAAATTCCTGAGGCGTCATTGAGCCTTCGATCGAATCGTCGTGCAGAACTTGAGCTTTGATGAATGAGGTTGCGTGAGAAAAGCCGTGAAGCGCGGCTCTTTCTCGAGTTGGCAGGGTTATGATGTGACCGAACTGGTAAAGAGCTGCAGTGACACGAACCCCGTCCATTGTTCCGGATCGCAGCATTTTGGAAATGCTCGTCCTGTCTTTGAGACCCAGAGCATCGGCGATCCGTTGTTGCGCCCCAACGTTTCGAGTCATCCACGCAATGATTTCCTTCGAAAAAGCATGGTGGACGCCTAACAAAAACCGTCTTCGAACTTCCAGCTCAAACTGATCTACGTTGGTGAAAACATCGTCGCTTCCGTGTAGTTTCCGAAATCGATCGGCCCTTGACGCACTCCTATCATAGGCCTCGAGCATTTGTTCGCTTAAAGAATCCGCCATTTCTCACCGATTTCTCAAAGCCATGATGCTGCCCGAACTGGGTTAGCGTGTGACCGCGATTCACCCGTGTTTGATCTTCACAGTTGAATTTCGTTCACACTTACGTCGGTCATCCGCGCTATCTTCGACAAGTATTCGTTCATTTCACCATTAAGGACGAGGAGACGGTCATGGAACCATTGCAGTTTGCGCTAACAATCATCATCGTCACCGTATTGTTCCTGGCGTTCGCGCTGGCACTAACGGCGCTCATTCTGGGCAATCAGACGACTCAAGCCAATATTGTAAAGCTCTTCAGTGGCCTAACGAAACGATTGACCGCCTTCTTCTGGAAATGACACGCCGTCTCCCATGTGCATTTGAGCACCATACCGCTCAAGCAGTGTGAACCATGGTCACTCCACGTACCTCCGCAACCACACGTAGCCTCCGCTGCGGAGGAAGTAAAGTGTCTTCGCTTCGCTCCGATGAACTCCGCGAACTAAAAAACAGTTCGCTCCGCCCTTGACTTCCTTCCTCGCTCCGGCAAGAGGTAGTTAAGAGCTGCTTCGCAGCTCAGAAACTAATAGTTTCTAAGCAGAAATTCGTGTGAAAACTAAGCGGATCGAGGAGGCGAAAGTCGCAGACAAAAGGACGGATTTTAGCGAAATAGAAGAAGGTGGGATTTGCTGTATACCCTGACCTCTCTAACTTGCTAGAAAGAAAGGCGGTATGAGATCAGGGTATACATGCTGAGAAAACACCTAACGACACTTGCTGTACCCACAATCCCGACAAAAATCACAACCACTCGCATGCTCTAATTGCCCGCGGCATTCGGGGCAGACGCCGATCATTGATGACATGATTGCGCCCACTACGTGGCGGGTGTCGGGGGTCGGGTGTTGGGTGTTGGCAGCGATGACTGCGGGCGGAGGCGTGTTTACGATGGTCGATGCCTGAGACTTTAGTGCGCGCGCTGAATCAGGATGTCCCTTCAACCGCCGGTTCGTAATCATGATGCATTCAGCGACGGCTTGTTCGGGGCTCGTCAACAAACGCTCGTTGAACCAGACGGCGTGGGTGCCGGTGACTTTGTTCAAGGAGTAAGCAACCTCGGCGGCGTCGAAACCGCCGCGCAGCATCTTGGAAGCGAGCATGCCTACGCCGCCGGAGATGGGGCCGGTGGCGAAGACTTCGGCGATCATTTCTTCGTCGTGATTGACCGTGACGTAGAGGTTCTGGCCGTCGAATGGAATGCGCCAGGTTGCGCCGCGGAGTTCGCGCGGACGCTCGAGACGAATCGCGCCTTGCTTGCGCGCGGCGGCTTCGGCTTCCGCGAGACGACGCGCGGCGGCTTCGTTTTCTGACTCTGTTCGGCCTTCAGGAACGATCGCCGAACCAACATCTGTTGATTCCAGATTCGAGATTCCAGATTCCAAACCCGCGGGTTCAATAATCGTCGTCGTGGTAACAATTGTCGGCGATTCACTCTTCGTTTCAGTCTTCATCGAAGTTAACACCTGATTTTCGCGCGAGCCGTCGCGGTAGTAACTCACGGCTTTGCAGCCAAGCTGTCTGGCTAATCGATACAAAGCATCGACTGATTCGACCGTGTCGTTGACGGCGCCGTTGCAGGTCTTTGAGACGCTGTTGTCGACGTTGCGTTGCGCGGCAGCCAGCACGTGCACATGCTGCTCGGCGCTGATGGACATCGCGGAAATAAAATATCCGGGGAGTTCGTGCTCGTGTTCCACCACGTATGCGGCGGCGGCATCGATCGAATCCTGATCGGTTTGATCGACATCGAGACCGAGCGCCTGCGCGGCGAGGGTGTGAACGTACGTGCGTGTGCCTAGAGTGTCTTTGCGCACGTACGCCCACGAGAAGTTGGGTTCAACACCCGACGAAGTTTCTGCAACCAGGGAAATCGTGCCCGTAGGAGCGATCGTCGTGACTTCATAGTTACGCGGGGTGAGCGGAACTTCACGTGAGACACCGATCTGGTTGTAGAGAAAGTCGGCGTAATTTTCGCGATTCGCTTCGAGTTCAGGAAAGACGCCACGTTCGGCGCCCAGACGCAGCGATTCATTCCAGGCTTCACGGCGGATGAATCCCATCACCTCATCCATCAGGTCGATGGACGCCGGCGAGCCGTAGGAAATCTTCAGATTTAGACAGAGATCGGCGAAGCCCATGATGCCCAGGCCAACGGGCCGCGTGCGCTTCACCACATCGTTAATTTCGGGGAGAGGCCACGCGCATGTGTCGATGACGTTGTCCAGAAAACGCGTGGTCCAATGCGTGACTTCGGCGAGACGGTCCCAATCGACGCGCGTCTCGCGGTTATAGAACTTGTTCACATCGATCGAGCCGAGGTTGCACGAGTTCGCGAAGTGCAGAAACTGCTCGCCGCAGGGATTGCTCGCCATGATCGGGCCCATCGAATTGATCATGTGATTGTGGCGATTCACTTCGTCGATGAAGGCGATGCCCGGTTCGGCGTACTTGTGCGCGCTGGCGATGATCCGGTTCCAGATGTCCGGGGCGTAGACGAATCCCGGCGCCGGCGGCTCTTCAATCAAAGCGTCGGAGAGATCGGCGGTGTCGAAACCTTCTTTATCGCGGAAGGTCACGGTCGAACCATCGGGCCGGCGATAGACCACATAGTTGCGGCCGGTGACCGGATCGAAGACGGGATCGT
>JADMIO010820015.1_pt1 | contig 24353 bp, 21 predicted proteins | sample 8958161 | NCBI WGS metagenome assembly JADMIO01 (sample SAMN16585339, study PRJNA669376) | soil metagenome | isolation source: Crop rotation soil | place: USA: Cullars Rotation, Alabama | collected 2011
GCAGCGGCGGTGGCCGCAGCGGTGGCGGCGGCGGCGGCGGTCGCTGGTGAGCAGCGCACGCATCGCAACAGCGGTGCGGCCAGCTTCGGGAGCTTCAGTCGGGGGTCCGCGGCCAGTTTCGCGGCCACCCCTTTCGGGTGTTGACGATAGCTCTGCCTTCCGCGAGCTCGGCTTGATCGAGCCGCTCTTGAAGGCGCTCAGAGCAGCAGGTCACAGCATCCCGACGCCCATTCAGCGCAAGGCCATTCCGGCGGCGCTCGATGGGCGTGACGTGTTGGGTGCGGCGCAGACGGGAACCGGCAAGACTGCCGCGTTCGCGCTGCCCGTGCTGCAGCAGCTCATGGAGCAGGCCCCTACCGGCCGCAGGCGCATCCGCGTCCTCGTGCTCACGCCCACGCGTGAGCTCGCGGCGCAGGTGCGCGACAGCTTCGCGCAGTATGGGCGCTATCTCGATCTGCGCGAGGCCGTCATCTTCGGCGGTGTGAACCAGAACCGCCAGGTGGCCGAGCTCGAGCGCGGCGTCGACATCCTCGTCGCCACGCCCGGCCGGCTCTGGGACCTCATCGAGCAGCGCCTGGTCGATCTCTCGCATGTCGAGCATCTCGTGCTCGACGAGGTCGATCGCATGCTCGATCAGGGCTTCTGGCCCACGGTGCGCCGCATCGTGCGCAAGGTGCCGAACAAGCGGCAGACCTTGCTCTTCTCCGCCACCATGCCCCCGGCGCTCAAGCCGCTGGTCGACGAGCTGCTCGTCGATCCGGTCAGCGTGTCGGTGGCCAAGGTGGCGTCCACCCCGGAGGAGATCGACCAGCGCGTGTACTTCGTGGACGAAGGTCCGCAGAAGCGCGCCGTGCTGGCCGACTTCCTGCGCAGCGAGGGCGTGTCGCGCACCATCGTGTTCACGCGAACCAAGCACGGCGCCAACCGCGTCGTGCTCCAGCTGTCGAAGGCCGGCATCCGTGCCGAGGCCATCCACGGCAACAAGTCGCAGAATGCCCGCGAGCGCGCGCTGAGCGGCTTCCGCGATGGGGACGTGCCGGTGCTGGTCGCGACCGACATCGCCGCGCGCGGCCTCGACATCGACGGTGTGTCGCATGTCGTGAATTACGACCTGCCGGTCGACGCGGAGAGCTACGTGCACCGCATCGGCCGCACGGCGCGCGCCGGTCGCAAGGGTATGGCGTTTTCGCTGTGCTCGAGCGACGAGCGGCCGCTCCTGGCCCGCATCGAGAAGCTGATCGGTAAGCGCGTTCCCAGCTGGGAAAACGCGCGCCGGTAGCTCTGTTTTCGCTCGCGCGGCCTTCGGCCCGCTCGACCCGTGGACTCTCCCTGACGGTTGTCGCATGCTGTGCGGCACCGGAGGGGAGAACCATGTACAAGAGCCCGAGCAAGCTGTCCGAAGCCAGCCGCACGAAGATCGTCGAAGCTTTGAACGCGCGTTTGGCCGATGGCCTCGACCTGCACAGCCAGATCAAGGTGGCCCACTGGAACATCCGCGGGCCGCAGTTCGCGGCGCTGCATCCGCTGTTCGAGACGTTCGCCGTCAGCCTCGCCACGCACAACGACGACATCGCCGAGCGTGCGGTCACGCTGGGCGGGCGCGCCTACGGCACGGTGCGCCACGTGTCGGGCAAGTCGAAGCTGCCCGAGTATCCGCAGGAGACCACGAAAGACCTCGAGCACGTGAAGCTGCTCGCCGAGCGCATCGAGGTCTACCTCGACGGCCTGCGCGAGTCGCGCAGCGTGGCCGAGAAGGAAGGCGACACCGACACGGTCGACCTGTTCACGGGCATCGTCACCGAGTTCGAGAAGCACGACTGGTTCCTGCGCGCTTCGCTGGATCAGTGACGCCCATGCGAACCATCGTCGGTATCTCGGGCTCGCTGCGGCGTGGCTCCTACAACAGCGCGTTGTTGCGGGCCGCAGCGCAGCTGGCGCCGCAGAGCGTGAAGGTGGAGATCGCCTCCATCCGCGAGATCCCGCTCTACGACGGCGACGTCGAGGAGCGCGGCATTCCCGATGCCGTGACGGCGCTCAAGGAGCAGCTCGCTGCGGCGGACGGCATCTTGCTGGTCACGCCCGAGTACAACCACGGCGTGCCCGGCGTGCTCAAGAACGCCATCGACTGGCTGTCGCGTCCCAACAAGGACATCGCGCGCGTGTTCGGACAAAAGCCGGTCGGCATCATCGGCGCGAGCGGCGGCATCGGCGGCACCGCGCTCTCACAGACGGCCTGGCTGCCCACGCTGCGTGTGCTCGGCACGCAGGCCTTCTTCGGCGGGCGCGTGCTCGTGGCCAACGCCGGCAAGGTATTCGACGCCGAGGGCAAGCTCAGCGACGACGCGCTGCGCGGCCAGCTCGAGAAATACATGGCTGCGTTTGCGGAGTTCGTCGAGCGCGTCGGTCCCAGGCGATGAAGCCGCGTCACGCCCGCGCCCGCCTCGACGCGGGCCTCGTGGCCACGCTGAGCGACCTCGAGCCGCTGTTCTACGCGGACGGCGGCAGCGCCAGCGAGGACCGTCCCGCGCACGTGCGGGCGGCGTCGGCCGTGCGGCGGCGCGGCAAGGAGCTGGTGATCGTCCAGGACGACACCAACGTGCTGGTGATGCGCGGCGCGACTGGCAGCGTCGAGCATGTGCTGCTCCCGCCGAGCAAGCGCGGCGAGCGGGTATTCGACGACACGCTCGGCAACAAGAAGCGCAAGCTCGACCTCGAAGCTTGCGTGCTCCTGCCCGACGACCGCATCGTGGCGTTCGGCTCCGGCTCCAAGAAGAAGCGCGAGCGGCTCGTCGTGCTGTCGCCTGCGGGGGCCGTGCAAATCATCGATGGCGAGCGGCTGTACGAGCGCCTGCACGATCCCGACTTCGCGGGCTCCGAGCTCAACCTCGAGGGCGCGCTGGTCGTGGGCGATGTACTGCGCTTCTTTCAGCGCGGCAACGGCGCAGCGCGCGGCGAGCTCGTGCCCATCAACGCCAGCGCCGATGTGCCGCTCGACGCCTTCCTCGCCTGGCTCGCCGATCCCGAGCGCAAGGCACCCAAGCTCGAGAATCTGCTGCACCACGACCTCGGCGAAGTGAATGGCGTGCCGTTCGGCTTCACCGATGCGGCGCTCGCGCACGACGGCCGCGTGGCGTTCATCGCCTGCGCGGAGGGCTCACCCGACACGGTGCGCGACGGCGAGGTGTTCGGCTGCCGCTTCGGGCTCATCGAGGGCGACGACGTGCGCATCACCACGGTGCTCGACGCGCACGGCGAGCCCTCGAAGCTCAAGCTCGAGGGCCTCGAGGCGCGCCTCAGCGAGCCGCTGTCGTTCGACGTGGTGGCCGACATGGACGCGCCGTCCGAGCCGGCCACGCTGGCGCGCCTCACCGTGAGTGAGAAGCGCTGACCGCGAGCTCGCGCGGCGGTGAGCCCAGCGAGCGAGCCAGGCTGAGGCACACCAGCATCGCGTCGATGGCGACGATCACGAGCGCTGCGGTGGCGTTGTTGAGGGACTCGCGCAGGCCCACGAGGAAGATCCACTTCTCGTTCACCGCGACGTCCGCGATGTAGCGCGCCGAGGTGGTCAGGCCGGTGACGGTACCGAGCGCCCCCGCGAGCAGGGTGAGCACCGACAGCGCACACAACAGCGCCAGCACGTCGTTGCGGCGCGTGCGCACGTACTGCACGGCGACCAGCAGCGAGAAGGCGCCGAAGATCAGCACCGGGTAGATGCCCCAGCCGGCTTCGCGGATGAATTCGTACATGGTTTTCGACCTCCACATGCTTCGACACCGGGCCCTCGGTCAGGTTCCGCGTGCTATCGGAGGGGGATGAAGCAGACCTGGCCGGCCCCCGAACGCAACAAGCAGCCCATCCTGGAGGTCCTGCGTCCGGTGCTGCCGGCCGCGGGAACCCTGCTCGAAATCGCCAGCGGCAGTGGCCAGCACGCGGCGTTCTTCGCGGCCGAGCTGCCGGCGCTGACGTGGCAGCCCAGCGACATCGACGACGACAACCTCGCCAGCATCCGGGCCTACGTCGAGGAAAGCTCGCTCCCGAACTTGCGGCCGCCGCTGCGCGTCGACGTGCGCGCGGCGGACTGGGGCATGGGCCGCATCGACGCGCTGTTCTGCGCCAACATGATCCACATCTCACCGTGGTCGTGCTGCGAAGGCTTGATCGCGGGCGCCGCGCGGCACCTGGCGCCCGATGGCCCGTTCGTGCTCTACGGTCCGTTCCGGCTGGGCGCCGCGCACACCGCGCCGAGCAACGAGGCCTTCGACGCGCGGCTGCGCGAGCAGAACCCGAGCTGGGGCGTGCGCGACGCCGAGGCGGTGATCGAGCTGGCCGAGCGCAGCGGCCTGCGCTTCGTCGAGCGCACGGCGATGCCGGCCAACAATCAGACGCTGCTCTTTCGGCGCTGACGGCGCACGAGCGCGAGCGCGGCGATCAAGAAGCCCGCTGCGAAGCTCGCCCGATCGGAGCCGGACCCCACGCTGCAGCCGAGGCCGTGGCCTTCGGTCGCTGCCGAGGTGTCGGTTTCAGTCGGCTCGCCATCCCCATCGTCATCGGACTCGGCGGCGTCGTCTCCGTCACCATCGCCATCTCCGTCGCCGTCTCCATCACCGTCACCGTCGCCATCTCCGTCGCCATCCCCATCGCCGTCACCATCACCATCACCATCGCCATCGCCATCGCCGTCGCCATCGCCATCTCCGTCGCCATCCCCGTCGCCTGGATTGAGGTCGATGATGCGGATCGAGGACAGGACGTCATTGAATGTCTGCATCGTAAAGCAGCTGCTGGTCGCATCGAGCGTCACCGAGTTGCCGGTGAAGTCGGAACCGTCGAACAGGACGGCCTGATAGCCCTCGCGCAACGACAGCGACGAGGCATCGTTGTCGAGCACGCCGAGCGCCGCCAGATCGGCCTGCGTGTAGTCGCCCGGCACGAGCGACACCGCCCAGCCGCCGAAGTCGCAGTGCTGGAACAGCGTCACGCCGGCGCTCGGCCCATCGCTGCCGGGCGGCGCCGAGCCATCCGCGCACAGGCTGGCTCCCGAGCCGCCGCCTGGAAAGCTCACCTGCACGGTCGCCTTGTCGCCGCTCGCCTCGACCAGCTTCACCGTCATGCGCCCATCCGGATCGGTGAAGCTCTCGCCGATGTGCAGGCGCGGATCCGCGAAATCGGGCGAGCCCGGCTGCACGTCGAGGAGCAGCGGATTGAGCGTGTCGTCGCCGTCGCGGAAGTCGGTCGCCACGTCCACGTGCAGGCCGACGCCCTTCTCGCGCACCGTGTTGCCGTCGCGCGCGTTGAAGGTGGCCAGCGCCGGATTGCGGAACTCGACGTAGTAGTAGAGCGGATGGCCGTTGTGCGAGTCGCCGGTGGCGATCTGCAGCACCTGCACGTCCTCGCTCTCCAGCTGGATCGGCGTCAGATCGAAGGTGCCATCGACCGCCACCCGCACGGTGTTGCAGCCGTCGAGCCACTTGAACGTGGACTTCTGGTAGCCGTTGAAGTGGCCGAGGCCATTGCCCATCGTGTTGAAGCTGTTGCCGTACTCCTCGAGGCTGCAGCTCGAGTGCACGTTGCGCTTGTAGGCCTGGCCGTCGCAGTGCGCCTTCGAGGCGTGGCCGAGCCCGAAGTTGTGGCCGAGCTCGTGCGCGAAGGCATTGGAGTCGGTGCACGTGAACAGCGCGAAGTGCTGCACGCCCGCGTTGTTCACGGCCGGCGCGCGCCCCACCCAGGCCAGGCCGCACGCGCAGTCGAAGCCGGTGGAGTTGTTGCTGGGCAAGGTCACGCCGAGGTGATCGAAGCCGTTGAGCGCCGCACCGGCCGCGCCGCGCGCCAGGCTCTCGATGGTATCGAGCCCGCAGTCGGCCGGTCGCGGCACCGTGTACGGTCCGAACACGTCGTACTCGACGTTCCACATGCCGTACGAGATTTCCTGGTAGTAGCCCTTCACGTCGCTCATGCGCTGGCGCGCCTGCTCGGGCGTGAAGCCCTGCGCCGCCGAGCCCTCGAAGTTGAGCAGCACGATGGCCACCTTGTGCGTGCTCGGCGCGCCATCGACGACGGCCTGCTCGTGCTTGCCGAGCTGGCTCTCGACGCGCTCCATGCCGGCCACGTCGAAGAGCCGCGAGCTCACGCGCACGCCCTGCCGCGCGGTCTGCGCGCGCTTCACGTAGCTGCCCGCGATGCGGATGCGCTCGCCCGTCTGCGCGAGCGGCTCCTTCAGGTCGAGCTCGACGCGCTCGCCGAGGTCGGTCTCGAGCGCGTAGCCCACCTCGTACGACCCGTCGGCGTAGTCGGCGATGAACTGCCGGAGCGTGCCTTCGAGCTGCGGCTCGGCAGCCTCGGAGGGTGGCGCATCACTCGCACAGCTCCCCGACAGGGAGAGCGCGAGGAGCATCCAGGGGGGGCGGCGCAGCGAGGCGCCGAGGGGGAAGCGAGCCGTCCAGCGAGCGCCGTGTGGTGCCATCGCTTCAGAGTCGTTTCGCAATCGTTTGACACGGTATACGAAACGGCTCTCAGCAGCGGCTCAATTGCCGCGTTTTGCAATCCCGCTACGTGGCGTACAGCCTCAGTGGTACGGATCCCAGTCGTTTCCTGACGTGTCGGTAGGTGTTCCGGCGTCTGCGTCCCCAGGCGGATCGCTCGGCGTGTCGGAGCCGGCGTCCGCCTCGCTGCCGTCGTCGCTGCCGTCGTCGTCGCTGCCGTCGTCGTCGCCGCCGATGTCGTCGCCGCCCGCCACCGGGTTGCCCAGGAAGAGCGCGCGCACCAGGTCGGCGAACACCGAGTCGAGGCTGTCGCGCTTCATCACGCCGCCGTCCGCGATCAGCGCGCGGGCGCTGAGCGGGAAGCGGCCGGGATCCCCGGAGAGCGGCCTCTTCAGCTCGTCCACCTTGATGCCGAGCACGGAGGCGACCTCCAGGATGCCGACCGCGTCGAGGTGGCGATCGTCGATGGCGTGCATCGTCGACTCGTCGAGCGCATCGTTCACGGCCTGGGCGCGCGCGCCGGTGTACAGCGCCGCGTCCTCTGCGAACAGCGCGTCGAGCTCGGTCTGCTTCGGGTAGAGCGCGAGGACGGCTTCCACCTGATCGGCGCCTGAGCCGCCCAGCGGGAAGCTCTCACGGACGCCGTCGGCGTGCGCGACGATGCCCTGATCGCCGTGGCAGCTGAAGCACGACAGGCCCGGCTCCTGGGCGCCATCGCGCGACAGCGGATCCTGGACCACCGCGTTGTCGGCCTTGCTGAGACGCCGGCCCTGGCCGTCCGACGAGAAGTAGGCCTGCATGCCGTTGGGCAGGCTGAACGCGACGTTCATGCCGTCGGCCGTGTAGTCGAGCGGGTGCGCGAACACGTCGTTGGTGCCGATGCCGTCCGCGAAGTCGTAGCTGATCCACAGCGTGCCCTGGCCGGCGCTCAGCTCGTGGCGCTCGATCACGCGGTCGTTGCTCGAGTCGGCGGCGTCGCGGAAGCCGGCGCGGGCGACCTGCTGGTTGTCGATGTTCTGGTCGACGTCGAGCCCGAGGTCGGCCTGCAAGGCCGCGAAGGTGTCCGGGATGCCCAGCACGTCGTAGTACAGCGGCGGGCGCGCGGCGTGCGCGATGAACCAGTCGGCCTGGATGTACGGGATGACCTCGCCAGTCTCCTCGCGGATCTGCTGCGAGCTGTTCTCGTCGTACGGGAACAGCTCGGAGTCCTTGTCGTAGATCACCGCATACGGATAGTCGGCGACGATGGTGGACCACGTCTCGGCGTCCCAGCCGTAGTCGTCGAGCTCGACGCGGAACATCAAGCCGCGGTCGTCCACGCGCTGCGGCGCCACCACGCGCAGGCCCTTCGACAGGCTGTTCAGCAGGAACGACACCGCGTCGCGGTAGACATCGAGGTCCTTCTCCGAGTACCCGGCGTTGGCCAGGTTGTAGAGATCGATGTAGCGGATGTCCGGACGGTCGGAGTTGTCGAAGCTCTTCAGGTCCGTCAGCATCGTCTTGAGACGCTCGTCGACATCGACGAAGGTGGCGGCGCCGGCGGCGCGAGCCTGCGATGGCGCGCCGCACGCGATCCAGTCGTGCACGTAGTCGATGTCCGCGTCGCTCGGGCGATCGGTCACGTCCTTGGGCGGCATCACGCCGGCCTTGAGCACGGCGTAGAGCGGCGAGCTCTCGGGCTTGCCGGGCGCGATCTTGCCGGTGTCGATCATCGCGTTGATGTCGAGCACGGTGTTGAAGCCGCCCTCGCTGGCGGCGCCGCCGCCGTGGCACGACGCGCAGCTATCCTCGAGCAGGCGCTTGGCATTCTCGGTGGAGGCGCGGCAGCGCTCGCGGCTGGCTTCGTCGCCCTCGAGGCCGGGATCGTCGTCGCCGTCGCCGTCGCCCGCCGGGTCGCCCTTGCCGATCTCGCCGCCGGCGATGGCCACGCAGCCGGAGGTCGCGAGGTAGGCGAGGAGCAGCGCGATGCGCATGGCGAGACGCGAGAGAGAAGTGGGAAAGAGGAAGTACATGGTGCCTCGCCAACCCTCATGGCAAGCCCCGTACCAATCATCGAGTGTCGTCGCCTACATGTAGACAGTGCGGTTTTTTGCGGGGTTTTGAGAGTTTCGTCAGACCCGCTGATGGCGCGCTCCAACAGGCCCCATCCATGTTTTCGGCGGCCTACACGACGCTTCTACCGCCTACACGAGGCAGGCGGAGCGGCCGCGAGCTCGGGTTATTTTCACCCCTGGAGGTGAATGATTTCGCCGGTCGAGCCCGCTGCCGGCCCGGGTTGCACGCCCCCGTCTCACACTCCATGAATGGCCAAGGAGGAGCTCAGCGCCATGGCGGACGGAACGCTCATGATCTATCTGGCCCAGCATCCGGTCTTCAAGGAGCTCAAGCCCGAGCACATCGCCTTGATCGCCAGCTTCGCCACGGTCCAGAACTACGCGCCCCAGCAGCCCGTCTTCGAGCAGGGCAAGAAGGCCGAGCAGTTCTACATCATCCGCGAGGGCCGGGTGACCGTGCAGATCCCCTCCATCGACGGCGAGCCCTTCGACATCCAGACCCTGGCCGACGGCAGCATCCTCGGCTGGTCCTGGCTCCTGCCCCCGTACCGCTGGAATTTCGACGCGCGGGCCACGACGGCGTCCACCATCATCGCGGTCGACGGCGAGAAGCTGCGCGCCGCCTGCGAGGCCGACAACGCACTCGGCTACCAGCTCCTCAAGCGCGTCGCGGCGCTGATGGCCGAGCGCCTCAACGCCGCCCGCATGGCCGCCATCCGCCACTACAGCGGCAGCTGGGTGTGAGCCTAGCCTTCCGGCTCTTGTCGTTCGACGATTTCGACACGCGCACGCTCTACGCGGTGCTCGGGCTGCGCGCCCAGGTGTTCGTGGTCGAGCAGCACTGCTTCTACCTCGATCCCGACGGCAAGGACCTGATCGCCCGTCACCTGCTCGCCTACCGCGAGGGGGCGCTGGTGGGGTATCTGCGCATCGTGCCGCCGGGCGCGTCGTTCCCGGAGCACGCCATCGGCCGGGTGCTGGTGGTGCCGGGCGCGCGCAGCGACGGCATCGGTCGAGCGTTAATGAAAGAAGCCCTGGCCGCGCTTTTGCGCAGTCAGGGCAAGGTGCCGGTCAGTCTGGCGGCTCAGGCCCACTTGCGAGAGTGGTACGAGTCGCTGGGCTTCGAAGTGACGAGCGAGGTCTACGAGGAGGCCGGCGTCCCCCACATCGATATGCGTTTCAGGCCTTGATCGCGCCCAGCAGTTGTGCCGGCAAGAGCTTCTCGAGGCCGCCGTCGCCGATCACCAGGCGCACCTCGTCGATGCGCTCGGCCATCTCCTTCAGCGTCTCCAGCTCCTTCAGGCGCATCAGCACCGGCTGCTCGCTCATCACGCGCGCCGTGCTCGCGAGCAGGCGCGTTGCCGCAGCCTCCTCTCGGCGCGTGATCACGTTCGCTGCCGCCGCCTTCTCGGCCTCGATCACGCGGTTAAGCAGGGCCTTCATCTCGCCCGGCAGGACGACGTCCTTCACGCCCACGCGCTCGACGCGCACGCCGATGCGAGCCGCCTTCGGCACGACCTCGGACTCGAGGTAGCGCGTCATGCCGTCGCGGCTCTCCAGCAGCTGATCCAGCAGCACGCTGCCCACGTAGTCGCGGGCCGCGAGCTGCACGAGCAGGTACACGGCATCGCGCACGTCGGCTACGCCCGTGCTCAGCACCGCGTCGTTCAGCGCGTACTCGACGCTCAGGCTCAGGCGCAGCGTGACCTTGTCACGGGTCATCAGCTCCTGGGCCGCCAGCGTGACCTGCGTGCTGCGCACGTCGATGCTGACGATGCGTGCCGGCGCGTGCGGCTCCGACCACACCGCGTAGTGACCCGGCTCGAGCACCGAGCGCAGCGCGCCCTTCACGTACAGGAGACCACGCTCGTGCGCCTCGATGACCTTGCGGGCGTACTCGTTGCCCGGGATCACACGCAGCAGCTCGTCGGTGAGCTCCGGCATCGGCTCGTCGAGCGAGTAGACGCGCAGCTCGACCGACGGATCGACCGTCCAGTAGCGGTGCGTGCCCGCGCGCAGGTAGGCGAGCGGACGGCCGTCGCGGTACAGCACGCCGCGCTGACGGCTCGTCAGCGTGACCTCGCGGTACCAGTCCGGCGGCAAGAGCGCGCGCACCGCCGGCAGCGCCTCGAACACGAGCTGATCCGTGGACCAGCGCTGCTCGGTGAGCCGCGAGCCCCACACGTAGTGCTTGCCCGGACCGAGGGCGCGGAGCGGCACGCCGTTGTCGTACACGACGGCGCGCTCGTTGAGCTTCACACGAAGAACCTGGTACCAATACATGACTGCCTCCATGCGCTCCCGCGGAAGCGCCGAAATTAGAGTGGCCCGTCAGACGCGCGGCACCGGCATCGCGTGTTCGAGCCCGCGCTGCGCGCGCTCCGAAGGGGGTGGAGCGAGCGGGGTCGGGCTCGAGGGCGCGACGATGAAGCCCTCGCATCGCGCAGCGGCGGGAATGCGCCTCGTGCGGGCGAGCGGTCATCGAGTCGACGCTGAGGTCACTCGACGCTGGCTCGCGCGCTGGATAGCGCGTCTGCGCCGTGGCGGAAAGTGCGCGTGCCCGCAGGTTCGCTTGCCTGCGTGTGGCGCCGCGCGTCTGACGGAACCGTGTGTGTGATGGCTTAAAAGGCCATTGCCGTTTCAAGGCAATCCTATGCTCTACCGGCTGAGCTACGGGTCCTTGCGGACTCGGAAGGAGTCGAACCTTCGACATTAGGAGTATGCACGTTTGCGAAACGTGTTGTCGGTTTGCAGTCTCATCGGGACGCCGGAAGCAGACACGGTTGCCCGCGTGCCACGGCGCCGAGCTTCCTTGACGGTTGAGGCTCGCGAACCGGGGTGTTCAGGGGGAATCGAACCCTCCACCGCCAGGGCCACGACCTGGCGTGCAGACCACTACACCATGAACACCGTAAGATCCCTCGCGCGGGCACGCGAGGGGGATGTCAGGCCGAGATCGCCGGGATCTCGACCTGCTCGATGATGTCGACCCAGTGGCGGGCGCCCTCACTCTCGTGGAACGCCTGCACCACCTCGAACACCTGGTCCGAAAAGCCGCCGACGTTGAGGATGTCCGCGCGATCGGGGGCCCGCGTGTGTGCATACGGCTGGATGTCGAGGCAGATCAGCTTCGCCTGCGCGTTGCGCTGCTTGAAGCGGGTCCACTCCACCATCGTCGCCGTGCCGGGGCCCTTGCGGGTTTCGGCCCACGACTCGTTGTCGGAGATGAACAGCACCAGGTCGCCCGGGGCGCGCTCGCTGTTCAGCTTGCGCAGCGGAGCACTGATGGTGGTGCCGCCGCCACCGACTGCGGCCAGCCGCTCGGCGTTGGTCAACACGCTGTCGCGCGCCGTCACATTCACCTTGCGAACGTCCGTGTCGAAGGGCAGCACGGTCAAGTCCGGGTTCTTGCGCAGGAGCGCCGCGGCCACGAGAGCCGCGACGTCGATGCAGCGCACCTTCGTGGTCGCGGTGCCACGCGCTCCCGTCACCGGAGAGCTCATGGAGCCGGACACGTCGGGGCAGACCCAGACCTTACCCTCGAGCCGCGGCACGTTGTCCGTCGCGACTTCCATCGCGTCGTGCAGCGCCTCGCGGACCACGTGCGGAACACCGTCGTCGAGGTGACGATGCGCCATCAAGAGCTGGTACGGCAGGGCTCGCGCCCGCCGCACCGCGCTCGCGTCGCGCAGGCGCTCTGCCACCTGCTTCGCCACGGCCTCGTCCGAGAACACGCCGTGGCGCGCGAAGGTGTTGAGGTTCATGCGCACCGTCTGCCAGCTGGCGCGCAGCGCGATCGCGGTCCACTCGCGCTTGCCCAGGTCCAGCGCGGTCAGCATCTGGAACGGGACGTCGGGCACGTCGCCCGAGCGATCACGCTTGTAGGCCTCGAACTTCTGCGCGTTCTCCGGCAGCTTGTCGAGCTCGTGCGGCTTGCCGAGCAAGTAGCCGAACAGGGCGCTGCGCTCCGGCGTCGCCGGCTTGGGATGGACCATCTTGATGACGTCCGCGAGGGAGGGGTCGTTGCCGACCGAGCTCGCGAACAGCGCCGCGTCGCTGCGCGCCGACAGCCAGCCCGTGACCAGCTTCTTCGGCCGCGTGCCGAGGGACTTGCGACCCACGGCGCCCGAGCGGAGGATCTGCACGAAGGTGCGCAGGCTCTTCGGGTCGTCGATCACCTGATCGAACACCGCAGCGAGCAGCTTCGGGGAGCGCACGCTGAGGACGGCGCAGAGCAGCGCGGGCATGTCCTTCATGCGGCCGCGGGTGCGTGCGTACACGGCCACCTTGGCGAGGAACAGCGGCTCCACCTCCATGGCCAGCGCCAGGATGGCGTCGAGCTGCTCCTTGTCCGTCGCGTAGTACGTCGAGCCGAGGCAGCCCGTCGCAGCGTACTGCGCCAGAGCATGCTTGGCCTCGAAGCGATACGCGACGCCGCCCGCCTCGTTGCTGGTGTTCGCGGGTGGCACGAGCTTACCGACGAGCGAAGAGAACAGATTCTTGTTGGCCATTTGCACACCTCCGTGGGGGAGTAAAAAACGGCGACGAGAGAGTGTGCTGACGGTCATTTACCTAAAATGTAGTCAGCACGGCATTCGCCGAAAAAATAAGCGACGACAAGGGTCGCGAAGACGTTCTCGCGCTCTACCACTGAGCTACGGACCTGCGAACAGGCCCGACGGGATTCGAACCCGCGACTTCGAGGTCAATGTAGTCTTCACAGCATTCGTCGCAGCGCCGTGTACGAGAATCGAACTCGTCTCGACCGATAGACAATCGGCCTTCATCCCAGATGACGACACGGCGTAAGGGGGGCGACCCCGACGCTCAGATGCGAGTCGCTTGCAGGAACGTGAGCCACGAGTCCGGGATGACCGAGCTCGTGAACACGCTCTTCAGTGGCGGCAACCAGGCCGGCTTCACCGGGCGCTTGATGAGGCTCATGCGAGCCTCCTCGGGCGTACGGGGACCCTTCTTGTGGTTGCACGGACGGCAGGCGATCACGATGTTCTCCCACGAGGTCGGACCGCCGCGCGAGCGCGGCAGCACGTGATCGTAGGTGAGCTCGCCGGCCTGCTTGGCCTCGCTGCAGTACTGGCAGCGAAAGCCATCGCGGAGCAGCACGTGGGCGCGCGAGAAGCGCACCGTGCGTCGGTGGCGCTTGTGGGCGCGCGTCATGCGCACGACCGAGGGCATCTGCATGCAGACGCTCGGCGAGCGAATCACCTCGCCGTACTCCTCGACCACCTCGGCCTTGCCCACGAACAGCAGGCAGACCGCGTGCTGCCACGGCACGATGCGTTGCGGTTGGTAGCCTTGATCGAGAACCAGAGTTTGCATGCATGTCCTTTCGGTTAAGCGGGCAAGCGTCCCGCTCGATGGGAATCGGTTTCGCGTGGAATCGTGCACGGCGCAGCGGACGCAGTCCGCGGAGCTGCACGATTCCGGGCGAAGGACGGGTCCGTAGGACCCTAGTCAACCCCCAACCTCCGGCTTCCGGAGCCGGCGTGCGGCCAGGTTGCACATTGTCCCGTGCGTGCCTCGGGCTGGAGTCGCACCAGCGCCTTCCAGGATTCAACCGGACGCTCGACTCTCGAGCTGCCGAGGCATGAGTCAGCTGCACGGGCAGGATTCGAACCTGCGGCGACCCGCTTAACAGGCGGGCGCTCTGCCACTGAGCTACCGTGCAAAATGGCGTCTTCGGCAGGAGTCGAACCTGCAGCCTCCTGGTTCGTAGCCAGGTGCTCGTCCAATCGAGCTGCGAAGACTTGCGTCACTTCAGTTGTCAAACGCGCGCGGAACGCCGGATCCCGTGCGACGGAAAGCGAGAGGGCCGCCTGCAGCGACGTGCAGGCGGCCCTCGGCGCGCGATCCAGACGATCGCGAGCGAAGCGCTTACACGCGGTGCCGGAAATCTCCGAAAGAGAGGCGGCTACGAGACGAAACTACGACCATTGAATGACGGAACGAATCGCCATTGAATGTGCGCGCATCGAGTCTCGAGTCTCCGCTCCTTGGGAGGGTGGCCGGAAACTGATCAGCTGGTTCTTGCATCGTGTGCCTGAGGAACCTCGGAACCTGAAAACGAAAAAGGCCGCCTGCGGTATCGCGGGCGGCCTGAGCAGTCGCACTGTCGACTGGCTTCATCGCCCTATGGGAACCCCGAGATCGCTCGAGAATTCATCACGCTTCGCGCCTTCGCGCCCCATCCAGCCCCGCGTGATCGCGGCTGCCAAATACGCCGACACGCGCACCACGGTTGGGTGCAGGTGCGGGCGGTTGGCGCACTGGTGGCCGACGGCAAAAAACATGATGGCACATGATTACGGCGCTCCCTTCAGTCTGTCAAACCAGAAAATGAAAAATCAGCCGGGAAATCTCACGCGCTTCTTTGGCTCTTACTTGTGAACGGACAGCAGCACACTGCCATCCGTCTCTTCGTTCACCCCGAAGTGCACGGGCAGAAACTGCTGCACGACCTCGATGTTGGTGCGCGCGTGATCGTCGAGAGGCAGCGTTCGGTAACGGCCCGCACCGGCCATCGCCAGCGGGATGAGCAGCTGGTCGGCGAGGTGCTCGCCCACCGGCACGTCTGCGCGCAGGTAGGTCGAGAGCTCCTCGCAAGCGCGCCCGGCGACGCGCTCGGCGCGCACGCCCTTGTCACCGAAGCCGGTGACGAGCTCGGTGGCGTGCTCGTGCTCGGCGATGAGCAACAGCGCGTTACCGGGACCGAGCGAGTCGGGCGTGCGTAGGTGCAGCTGCTCGTCGCCGAGGCCCAGCCGCTCCTTGACGACCGCGAGCTCGCGCTGCCCCACGTGGTGCGGAATGTTCGCCACGTGCGCTTCTGCCGACAGACCGCGCAACTGGCCGCGCTCGAGCAGCTCGAGCGGCGCGAGCTTGGCCGGCACCACGCGCACGTGGAACTCGCCGCCACCCGCCGGATAGAAGCCGGCGCGCACGAGCTTGCGCTCGAGGCCGACACCCATCCGCTCGAGCAGCGGAAAGAACACGCGATCCAGAAACGGGTAGGGCGGTGCGAGCGGGTTGTGCGTGCCGCCCTCGAAGACGAGCTCCGACGGCGCATCCGCCACCATCAGTGGCGGCAAGACAGTCTGCAGAACCAGACCCGCACTGCCGGCCGAGCCCACGCTGAAGCGGTAGCTGCCGGCGCGAACCTTGCCCGGACGGAACTCCACCTGCGTGGAGCCCAGCTCGCCTCCCAGCAGCTCCGCGCCGCAGATCTGCGCGGCAGCGCGCACGGCCGTGAGATGCTGGCGCATCAGACCCGGCCGGTCGCGCTTCTTGCGGATGTGCTCGATGACGAACGGACGCCCGGTGAGCACGCTCAGCGCGAGCGAGCTGCGCAGAATCTGACCGCCACCCGCCGAGCCGTCTACACGGATCAGGTCCATGATCTAACCCTTCACGCACACGACCTGACGGAGCGTGTGCACGATGTCCACCAGATCGCGCTGCGCGTGCATCACCGCGTCGATGTCCTTGTACGCCATCGGAGTCTCGTCGATCACGTCCTCGTCCTTGCGACACTCGATGCCGGCCGTGGCCTTGGCATGGTCCTCCAGCGTGAAGCGGCGCTTGGCCTCCGTTCGCGACATCACACGGCCTGCGCCGTGGCTGCAGCTACAGAAGCTCTCGGGGTTACCCTTGCCGCGCACGATGTACGATCGCGCGCCCATCGAGCCCGGGATGATGCCGAGGTCGCCCGCGGCCGCACGCACCGCGCCCTTGCGGGTCACGAACACGTCGGCACCGTAGTGGTGCTCGCGCGCCACGTAGTTGTGGTGACAGTTCACCGCCACCTGGCCGCTCGTGAACGCGGGCAGACAGCCACTCTTGCGCAGGGCGGCGAACACCTGCTCCATCATCAAGCGACGGTTCTCCATGGCGTAGTCCTGGGCCCAGCCGACCGCCGCCACGTAGTCGTCGAAGTGACGGCTACCCTCGGGCAGATAGGCGAGATCCTTGTCGGGAAGGTTGATCTGGAAGCGACGCATCTCTTCCTTGGCGAGCTCGATGAAGTAGCTGCCGATCTTGTTACCCACGCCGCGCGAGCCGGAGTGGAGCATCACCCACACCTTGTCGGCCTCGTCGAGGCACAGCTCGATGAAGTGGTTGCCGGTACCGAGCGTGCCGAGGTGCGTGATGTGGTTCGACTGGCCGAGCTTGCCGTGCTTGTCGACGAGCGTCTTGAAGCGCGCGCCGAGCTTGTCGTTCCACACCTGGCGCTGCGCCTCCGGCGGGTTACCCCACGAGCCCTTGTCGCGGCCACCGCGCGTCACGTCGCGGCCGTGCGGAACCGCGGCCTCGATGGCGAGGCGCACGTCGCGCAGCGAGTCGGGCAGGTCGCTCGCCGTGAGCGACGTCTGCACCGCCATCATGCCGCAGCCGATGTCGACACCGACGGCCGCCGGGATGATCGCCTTGTGCGTGGGCACCACGCTGCCGACCGTTGCGCCCTTGCCGAGGTGCACGTCGGGCATCACCGCCAGCCACTTGTGGATGAAGGGCAGGCTCGCCATGTTGCGGAGCTGCTTGAGCGCGTCGCCCTCCACCTGGACGCCGCGCGTCCAGCCCTTGATGGGCGTGCCGGAGTTCGTGTCGTGGAGAAGGTCGTAGCTGCGGTCGGTCGTCATGATGCGCTCCTGGCTCACCCTACAGCACGCGCCGTGCCGCGTCCCAAGTGCTCGAATGCATTCGAAACCGTGCGGAGCGTGCGATAGCAGCGGATAAACGACTATCTGCTAGGATAAGGACATGCCTCGCCTGAAGACGGTGGTCATCGGCCTCCTCGGCGCCACGCTCGACGCCGGTCACGCGCAGAAGCGCTGGGAGCGCTGGCGTCCCACGGTCGACCTGTGCCGGCACGAGGACCTCGTCATCGACCGCTTCGAGCTGCTCGCGGAGCCTGCCTACAAACAGCTCGCAGCCACGGTCGCCAGCGACATGTTGAAGATGTCGCCCGAGACCGAGGTGCGACACCACGAGATCGCGTTCAGGGATCCGTGGGACTTCGAGGAGGTGTACCAGGCCGTGTTCGCCTGGACGCGCGCCTACAAGTTCGTACCCGAGCGCGAGCAATACCTCGTGCACATCACCACGGGCACGCACGTCGCGCAGATCTGCTGGTTCCTGCTCACCGAGTCGCGCCACGTGCCGGGCAAGCTCATCCAGGCTTCGCCAGGCCGCGATCGCGATCGCAGCGGCCCCGGCACCTATCGCATCATCGATCTCGACCTGAGCCGCTACGATCGCATCGCCGGCCGCTTCGCGGAGGAGAAGAAGGACAGCATCAGCTTCCTGAAGGCCGGCATCGAGACGAAGAACGCGGCGTTCAACCGGCTCATCGAGCACATCGAGGTGGTGGCGACGCGCTCCGCCGAGCCCATGCTGCTCACGGGCCCCACGGGAGCCGGCAAGTCGCAGCTGGCGCGGCGCGTGTACGAGCTCAAGCGCGAGCGGCAGCGGCTGCGCGGTCCGCTGGTCGAGGTGAACTGCGCCACGCTGCGCGGCGATGGCGCGATGAGCGCCCTGTTCGGCCACGTGAAGGGCGCCTACACGGGAGCCGTGGGCGAGCGACCGGGCCTGTTGCGAACGGCGCATGGCGGCCTCTTGTTCCTCGACGAGATCGGCGAGCTCGGCGCCGACGAACAGGCCATGCTGCTGCGCGCCATCGAGGACCGCACGTTCCTGCCGGTCGGCAGCGACAAGCCCGTGGAGAGCGAGTTCCAGCTGATCGCCGGCACCAATCGCGATCTCACGAGCGGTAGCTTTCGCGACGACCTGCTCGCGCGCATCAACCTGTGGACGTTCGAGCTGCCCGGACTGTGGGCGCGCCCCGAGGACATGGCGCCGAACCTCGACTACGAGCTCGACAAGTGGGCCGAAAAACAGGGGCGGCGTGTCACCGTCAACCGCGAGGCGCGCGAGCTGTTCCTCGGCTTTGCCACCTCGAGCGAGGGCCTGTGGCTCGGCAGCTTTCGCGACTTCAACGCCGCCGTCACGCGCATGGCCACGCTGTCGCCCGGCGGCCGCATCGACGTGCCCACCGTGCAGGCCGAGCTCGCGCGGCTGCGCAAGCTGTGGAGCCGCGCCGCCCCGGATGCCGCCGACAAGCTCGCGGATGTGTTCAGCACCAAGCAGCTCGCCGACATCGACCTCTTCGACCGCGCCCAGCTCGCTGCCGTGATCGAGGTGTGCCGAAGCTCGAAGTCGCTCAGCGACGCCGGCCGCAAGCTGTTCGCCGCCTCGCGCGCGAAGAAGCAGAACCCGAACGACGCCGATCGGCTGCGCAAGTATCTGGTCCGCTTCGGGCTCAGCTTCGAGCAGCTCGCGGGTTCGGCCTAGAGCTGGGCCAGGCGGCGCTCCAGGTAGCGTCGCTCGACGGCGTTCTCGGCGAGAGTGATGGCGCGCTCGTAGGCGCGCCGCGCGTCGTCTGCACGGCCCAGGCGGCGCAGCAGATCGGCGCGGGCCGCGTGGAAGACGTGGAAGCCGTCGAGCTCGCTGGCGAGCGCGTCGACCTCGCGGAGGCCCTGCTCGACGCCGAACGCCATGGCGACGGCGACCGCCTGGTTGAGCGCGACGATCGGCGACGGCGCACGCTGCTGCAGGGCGGCGTAGAGGCCCGCGATCTGCGGCCAGTCGGTCGCTTCGGGCGCAGCGGCCTCGACGTGTAGCGCCGCGATCGCGGCCTGGATCGCGTAGGCGCCGCCACCGCGCAGCGCCAGGGGCACGAGCGCGCGGCCCTCGTCGATCTGGGCGCCGTCCCAGCGCGCGCGGTCCTGAGCTTCGAGCAGCACCAGCTCACCCGCCGCATCGACGCGCGCCTTCCAGCGCGCATCGTGGAGCAGCATCAGCGCCAGCAAGCCGAGCGGCTCGCTCTGCTCGGGCATGAGCTCGACCAGCAGCCTGCCCAGGCGAATGGCTTCCTGGCACAGCTCGCGGCGCACCAGCTGCTCGCCGTGCGTGGCCGCATAACCCTCGTTGAACACCAGGTAGACGACCGTCATCACCGCTGCGAGGCGCTCGGCGAGCGCACTCGCTTCGGGAACCTCGTACGGGATGCCGGCGGCGCGGATCTTGGTCTTGGCGCGCACGAGGCGCTGCGCCATCGTCGGCTGCGAGACCAGAAAGGCGCGCGCGATCTCGGTGGTCTCGAGGCCGCACAGCGTGTGCAGCGTCAGCGCGACCTGCGCCTCGCGCGCCAGCGCCGGATGACAGCACGTGAACAGGAGGCGCAGCCGATCATCGCCCACCGCCTCGAGCTCGACCTCCATCGAAGGCTCGACGTCGCGCGCCAGCTCGCCCTGGATGCGGCGCATGCGCACCCGCCGCCGGATCTGATCGATGGCGCGCAGGTGGGCCGTGCGGATGAGCCAGGCGCGCGGATTGTCCGGTACGCCCTGGCTCCAGCTCTCGGCGGCCGAGGCGAACGCCTCCTGGACGACTTCCTCGGCGAGGTCGAAGTCGCCGCCCACGAGGCGGATCACGGTGGCGAGCACGCGGGCGCGCTCCACACGGAAAACGTCACTCACCACGTCCGGCACGAGGCGAGCGTACCGCGCACGGACGCGGCCGTCAGGCTCAGCTTTCGTTGCTGAAAACACGGATCGGGCGCACCTCGACCGACCCCCACTTCGCGGACGGAATACGGCCGGCGATCGAGATGGCTTCGTCGAGGTTCTTGGCCTCGACGAGGTAGTAGCCGCCCAGCTGCTCGCGCGTCTCGGCGAAGGGGCCGTCGGTCGAGACGACCTTGCCGTCGCGCAGGCGCACCGTGGTGGCCGTGGAGGTGGGCTCGAGTGCGTTGCCGCCCTTGTAGTGCCCCGAGCCGACGATGGACTCGGTGAAGGTCTTGTATTCAGCCATCATCTTGCCCATCTCGCCGGGCTTGACCTGAGCTCGATTGGCCTCGGTTTCGTAGATCAGCAGTAGGTATTGCACGGTGTTCTCCTTGCCCCCGAGTCGAACGAGCCTACCGCCGATCGACAGGGCCGCGAGCGTTTCCTCACGAATTGTTGCGCTTCGAAGTTACGACCGGTTCTCCGAGATGAAACTTGGCCGCGCCACCCTCGGACATGGACCTGGCATCGCTCGCACAGAGTGGACCCCGGCTGATCGAAGTGGACGACGTGGTGGTCGATCTGGACCTGCAAGAAGTGAGGCGACACGGCGCGCCGCTGTCGTTCACCCGCCAGGAGTTCGAGCTCCTGCGCTTCTTCGTGGAGAACCGCGGTCGCGTGTTCACGCGGAAGGAGCTCGTCACCCAGGTGTGGGGCGGTCGCTCCCTGGTGTCGCTGCGCACCGTCGACATCCACGTGTACCGGCTGCGCGCCAAGCTGGGTGCGCCGTTCGACGTGATGATCGCCACGGTGCGGCGCGTCGGCTACAAGTTGTGCGCCGATCGCAAGCTTGCCGAGTCGATGACCCGACCGCGCCGCACACCGCGCCTCGTGCAGCTGTAACCTACTCGGCCACCCGCTCCTCGTCGGCCGCCTCGAGCTCCTCTTGCCAGCTCTTGCCGCTGGTGGTCTGCAGGCGGGCGCGATCGCGCTCGAACTGACGCTCCAGCTGGTCGCGGGCGTCGCGCGCCATCGTCATGCGCTTGGCTTCGTCCTGACGGTGCGGGAGCATGGCCTCGAGCGACGCGATGTTGAAGCGGCGGAAGCGGTCGGCGCGCTCGCGTGCCTCGTAACGGCCGACGCCCAGCACCTCGAGCGCCTTGCGCCCGGCCGACACCGACGACTCGAAGGTCTCGCGCTCGATCAGCGTCACGCCGCGGTCGCGCAGCTGGAAGTAATGGGTGACATTGCGGGCGCGCGCCAGGATCGGCAGGTTCGGGTAGTGCTCGCGCACGAGGTCGACGAGCTCGAGGCTGTCGTCCACATCGTCGATGGCGTTGATCAGCAGCTTGGCCTTCTCGATGCCGGCGGCGTGCAAGAGGTCGAGGCGCGTGGCGTCGCCGTAGAAGATGCGGAAGCCGAAGCGGCGCAACAGCTCGATCTGATCGGGATCGTGATCGAGCACGGTGGCGCGCAGGCCGCTCGCGAACAGCAGGCGGCCGACGATCTGACCGAAGCGGCCGAAGCCCGCAACGATGACGGGCGCATCCTCGCCCTCGATCACGTCGTCTTCGCGCGCCTGGGCCGACGCGCGGCGGGCGAGCAGCTTGTCGTGGGCGATCAACAGCACCGGCGTGAGCGCCATCGACAGCGCCACCACCAGCGTGAGCCGCCCATCCCAGACGCCGGGCAGCGCCCTCGCGGCACGCGCGACACCGAACACCACGAACGCGAACTCGCCGCCCTGGGCGAGCAGCGCCGCGAACAGGAAGCGCTGCGTCTTCGAGACGTCGAGCCGCGGCGCGATCAGCGCGAGCGCGGCGCCCTTCAGAACCTGGAAGCCGAGCAGCAGCGCCACGATGAGCAGCGGCTCGGCCAGCAACAGGCCGAAGTCGATCGACATGCCCACCGAGATGAAGAACAGGCCCATCAAGAGGCCCTTGAACGGCTCGATGTCGGTCTCGAGCGCGCGGCGATACTCCGACTCGGCGAGCAACACGCCCGCCAGAAATGAGCCGAGCGCCATCGACAGCCCCGCCGCCGACATCAGCTTGGCGATGCCCAGCACCAGGAGCAGCGCGAACGCCGTGAACACCTCGCGCAGCCCGGAGCGCGCCACGCCGCGCAAGAGAGGCCGCGTGAGATAGCGACCGATGCCGATCACGATGGCGATCGCCAGCAGCGCTTTCCCGAAGCCCACAGCGCCCGTGTCCTTGGAGGGCTCGCTGGTCGCCGACAGCAGCGGGACCAGGCTCATGATCGGAATGGCCGCGAGGTCCTGGAACAAGAGCACCGCGAACGCCGAGCGCCCGATCGGACCGGCGAGCAGGTTGCGCTCCGCCATCGTCTGCATGGCGATGGCCGTCGACGACAGCGCCAGCGCGAGCCCGCCGATCAGGGCCGCCTGCCACGGCAAGCCGGCGACCATGCCGCCGCCCATCAGGAGCGCGCCGCAGGCCACCATCTGCAGCGTGCCGCCGCCGAACACGGTGCGCCGCATGCTCCACAGCCGCCTCGGATCGAGCTCGAGGCCGATCACGAACAGCATCAGCACCACGCCGATCTCAGCGAAATGCATGACCGACTCGACGTCGTGCACGACGCCGAGCACCTTCACCAGACAGCCCGCCACCAGGTAGCCCAGCACCGAGCCCAGGCCGAGGCGCGCCGCGATCGGCACGCACACCACGGCCGCGATCAGGAAGGTGAGCGCGACGGCGAGCAAGTCATGCTGTGGCAACGGTGGCCTCCTGGCTGCGTGCGAGATCGATGAGCCTCTGGCGGTACCGAGCGGCGAGCTCGCGCAGTACCTGCGCAGACACGCGGTGTGCGCCGTGGATCTGCATGGGCTCGAGCCACTCCATGCCGCAGAAGCGCGCCGTCTGCTCGACGGGCGGCACGAACGAGGCGAACGGATGCTGGTGCATGCCAGCCGGCGAGAACGCCGCCGCGTCGCCGCCGCTGGTGCTCACCCACAAACAGCGCTTGCCGCGCAGCGCGGTGCCGCCCTCGCCATAGGCCCAGCCATGGGCGAGCACCTTGTCGAACCAGTGCTTCAGCAGCCCCGGCACGCTGTACCAGTAGAGAGGATGCTGCCAGACGATGGTCTCGGCCCGGCTGAGCGCCTCCTGCTCGGCCTCCACGTCGATGCCGAAGTCCGGATACAGGTCGTAGAGCGACCGGACTTGGACGCCGGGTAGCCCCTGGACCGCCTCCAGGAGCGCCCGGCCGGCCCGCGAGCGGTCGGGGTAGGGGTGCGCGTAAATCAGGGCGATCATGCGCGCGCAGCATAGCGCGGCCGAACGAGCTGCGACGTGCCCTGCGAGAGGCGTATTCAACCTGCTCGAGCGAGTCGACGGCTTGCCACGGAGGCGTGTCAGCGCGTCCATATCGAGCCCGCCGACCTGCCCCAGTTTTCGCGTATTTGAGCTCGCTTTGGCGGGGGTGCCGTGCTGGCATTGCGGCTGCAAAAAGGACCGCCATGCGCTCACCGTTGCTCGCTTGCCTGCTCGCCGCCTTCTGCCTGTCCGCCTGCGCCCGGTCCACCGAGGCCGCCCTCCACGTCACCGCCCACGCCCCGAGCGGCGAGGTCCAGGACGACCGGGCCGCCCTGCGGGTCACCTTCGACAAGCCGGTCGTGGCGGAGAGCGAGGTCGGCAAGCCCCTCGCCAAGCTGCCGGTGCGCATCTCGCCGGAGCTGCCGGTATCGGCCCACTGGCAGGACCGCCAGACGCTGGTGATGAAGCCGCAGCGCCCGCTGGCGCGCGCCACGCGCTACACGGTCGAGCTGATCGCGCCGCTCTCCGAGCGGGTGAGCGAGAAGGTGAGCTTCTCGTTCGTGTTCGCGCCGCTGCTCATCGAGGGCGTGGTCGATGCCGACGTCGACTGGCTCCGCCCGGAGGCGACCTTCTCGCTGGCGCTCAACCAGCCGATGTCGGCGGGCAAGGTGGCCGAGCACTGCGTGCTCACGGCGAAAGACGGCGCGCGCGAGGTGGCGCTCACCACGCCGGACTCGGCGCTCGTCGGCACGCGCATTCCGCTGGCATCGAGCGAGAAGCTCGCGCTCGGCAAGGAGTACGAGCTGCGCTGCAGCGAGCTCACGCCCGAGGGTGGCAACGCGCCGCTGGCGGAGCCGTACACGCAGGTGATGCGCGTGCATCCGCCGTTCAGCCTGGCGGCCATCACGCTTTCCAGCACAGTGGGATCCGAAGCTTGGAATTCACGTGACTTGAAGTCGCGGC
>JADMIO011419548.1_pt1 | contig 24351 bp, 24 predicted proteins | sample 8958161 | NCBI WGS metagenome assembly JADMIO01 (sample SAMN16585339, study PRJNA669376) | soil metagenome | isolation source: Crop rotation soil | place: USA: Cullars Rotation, Alabama | collected 2011
GCCGCGACTTCAAGTCACGTGAATTCCAAGCTTCGGATCCCACTGTGCTGGAAAGGAGTCTCGCCGCGCGGCATTGGCTGGATCGCTGTTGTTGGCTGACACGCAGGCGATCCGAACAAACAGTTTGCTAACAGCATTAGGAGCACACCTGAGGCGTCCAAGTGAAATCGAACCCACTCCGATCGTTGTTTTGCCGCGAGCAGTTATCAATCGGTATCGGTTGCAGCGAGAAGAACTAATAAGCCAGGAGGAAGGAGTCCCGGAGGACGCGGATTACGAAACGCTCGTAGAATTGGCACCCTCGGCCGGGTTGTTCGACACGGCTCGCCGATGTATGGAACTGATTGGGTTATGCGATGAAGCAAATCAGACATGTGCCGGCGAAACAATATTCAAACTTACTCCGATGTTTATTCTTTCATTCGCAGGATTACTCGGAACGGTAGCGCAGAATCGTGTGACTCTCGCGCAAGTCGTAGAAGCTCTTTACATAGTGCTGTACGAGGCGGCAGGCAAAGACAAGCTTCGATATCTCGAGCGGAATTATTTGACTCGGGAAGAATGCGAGGTCGTTTGGAAAATCAAACATCTGCGCAACAAATGGTTGAGCCACGACGCAGAGCATGGCAGCGACCGGGACATTAGAGAGTCAAGGCAACTGCGCTTAGAGGCATTGAAATGGTTGGGCTTTGAGCGAATTCCGACTCAACGAAATGAATACGCTTGCCTTCACGGCCTTCTCCTTGAGAAAGTACACGAGTTTCTCACTTTGTTGCTCACCCGAATTGCGAGCGGAAATGGAACCAAAAATTAGCGATACAGAAGTCTGAGAAGTTGAAGTATCTAAAGGCGCTCTAAATGGCAAATGTAAGAACAGCATCGTTGGCGGTCACGCTGCGCTGGTACACAGTTACGTATGATCAAGATTCACGCTGGAATCATGACCTCGCTTTGTATGCTTACTTGGCCCCTATGCGAAGTGAGATTCTTTACCTGGGCAAATGCGACCGCACGACAGTGCGCAGACGAGCTTGTTACAGTGCCAAATCAGCTACCTGGGACCGCATTAATGAACGTTGCAGGACACACCGGCTGATCGTCGCGGAAATTGAAGTGGACCAGCGTTTGACGAGAGAATTGTTAGCGGACATTGAGAGTCTAATAATTTATTCGATTCAACCCGCTGCAAATGTCCAGCATAGGCGATCGCGGGGAAGGTATAAACGACCGGGCATGAGAGTGGAGTGCCGCGGCGCAGCTTGGCCGGTTCAACAGAGAGTATTTTGGGACGAGTGATTTTTGCGGCGGATAACAGCACAGACCTCACAAAGTGTTCTATTGACTGGGAGGCTCCCCGTCCCTTTGCAGCAGTGCGAAGCTGAGGATTAGAATTTTGCCGGTTGTCAGATTTCTAATTTTCTGTTGAGGGATGATCCCGCCTCGTGTCTGATCCACTTTTGCCCGCCACCACTACCACGCTCACTAAACAACAAGCACGCACACTGGAAAAGTCTGATTACATTCGCTATCTGCAAGACGCAGACTTGTCGGATGCGCGGCGTTACTTTGAATTGGCAAGGCTCACAACCCGTCAACACGATAAGGTTGAACTGATAGCGGGCGCAATTGTCGGAATAGTTCTTGGCTGGCTGCTCGGCGGCGGAACCTGGTTTGGCAGTCTGGTAGCCGGCGCTTTGGCGCTATTTGCCACTCTGATCATAATTTTCTTGATTCATTGGATTCGTAGCCCTAGTGCGTTTCATAAAACTGCTGTGGTTGATGTTCGTGGTAAAGACAGAGAGCTAGAAAACGAGAAGAATAAGAACAGTCGTCGGGAATTCGTCCTCGGGCGATTAAGAGAGCTAATCAACGAACACAAACAGCTCGACGTTTATTTTGATGTAAACCAAGAAGTCCCTAAGGCGGTATATCAGCTTGAGTGGGAGATCGATCACATTCTCAGAGTGGAAAAGTTCTTAGAGAGATACATCGAACGTGATGAGATGGAACGTTATCGGAAGAAAGAAAATTCTCTTTTCACCTTTGACCAAACGCGGTTCGCTTTGGAAGACATACTTCAGCGGATAGTTGAGGACGAAATTAAAATTAGACCACCGTCGCCTGTCACGGAAACGGATCAACCTTGAGTAGCGAAGATTGGACGTCCGCGCAAGTCGCGCAGGGCGCAAAACGATAAGCCTTGTTGTAAAATTGCGCCATGCAAAAGATCAACCCAAAAGATTACCAATACCTAATGGCGAGGTACGATACTCGATTACCAAGTGGTGAATCGATAATTATTCAACACGTGAGGGACGACGGATCGGCCTCATTTCAGTACCTTGACGGTGACAAGAAAGGTGAGACTGGGACTTGTGATGTGCTCACAGTCACGATAGATCAATAGGTTCACTTTCGGCTCGCCTTGTGACTCGTATTTTGTCCGCCCAGATAGACCCCGCTATTCAACACCTAGAGGGAATGGCGCAAGTCTTATAGGGAATGAAAACTAAATAATCTGATTCCCTAACACGTGAAGCCATTCATCCCACTTCTTATCATGTCTCATCACTAGTGTTGCTCATAAGATCGGGCATTCTCAATACAAAGAACCCAACAGCCTAGCGTTCAATCGTCTGAATCTAAGGGGTTACGAGTGGATGAGTTTCTTGTTCGGCAATCTCGTATTCTTCTTCGTCGTATTCATCCTGATCGTATTCTTCATCTTCCTTCTCCATTCGGACAAATGCAATGTTAGGAATATATCGTTGGTAATCTTCAAATCCAGTCCCAATGCTCAAGCAGGTGGTTTCTATTGAAAGCAGGTGGTTTCGCGTCGTAACACTTCTAACCAACAAGATTCCGGTACATATCCAAAGGCCGGTTAAGTGAGAGTGATGCGCCGAGGATGAAGTTGCCTCCCAGGCATCAATAGTAAAGTGCAGTTCGATGCCTCGCTTTCTTACATATCCTAACCGAACCTGGCCGGGACCATGCAAACTGCTATTCTGGCGCTTGAATCGATAAGCGCCAGTGTAGGCGATAATACTTCCGACGGATGCAAGCGACTGAACCGCTGTTCGGCTCCACAGTCCAGTAAAAACGGTGATGGGTAGTCGTCGAAGTAGCGTGTACAATAAATTCTTATAGAAAGTATACAGGCCCGATGATAGCGGCGCTCCAATTGCTTCCGGCAGAAACGAACTGTTGCTGTAACCATCCGTAACACCTTCGGTAACTGATTTCTGTTTGCCTTTTAGAACGAGTCGAGCCCCGATCAAGCAATTGTGACCTGGAATCTCACTGAGGTCTATTTGAAGATCACTCGCGATGTTGAGCAAGCGGCTTTGATTGAAGTAATCCCACATCGCACCTGCGAGTGCAGTCTCGCGAGGTGTTATCAGGCTTTCGAGATCCGACGATTCCACTGTCCTTTGCCACTGGGCCTTGTGGTGCCGAAGCTGATCCCGTGTCAAGTTCTGCGCTATCTCTCTTTTTGTATGCGCTTCGCTATGACAACTAAGGCAAAGGACAACGAGATTTTCGATGTCATGGCTGTGCGATTCTGCCCACGGAATAATGTGATGGATGATGAATGGCTGATTTGGCTTTCTACAGACACAGCACGTTCGGCGACATTTATGGAGCAGCTCGAAAACCGTTTGGCTGTCGATGGGTGGTCGTTTTGAATTAAGAAACGCAGCGGCTTGGCGTTGATTGAGACCAAGTTTACGTAGTTGTTGTTGCGATAGTTGCCGTAGTCCAGAGACAGAATGATGGCTTGAGACGAGTTTTTGACTCAGGCCTGAGTCAATGCCACGAGCGATAAGAGCGTTATAGGTCCTCGAAGACATAGATCATATCTTAGTACAGAGCAGGAGATTGAGGGCCACATAAAATCGCTTCGCCAGCATCGGGGTGACGATGAGGCTGAATATGAAAGCAAGGCGATATCATTTTGCCAGCGTTTCTCTTTTAGGAGGGCACGGTTCTTTGGGCGAGTGTGATTCTTCGGGCGAGTGTGAAGACAAATTTATTCAACCGGAGGTGTGCCTAATTCAAACTGTCTTAAACGAGGGATCACCACATAACAGATCTGAAATGGCGCGACGGTATTTACATTGACCATTTTAGGCTGGAGCGGTATACAGTCTCACAACGGCAACGATTCTACGCAACGCCTCCAGTTGCCCAAAACACAGATAAGTCCGGGTCAAGCGGGCTCTTTTGAATTAATTCCGGCGAACTTACTCCACAGTCCTCAAGGAGGATTCTCATGTCGACTATCAGATGCAATGCCTCTGGCTGTTCCAAAACAGATAAATCGGGGAAGCTCTTCTATCAGTGCAGTCACTGTGATAGGTGGTGGTGCAGTAGCCACGGTGACAAAGGAAAGCGATGTCCGGGATGCCAGAAAGGGTTTATGAAATAAACCCAACTTACGCTCGCTAATGAGAGGTTAGCTGCTGCGACGCAGATCAGCTATGAGGATTTGCTATGAAATTTCTTGCCGCGCTGTTCGGAAAACAGAAACAGCAGACCAGCGAGTTACGAGAAATGGAAGGACAACTGCACAGCTTTCCAGATGTCGAGGTGATCGTATTGGCCCACGTTGCTGATGATGATCGCCATCCCTTTCCGGAGAAAAAGAAGCAACTCTACTTTGAAGCCTTCGCAGACGAACCGTTTATATTTGATGGGGAAGTTAGGTCACTTATGGTAACTAACGCGTATGTTAAGCGAGATCTTTCGGGATCGCTCAACGCTTACTTGTATTCGCAAACTGCGCAGGAAGTTATTACTGAACACACGGATTTCGGTGAGTATCCAAATCCCGTTGGAGATTTGTATTTACATCTTGTCGACGGAATCCTGCCTTGCATAAAAGTTTCAAGGTGGCGCGATGGCGCAAGTTGGAGCAACGACAATTACAAAGCACATTATCAACGCGGATAGATCGGACAGTTGAAAGTAGCCATTCAGAGTGAATTCGAGCAACCGAAGGGGTTCATCCCAAAACGTTCGGTCTCCTGATAATCCTTACCTGTGCGGCTTCCATTGAAACCGATAGACGAATGCCTGCTTGTAGGATCAATTCTGTGGACGGATGAGGAACAATTTCACGTCTGAATGACGTTAAATTCCACCTAGCGTCAACGTTGGGGCCAACGTTGAAACTCAGCCTTGTAAGTAATTGCAAACGCTAAAGTTGTGAGTTTGAGCCCAATTACTGAGCCAAGCGGGCAATCTTTTTTATCGGAGCGCTATGATACCGCAATCTTCTGCTTTTCCAAAGACTTACCCTTCTCGTCCACCGTTCCCGCTGTTCCCGCTATTCCCTTAATTCCCGCAAAAGAGGCCAAGAATAGGCCAACGCTTTCGATGCGCTGATCACTACGTATACAGCCTTGCGTTGGGGCGAGTAGGTACGTTTTAAAACAGTGGAGACTCATGTAGAGACATTTTCTCCGCTTTGTCAGTAGTAGTTGGAAAGTAAGAGATGTCTTCGTTGGAGGGAGAGATGGTTATGAAGAGAAAAATCTCAGTGGCATTTAGCCCGAATGGACAGATTCTCGCAAGCGGTGGTCCTGGGAGCACGATCAGACTATGGGATGTGCGTGGCAGAAAAGAATTTAAAGTCTTATCGGGCCAATTCTTTGATGTGGTTTCATCGGTGGCGTTTAGCCCTGACGGAAAGACACTCGCCAGTGCACATGAGAACGGAATCATACGTCTTTGGGATATCGCAAGCGGTAGAGAGCTGAATAATTTGCTGACAACAGTCGTCTGAGAGCCGGAGACGTTTTTTCTCAAACCAACACTACATATTGAAGCCGCTCAAAAGTGGGTTCAAGCGCAATTGAGAGCTTCAATCAGAACCAACTAAACAGGAGGATTGGTCAATGAAACGAAAAACGATTGCTATGGTTATGCTCGTAAGCATCATCACCGCAGGTACCCTGTTCGCAGGACGCGTCAATGCCAGCGAAGTGAACACCAGTCTCGTAAACACAAATCGGACTGCCAATAACGCAAGCCTTATCTCATCCGGCACTCAATCGGGTTTAGCTCTGGTTACGTTTGAGAACTACACGCCCTGGACAGTGCAATGCTATACGGACGGTCATTTCCGTGGCGTAGTACTTCCCATGCACTCTTTGACGGTCTGGACTGGTAGCGGCTACACGGTGTTGTCTGCGCAAGCCAACTTCGTCAACGCGCCGCCAGCGATCTGGAATTCCGGGTTCTTGTTCTACTACCCAGGCGGTAACTATTCGTGGCGACTGGTGCCCTAACTGAGTCCTAGAACAATGAATCCTCGCTGGCGCATGCTGTTTTAGCGTGCGTCGGCGTCGTTTTAGGGACAGATTCCGAGTTGCGTTCCAATTAGTTCTTTGAAAACCTTGCAATCGGTGAGCGGGGTGAGGTATAGATGAAGTGCCACCTGGTCGGCTCAGCGACCATTTTTTCACAAATTTCTCTCTGAAAAGCATGCCGAAGGAGAAGCCTCAACTCCAGGATCGCGAATTCCAGTTGCTGCTCACTACACTCGGAGATAGTTCCGAGCGTGGGGCGCACGAATACCTGAACCTTCATAAACGCATAACAGCTCTATTTATAAACTGGCAGTCCTGCGCTCCTGAGGATTTGGCTGATGAGACTCTGAGCCGCCTGGCTCATCAGCTTACCGAAGGAAAAGAAATCAGCTCGGATAGGCGGTCTGCCTATGTCCACGGTATTGCAAAAAACATAAGACGCGAGCATTGGCGAATTTGCGAAACCTGTAAACAACGAATCCGCCGTAATGATGAAAATGACGGTGACTCACTAGATTCACTTCCGGCAATCTCTTTAGCTGATAAAGAGGAAGCAAATGAAAAAGAACGCATGCTGGACTGTCTCGATCAATGTCTGGAGAAAATAAATGAAGAGGAGCGGTTTCTCTTGCTCGAGTATTACTCGGAAGACAAAACACAGAAAATCGTCACTAGAGATCGGATGGCTACAAGATTGAAACTAACGAGCGGTGCCTTACGTCAGCGAGTTTGGAAGCTACGTACTCCACTCAGAGATTGTATCAACGAATGCGCTGATTGAATGGGAAAGATGGAAAGCAACGGTAGACATCGACGGAGCAAAGAGGAGGCAGGAATCATTGCTTACCTTCTCGGAAGACTGAACGAGACCGAGTCTGATCATTTTGAACAACGGTATCTGGATGAGCCTGCTCTGTTCGCGGAAATGATGCAAATCGAGGATGAGCTTATCGATGACTACGCAGCCGGTGCATTAAGCAACGAAGATCGAATTCGATTTGAGCAACACTTCCTTCAGTTTCCCGAACGCCGTAAAAAAGTAAGATTTGCAATTGCGATGACCGAGCGGGCTGTCCGTTTGAAAAATGAAACGGAGCGTACGACCTCGGCGGATCCTGCCGATAAGGACACTCAACAACAAGGCAAAGTGCTGCCGTTCAATCGTCTGAGGCGTCCTGTTCCCGCCTGGCGACAATGGGCAGCGATCGCGGCTGCCGTGCTAATTGCGATCGCCGCTGGGACTGTGTGGCTGCGGAACCATCAGTTACACCGCGAGCTTGCCGCCGCCAGGGATACCGAAATTCAACTTCGTGATCAAGCAAGACAAGACTCAGCTCACGTCGAAGAGAATCAGACGCTTTTGGAAAATGAAAGGCAAAGATCGAATGGCTTGGAGACAAAGGTGCGGAGCCTTTCAGATCAGGTTAAGACTCTGCGTGAACAAGCGAGTCGGACCGCTAACTTTGTGACCAAAATTTTTATGGGCCCGAAATACTTTTCGCAAATTACCAGAGGCGGGAGCGAAGGTAAGGTGATGACTGTGCGCGTTCCGCGAAAAGCGCATAGCTTGAGCGTCAAATTGGAGTTTACGGCAAGTGGATTTGAGGAGTTCACGGTCGCATTGTTGCGAGCTGATGGCAGTACATTATGGGTAACACCATCGAATCTCAGGGCTCAAACCAAGGCTGATAAACAGCGCCTTGTGCTTACGATACCCACAGATAACCTGGTTTCAGGTAACTACAAGCTACTAATTACTTCGGGCGACAAACAAGAATCCGTTGGTCGCTATTCGCTGAAGGTCGTGCGGTTCCAGTGATTCTAAATTCGACAACCGCATTGAACGCTAAAGGAGAAGTTAATCATGAAACGTGCATTGGCTATCGTTTTCATGGGTGTCCTGGGAACTCTACTCGGTGGTCTCACGCTGCCGGCATCCGGGCAAACGCTCAAATCGCCTAATCCTCTCGACCTCCAATTCAACAAGAAAATTGAACACCAGCTCAGTACAGGTGGGTCTAACGAATACCGGTTTTCCTTACGACAAGGACAAGGCGTTTCGGTGGAGGTTGAAGAATTAAATGCCAACCTTCAAGTCGAATTGGTAGAGCTTGCCGATAGCAAGACCCTGGCCACATCCGACATCGGCAGCGGTTTTGAAAGGGAAAGTCTTACGTTCGTCTCGGATCGTAACAACACCTATTTAATCAGAATTAAAGAAGCGGAGAGCGAGTCAGGTTTTGCTCAATACCGTCTTAAGGCAAAGCGGATCGATAACCCTCAGGCGAAGGAGAATTCACGAATCGATGCTGAACGGTTGATGCGGGAGGCTATCGTTGACCTCAAGGAGGGATCACCGACGATGTTTCGTGAAGCACTTAAGAAGCGGCAGCAGGCCCTCGTTCTCTGGGAAAAAGTCGGCGACAAGTATTGGAAGGGACAAGCGCGGAAGAAAGTTGGCGAAACTCACTACTCATTGCTGGAGAATTTGCATGCACTGAATGAACTCGAACAGTCGCTCGCGATTGCCAAAGAGTTAAGCGATAAGAAGTATGAAGCCGTGGTTTTGAATTGGATCGGAATAGTGAAGGCCGCTACAGGCGATCGACAGAGTGCAGACGATTTCTTCAAACGCTCGCTGGGGCTACTCAAGGAGTTGAATAGTCCGCTTGGTCAAGCCTATCTGCTTAACTGGCTCGGTGACAATGCTAATCAACAGGGAGACAAGCAGAAAGCAGTTGACTATTTCAATCAGGCGCTGCCGCTGGCGCGCTCCCAACAGAATCGCGGCGCTGAAGCTGGTCTTTTAACGCAACTCGGGATCGTAGCGGAGTCCCAAAAGCAGACTCAAACAGCCTTGGATTGGTTCAACAAAGCCCTGCCATTATATCGATCCATCTCTCACAAATTTGGAGAGGGCTGGGTATTACAACATCTTGGTACAACTTATTCCGCGCAAGGCGATCAGAAGAAAGCGTCGGATTATTTCGAAAAGGCCTTGGCTTTGTTTCGCGAGGTCAAGAATCGGCCGCAGGAAGGTCTTACTTTATCCGTTTTGGCCGTTGCCTATCGCCAACTGGGAAACGTCGCGGGGATTGAAAAAGCAACGGAGAGGTTGAAACAGATAGAAGAGTTCTACCGCGATCTGGGTTTTAGCGTAGGTGAAATCCTTCAACTTAATGGTATGTCAGTCCAGTACAACACAATTGGCAAACGCGTTGAGGCTGTCAAGTATGCGGAGCTGTGTTTGGCGGTCAAAGAAACCGTACCGGAAGGAACTACGGACGCACAAACCAAAACTTACCAACTCACAATGAGACAAAATAAGCTGATGTCTCTGCAAACCATTGGTATGGTGAATTACAACTCGGGTAGTCGGGACAAAGCTCTCTCATATCTTAATCAAGCTCTAGCCGCGGCGGAAAAAGAAAATGACAAGACTTCGAAATCCATCACCAGGCAACTGTTGGGCCTTATCGGTCAGATTTATGGGGAGCGGTACGAGTGGGACAAAGCTCTCGATTCCTACAATCGAGCCCTGGCGATCGCAAAAGAGATAGACGATAAAGCTTCTATCGTTCAAACACTAAATAGTATTGGGCTCATATATACGAGCAGTGGAATCAAGAGCGAGGCATTAAAGTCTTATGAACAGTCACTGGAGGAAATCGCGAAGTTAGATAAAAGGACCCACCTCGATCAGAATTTAGAGGCGTCGATCTTGAACAATATCGGCGGCCTGCTTATGGCCTTGGGAAATCCAAAGAAATCGCTTGAGTACCACGCCCGGGCGCTCGCAATTTATGAAAAGATGAATGATCCATTCTTTGCTGACGATGAGTCTGTTGCCTATGGCAAGTTAGCGAGTGTTCATTCGTATTTGGGTGAAAAACGCAAAGCACTGGAACTAATAGATAAAGCGCTTGGCCTTTTCCAGCAAGCTCCAGCAACCGTAAAAGCCCTGGCTCGAAACAGAACCTCAGAAGCACGTCTTATCAATCTCAAAGGGGTAACTTACACTGATTTGGGAGAAAATCAGCGAGCTTTGGATCTTTACAACCAGGTCTTGAAAGCGGCGGCTGCTGCCGAAGATCGGGATCTGCAATCGACGGCGCTAAACAACATCGCTCTGGTTTATTCGCGCCTCGGCGAATCTCGAAAAGCACTGCAAACTCTTAATCAGGCTCTGGAAGTGGGACTGTTGACCAAGACAAGAGAACGTCAGGCAGTAACTTTGAATAACCTTGGCGCCGTATATTCGGATCTCGATGACAATCAGACTGCACTTAGGAAATATAATGAAGCTCTCGAAATAGCAAAAGAATTCGATAACAAAGACACTCAAGCCACTACGCTAAACAATATAGGATTTCTTAACCTCTCCCTGGGCCAAAACGAGCAGGCCTTCAATTTTTTTAATCAGGCTCTGGATATTCGCCGAAAGATCGAGGATAAGGCCGGCGAGATGTCATCGTTGGCCGGCATAGGCATCTACTATTCAAATATCGGCGAACGTGGAAAAGCCCTCGAATACTTCAACCAGCTACTCTCGCTGGCGGGAACCATCGGCGACAAGTCCCGTGAGGCAGCGACCCTGCGAAGTATCGCCTACGACTACACCGAACTGGGCGAGAACCAGGAAGCATTGGACAATCATCTTCAGGCGTTAGTCTTGAGCCGTGAAATCGGAGAGAAATATGGACAGACGTCGTCACTTTTGGGAATTGCGAACGTTCATCGTGCCATTGGTGAACGCGAAAAAAATCGTGATTCGTTCATGGCGGCCCTGGAAAACTACCAGCAAGCATTGAAGATAAGTCTTGAAATCGAAGACAACGCGACTCGTGCAACTATTTTGAGCGGGATAGGCAGGACCTATATAGAGACGGGCGAATTCGACAAGGCGAGTCAAAACCTAACAGAGTCTTTAAAGCTTGCTCAGAAGTATCAGATGAAAATACTGGAGTCAGTGATCCATATTTCGTTCGGTAAGCTTTATGAAAAAACAGGAGATCCCACAAAAGCGATTGATGAATATCAGCGATCATTAATAATCGCGCTTGGACAAAACCGCTACGCGGTAGGCAAGCGAGCAGGTGCTTGAACCTCAACTGTTCCCTCACGTCTGCATAGCAGAAAGCTCCTTTCAACAGCGCATAATGTAGTCGCCAAACAAACATTCTGCCTCTGAAAGGAGCTTCCCATGACTGCTCTCCGTCAGCGCATGGTCGACGATCTGCGGGTACGCAATCGATCAGCGCACACCATCAGGATCTACACCGATTGCATCGCTAACTTTGCCCGGCATTTCGGCAAGTCGCCGGAGTTGCTCGGGCCGGAAGAGATTCGTCAGTACCAAGTATATCTGGTCAACGAGCGACACGCCTCCTCCAGTTATCTGACGCAAACGGTCTGTGCTCTGCGCTTCCTGTACTGCGTCACCTTGCAGCGCGACTGGGCCATCACGCGTATTCCTTATCCCAAGCAGCCGCGCCGATTGCCCATCGTGCTTAGCCAATCAGAAGTCAAACAGCTCTTCGATTCGATTCGCAACCTCAAGTACCGAGCCTTACTGATGACGGCTTATGCGGGTGGTCTAAGAACCTCAGAAGTGATACGCCTGCGCCTGACTGACATCGACTCCGAGCGCATGGTGATTCGTATCCGACAAGGCAAAGGGCTGAAGGATCGCTACGTCATGCTGGCCCCCACCTTGCTCAAGGTGCTGAGAGAATATTGGCTGCAGGAGCGACCGGCAACGTGGCTGTTTCCAGGTCAAGACAGCAAACGACCGATCACTGCTCATCGCGTCGCTGAGATATGCCGGCGCTTCGGCAGTGCAGCAGGGGTGAAGAAGCCGGTCACCGTCAGAGCCTTGCGCCATTCGTTTGCCACGCACCTGTTGGAGGCCGGCCAGAATGTGCGTGTCATTCAGATGTTGCTCGGACATCGCAGTCTGCGCACGACACAGCATTACACCTACGTCTCAACCGCCACGGTGCGTGCGGCTCCGAGTCCGCTCGAGTTTCTGGCTATTGGTGTCGAAGACAACGAGCCGTCATAAGCATGCGACCACCTTTAGAGGTGGCCGACATCTTCCGTCAGCACGGGCCTGACTTTCGATTCACGCATACGCTGTTGCCAGAGCAGCGGCGCGTGATGCGCGCTATTGAGCGTTGCCGGACCGCAGCCCTCGGCGGACATGTTGAGCAATGCGATGCGTGTGGTCAGCAGCGTATCGCTTACAACTCCTGTCGCAATCGTCATTGCCCGAAGTGTCAGTCACTGGCCAAGGCTCGTTGGCTGCAAGCACGGCTCGCTGATCTGCTGCCGGTGGAGTACTTCCATGTGGTCTTTACTCTACCAGAGCAATTGGCTGCAGTGGCTTTGCAGAATAAGCGGGTCGTCTACAACCTGTTATTCGCCGCCGCCTCGGAGACGCTGCGCACGATCGCGGCAGATCCACGACACCTTGGTGCCGACATCGGCTTTCTGGCGGTGCTGCATACGTGGGATCAAACACTGCGTCATCATCCGCACCTGCATTGTGTAGTTCCAGGCGGTGGTCTATCACTGGATGGAAAGTGCTGGCGCAGTTGTCGGCGCGATTTCTTCTTGCCGGTGAATGTGCTGGCGCGTTTGTTCCGCCGTCTCTTCCTGCAAGGACTTGAACGCGCTTATGAGAAAGGCAAACTCAACTTTCATGGCGCGTGCGCATTCCTGACGAAGCAGACAGCGTTCAATCGACTACTGAAGAGTGTCCGCGCTCGTGAGTGGTGGGTATATGCCAAGCGGCCTTTTGGTGGACCAGCGCAAGTGCTGGCTTATCTCGGTCGCTACACACATCGGGTGGCGATCTCAAATCATCGGCTGTTATCGTTGCAGCACGGCAAGGTCAGCTTTAGTTGGCGAGACAGGCGTCACGGCGGCGTGAAGTCAACCATGACCCTCAACGCTGATGAGTTTATTCGTCGCTTCTTGTTACATGTGTTGCCGCGCGGCTTTCAGCGTATTCGTCAGTTCGGTTTACTCGCCAATCGCCGGCGCGATGAACTGGCGCGTTGTCGCCAACTGCTAGGCGCAACAGAGCCGACGGTCGAGTCTCTGTGTCAGGACTATAAGACGCTCTATCAAACAGTCACTGGCACTTCGCTGCGTCAGTGCCCGGCTTGTCAGACCGGCACTATGAAGTTCTTTTCGGCTTTGGTGCCGCTGCACAACTATCGTGCGTCACACAAGCAGCACGCACCTGCGATGGTGTTTCAGGCGATCGATTCATCGTGAGGAGGAAGTCGTCAGGACAATACCGCTCATGACCAGTCTGCATTACTTGTCGTTGACCTGCGTCACGCGGAACCTGTGTGCTCGGCCCCGTAACTTTGCCGTGCGACCATACCATGTTCGTGCTTACCAGAGGGAGCTAGCGCTGCTCTAGTCATGCTCCTACATTCTTCGATCACGAATTCGTCCCACTGTTGCTATCACCGGGGTGACCCGTCGGTTCAATCTCCATAGTCCCACCCCGCGGTTTCGTCCAACACACTTCTTTCTAAAGTGCTCGCCGCGCGCCAGACTCGCTGGGATCAACTTACTCGAATCTTGCTTGATACTGCGGCGAGACTTCAGAAAGAATCCTATTTCTTATCACCTCTGACAAGGATACCGGGGCGAAGGCTTATAGGGGATTGATGTCGGCTTGGGCGGCGCGACACTATCAAGGTCTGGCGATCTACTACGGAAAACTAGCCATTAACAAATATCAGGAACTCAGATCCGCGATTCAAACTCTGCGAAAGCAAACTCAGGATGTTTATCAGACGAAGATAACGGATGCTTATCGTGAACTCGCGGATCTGTTAATTGCGTCAGGCCGGTTGCCGGAGGCTGAGGAAGTGCTTGACATGTTAAAAGAGCAAGAGTTCTTTCAATTTGTTCGTCGCGACCCCGTTTACTCTCCACTAACGGCACGGTCTACACTAAATCGCCGCGAGGCGGAAATCTCGAAACAACTGGAAGCAAGCTACCAGGCTCTGGCCGATGATGTGGCGCGTCTCAGCAAGGAGCGAAACGAACTTTGGGCGAAAATAAATCGAACACCTCCAGAGGATCAACAGTTGGACACATTAGACGCCCAACTCGGAATCGCGAAAGAACATTTCTTGGCTGTTCTCAAACAGTTATCAAATCAATTAGGAAATACCAGGCAGGCGGAACGGGTGGCAGACATTAAAAGCGCATTGGCGTTCAGCAGTACGCTACGCGAACTTGGCTCCGGCACTGTGGCTCTCTATACGCTCATTGCAAAACAAACCTACCGCATCATGTTGATAACTCCTGATGCTCAGCAGGCTTATGAACAACCAATTCCCGAAGAGGTCTTAAATAGCAAGATACAGGCATTTCGAGAAACGATACAAAAGCCCGGTTCAGATCCCAAGCGGCAAGCCCAGGAGCTTTTTAATCTCCTGATTGGTCCAAAGTTGGCGCGCGATCTTGAACAAGCTGGTGCCAAAACACTGATGTGGTCGCTCGATGGGACCTTGAGATATCTTCCTGTTGCCGCGTTATTCGACGGTAAGCAGTATCTGGCCGAGCGCTACCGGAACGTCATCTTTACCGCTAGGGGCATTGATAAACTAAAGGATAGTGTCAGTCCTCAGTGGCGCGCTTTGGGTTTAGGAGTCTCCAAAGCGCATCCAGGCTTTGATCAATTAAATGGTGTCCCCCAGGAACTCCGTGGGATCATCGTTGATGAGGCTTCCTCTTCAAAACCCGAGGGCATATTACGAGGACGCATTTTGCTGGATGAATACTTCACCAAGCAGACGATGAAGGCGGCACTCCGCCAACACTTCAATGTCATACACATCGCCAGTCACTTTAAATTCCAACCTGGCAACGAAACAGGTTCTTATCTATTGGTCGGGGACAATAAAGATGACCACCTCAGTCTTGCAGAGCTCAAGGGATGGCCGAGCGCATTTGAGGGCGTTGAACTCTTGACCTTATCCGCCTGCGAGACAGCGATGAGCAGCCGAGAGTCCGATGGCGACGAAGTAGATAGCTTAGGATCGCTGGCGCAATTGCAGGGCGCGAAAGCTGTAATCGCAACATTGTGGAACGTAGAAGACCAGAGCACGCAAACTCTGATGCGAGAATTCTACGGAATCAGAGAAACACATCAAGGTATGCCAAAGGCAGAGGCTTTGCGGCAGGCACAACTCGCTTTGCTAAAAGGGGAGGCAAGATACAACCATCCATATTACTGGGCGCCGTTTATTTTGATTGGAAATTGGAAATAAACAGTTCTACACAATCGCCGGTTTCGATTAACAATTCCGACTCCTCAATGTCTCAATATGGGTCAGGGAGATAGTTAGTACAATGGGCAATAGATGAGGTAATCTGAACTGATGTAAGCAGTTTGCAACTCAAGATGTGTTGTCCGGTTGGTTGATTAGGGGAGCCTAGGAATCTACTGGACTACTAAGAGACCAACAGAAATTCGAGTGTAAGCATCCCTTAAAACACGGCCATTGAAAACTAGAGGTTTCCGGGCGACTATGACGCGAGGAGGCCTCAATGCGGAAGAGCAAATTCAGCGAACACCAGATCATCGCGATCCTGAAAGCGGTGGAAGCAGGACGGACCGTTAAGGAGGTCTGTCGCGAGCATGAGATCAGCGATGCGACTTACTACCAGTGGAAGTCGAAGTACGGTGGCATGCAAGCTTCGGACATCAAGCGTTTGCGTGAACTGGAAGACGAAAACCGGCGACTGAAGCAGATCTCAGCCGATTTGTTACTGGAGAATCGAGCGCTGAAAGATGTGATCGCAAAAAAGCTCTGAAGCCAGCCGCGAAGCGCGAGCTGGTTGCTGTTTTACAAACAGAGCATGGGTTGAGTGAACGGCGCGCTTGTAGTGCCGTCGATCTACAACGCTCGGTCTATCACTACGAGCCGCGACCAAATGCTGATGGACCAATTGTGAAATTGCTGCTGGAGCTGGCTTGGCAACGACCGGAACAAGGGTTCGGCAAGTTGTTCAAGAGGCTGCGACGCTTGGGTCATGGCTGGAATCATAAACGGGTCTATCGCATTTATTGCAGCCTGAAACTGAACAAAAAACGGAAAGGCAAAAGACGTTTGCCTACAAGATGTCCCGCTCCACTGGTGGTACCTGAAGCAATGAACGAGTGTTGGTCCGCAGACTTTATGAGTGATGCGTTGTGGGGTGATCGTCGCTTTCGCACCTTCAACGTGGTGGATGATTTCAATCGTGAAGGACTCGCGATCGAAGTGGACTTCAACCTGCCGGCGCCGCGCGTTGTGAGAACACTGGATCGGATAGCCGCTGAGCGCGGCTATCCGCGCAAGCTGAGACTCGATAACGTACTACCTGCAAGAGCAAGCCAGCTATTTGGCGACAGTTTTCCTGAGCGAGGTGATTCCCGCTATTTACCCTCCTCTTGCTACCCCTCGTTCTCTTCGGTGGCTTCCATCTTTTGAAAGGGACGATCTTTAACCATAGTGACAGAAGGTCGGCTTCCGTTGCTTGCTGCCTTTACTGTACTCAACACAAAGTATCTATCCCGATGGAAGACTCAAACATTATCTACGAGGTCAGGCCGCCTCTGGCGGCCTGCCTCCACGGCCCATGTGAGCGAGTTCTTCCACCGGGTTCTGGGATCGCGTCTTCACGATAAGCGCGATAAAACTGTTCGTGTTTGATCAATCCATAAATGGTCCGCGCCATCTTGGCCGTACAAGCGGTATAGGCCTTACGCCTGAGATCCGTATTAGTCGGATCCGCTCGCAGGTAACGACTGAACTTTTGTCTGAAGGTGTTTTCCTGCATGTGCGTAGCGCGTCGTGCGGCCATCCACAGAGCTGAGCGTAATCTGCTGTTGCCGCGCTTCGACAATTGTGTACGGCCGCGGTAAGCGCCCGATTGTGAGGTGGCCAGATCGAGTCCACAAAATTTCAGAAACTGTCGCTCATGACCAAAGCGACGCAAGTCGCCGGCTTCAGCCAACACGGTCAGCGCAATGATTGGACCAACGCCAGGAACTGAGCGCAGGATCTGGTAATCAAGTTGATCTTGTAGTAACTCGTGGGCCGTCTCTTCCAACTCGGTACGGATGCGGCAAAGTTCCAGATGCTGTGCGAGTGTGAGGCGGAAAGTGGCGATAGCCTGTGACTCCAGGGACACTGGCAGGGCCACACTTTCCTGAGCTTTTGCATATAGAGCACGCAGAATGGCCGCTTTGGACTGCTTTCGCTTTAACAACCGGGAGGCTCTTTCCAAGAACTCCTTCTCTGTTAACTGGGTGATGGCTTGCGGGGTTGGGAACTCGAGCAACAAACGCGCGAACCAACTGGACCGACTATTGGATAGGAACCGTTCCGCCTCGGGAAAGTAAAGCGGTAGATAATGGTTGAGCAGGCTGTGTTGCACACGAGTCTTGCGCAACGAAACCTGGAAGTGGGTCTTCGACAGTTCCTGCAGATCGTTGGTTTGCTCGATGACTGGATCGTAGAAGTATTGGGTGTTCCCATTACGTAGCAAATGCAGAATGACCTGCGCGTCTTTCGGGTCGTTCTTGTCCCAGGAGTTGTGCAATGCCTCACGCGTTCTGGCGACCGCGATCGAGGAGACGAGCTTTACGGCAAAACCTTGGACCTTAAGAAAGTAAGCCAGGTTGCGGTGGTAGTCAGCCGTTGGTTCCAAGGCGATCTCCAGCGCGCCCTCAAGACGTTTGAGGTAGCCGGCGAGCTGTCGGAAATCACTCAGCTGATTGCGGACGATCATTTTCCTACGTTTGCCGTTCGGTAGTTCAACTAAGATATCGTGCTTCGCTTTGGCGATATCAATCGCTACCAGATTGCGGGACCTTGCGGTAGAGTCTGATGCTGTCATGCTTGGCTGCTCCTTCGTTAAGTGTTCTTGAGCAGAATCACCTTACGCCAGGACTGCTGAGCATGACAGTCTGACTTTAGCAGGTACTATGGTCCCGAGATGGTGTCTGTGACGTTGGCCGATTGGGTCGAAGAACATAACGTGCTGCTCGAGTTCATCAAGCCAGGCCGGCCGATGCAGAACGGCTTTATCGAAAGGTTCAATCGCAGCTACCGTGAAGCAGTGCTCGATATGTTTGTGTTTCAAAGCTTGTCGGAAGTGCGCGAACAAACAGAACTGTGGCTTAAAGAGTACAACGAAGAGCGACCACACAAGTCTCTGGGCCATTTGACGCCCAGGGAATATTTGTTAACCCAAAAACCGGAAATTTCTAGAAACTCGTGGCTGTAATTGCGGGATGCTTACATACTCAACAGATTGTGAGATTTCGGGACGATTACTTTCAAGCAACCGGAATAAAGACCACGGGCTTTGTGTGTCCAATAACACTAGAAGAAGTTCAGGAGGAGGAGCGTCTTTGCGCCGGTCACATTTTGAATGATGGCCTTGGTGCGGCGTCCTCCGCCAAAGTCGTTCAGTTTGCAGATGTAGATAATTATTATGGCGGAACTATCGAGCCTGAACTCATTAATTTCCTAAACTTTCCTGTGATGAGCGCTGAGGAGCGCTTGAAGAAGTTCAAACGCTTCTATATCAAGCTCGACGGTGAGACGTACGAGGTCTTCACTGCCGGTCCAGAAGCAGCAACCCGCTATCCTCGAGTGGAGTTTAAGAACTCAAAGGGTGAAGTAATTGGTGAGAGATACGTCAGAGCAGCCAAGATAGCTCCGGGGACGCACGCCGATGTTGAAACCGAATTTTTCTTGACTGTACATGACTTTGCTCTTACAGGTTCACTGCTGAAAAGTGCTTACCTTGCCATCTTCAGAATGGTAGGTTACCGATACGGCCTAGACGCAGTTGGAAGCAATGTCCGCAGAGCCTTGCGTGATTTTTATATTGAACGAGGCAAACGAGAGGACGCCAAGCATTATTTTGAACAGTTTCGCGGTGCAGTTATCTTATCTTTGGGCGGCGCCTTGGACCAAATCCCAGATACACTGGAGAAGGTCGAATGCTGACGCACTATGCAGAAGGTTCGTTGGAGAATGGACTTTTGTTTGCTTGCTCATGCCTCTTTCGAGTTAATTCGACTACTCTTGTGGTTACGCTTCCAGCATACGCTCAGTATGGACGGAGTCTCGATGCGATACAGTACTATCGCAAGCTGCTTGCTGATAGGTCCATGAAGCATTCTATCCACCTAACTCAGTTTCATGGAGAATCATTTGAAATAGCCAAGCCTCCGCTCGATGTTCGACACGTGACGTCGAACAGGTCGGAATCTATGGTATGAAGAATTTCCTTCAATCGTAAATTGTTAGGGTGGCTTTAAGCACGACTGAGTTGCTGAGGTGTCCCGCCGAAATTCACTTGTCACGGACAGTTAGATAAAGCATGAAACCGCCGGTTTCTGAGCTGCGTTAGCAGCTCTTGTCGACTCTTAAGCCGTAGCGAGGAAGGCAGTCAAGGGCGGAGCGAACTGTTTTGGGTTCGCGGAGTTCATCGGAGCGCAGCGAAGACCCTTTACCGCCTCCGCAGCGGAGGCTCCCGTATCGCTCTTTACTTGGATTGGTAAAGAGCAGGGGAAGAGTTATTAATTTGCTGACTCAGCGATTGATTGGAACTTCAACATCGACAAGGAGAGCGCCGCGTCGACTGATGTTTGGGAAGTAATTAGCGGTCGGCAAAAATTCGCAGTGCTTCTTACAGAAATCAAATTGTTAGTTCGATTTCATCATCGATGATTTGTTCGACAGGAATTTCTACGAGGCGAGCATACGCGAGCAGGATGGCGAGCGGCGGTTCGTTCTTGTCAAGTTCGTACTTGGAAATAGTCGTATGGTCGATCAGAGCTTGAACACCAAGTTGTCTGACCATCTCTCCTTGAGATATTCCTAAGCTGCGTCGGATTTGCAGCACCTTCTTTGCGAGATGTTTCGGACGCGGTCGCGAGTGTTCCATAGTTTTTAGATTTCAGTGAAAGAGGTTGATTTGTGCGAATGACTGGCGCGTAAACTGGCGCCGTACCAAAAAGGAAATTCAGGCAAATTATCCAGTTGTAGCATTACCGATAATCCAGGATCTGCGGATTGTGTAGCTCGTCTGCGAACTCTGTGATAAAGGCTTCCGCCTGTTCTCTGTTCGCGAATATAAACGCCGTATTGAAGTCTGTAGAGAACAGCCTCGGAATACCTGATATGTAACCTTGAAAGGTCACTATTATTATTGCTGTCTCCGTTTCTCCACCTGCTGCATCAATCCGCCGAAGTCGTTCCATCATTGCCTGATTGATCGCCTCGGCATAGAGTTCATCTGCATTTGGAATGTGACCGACCTCTAACAGGTGAACGTTGGTGCCAAGAATGGCGAGCAAAGCCAATCCCGCTCCGTCAGTTCCTATTTCAGCATCTTCTGGCACATCCATTAACCAATCGAGCAGTTCATGTTTAGTCGTTGGCATTAGTTGCCTCCTTTTTTCGCAGAAGAGTTAACTCGAATGAGTCTTGATTTCGCGGTCCAACTCGCTTCGAGCCCACCTGAATAGGAGTAGCTTAGCCGCAAGTTGGACCTCGATTATTTTTCAGGAATCTATTTGGCTTTAGCCTTTTCGATTAACGCGATCTCTTTTGTGAGCACGTCACGAAACCGCGTGAGAATGGCAATGAGCAAATTGATCTTGGCGAGGGATCGACGACGCTCTCGCTTAGTCCCCAAAAAGAATTCAATCTGGACTCTGCGCCGGCAATCGGCAATGGTAAGCATGTTGTGACCCCACCTGTATTCGCCCTCGTTGGAGGATTCAACCTCAGCGAAGATATGCGACGTAAAACCGGTTGAGACAGGTGAGAGGAATGAACGCTTGCGAAGAGAGAAAACGTTTTTCATGTTAGCAACCTCGGAGGAAGTGATTACGTGAAACCTCCGTGTCTCTGGACAAGACCATTTGTATTGTCGCGGCTATTGAGAGACAGGGAGGCTGGATACGCCAGGAACACAGCGTGTGGCTTATCTGGTCCAATGCAGTACCTTTCCCGTTATGGACCAGGGCCGACGAAATCCCTTTTGCTGACGGTAACGCCAACTGAGTAGCCGACAGCTACTTCCTCTCCAGGTGCAGGAGTTTGGTCGATAATCAATCCGGCTTGAACGGCCGAGTCGTAGCGTGTCGCCAACAGACGCATGTTCAAGTTAGCGGCGTGAAGCTTTCTTTCGGCGTCTTGATAGCTCAGTTCTTTGAGCGCTGGCACCTTCGTTTGAGCTGGTCTAGATCGGCGCTCACGTTGGACGTCAAGACTCAGGCCCAAAAGCGCAATTGCTGGCAAGACCACATACACAACCAGTGCCAGCGTCACAAGAACACCGATAAGCAGTTTGTGTTTGCCTCGTAGCGTGTACCCGACGAGGACGCCAAGTAAAAATCTCATTACGGCGGTTCCTTTTTGGAGATCCTTAGTGAATCACCTACCCGTTAACCGCCTCTTTTTTCTTATTGGTTGTGTTGAGAAATGTCGGTAGAAGGAAGGCGTGAGGGAGAGCTGTTAATTTCGCGGATGATCGATAAGTGTGATTGACCTACGGTCCCGTCAGCTTACATTTTGGTGGTTTCGCCACTTGGTCCAACCAACAGCTATGCTAAGAAATCTTGCCAAGAATGGGCCGAGAAATGTTAGTATTGGCCGCCTCGTAAAATCGATTTTCTGAGATTTTGATCTGCCGTCAACCTTCCGGTCAACGTTGAAATTCATCTTTGTAAGTGGCTGAAAATGCTGAAGTTGTGAGCGGAGCCCGTTTACTGAGCCAAGCGGACCTCTAAGCCCTTTAGAATCAATAACTTACAGCTGAAAAACAATAATAGAGACCGGGTTGGTCAGCCGAAGTTTTGATTGATTTGGACGCATCTTTAAACTATGTGTGCTCGCTTGCGCCAGTGGTACGAGCAAACGCTTAAAGGCCTCTGTTGTAATTTGCATTGAGTTTCGAAGGTGAACTGACTTTCGCATTGCGACGGGCTTGGACCAGCATTGCATGGCTTGTCATGCAGAAACATGCAATAGCGTTAACTTACAATTTCTTACAGGTTGTAGCCTCACAGCGCAAATTTCTTTCGCAGTCTTTGACATTGATTTCCTCGTTTGCAGAGAGTCGAGCATTCGCAATCGACTGCGACACCACGCATCAGGGGCCAATCATGAATATGTTCGCGCAGTATCTTTTTCTTGCTCGCGTTAAGTTTCTGAGCGCAGATCTGGGACAATCAAATTTTGATAGCAAACAATCAACGTTGATTGTAATTATCTAACTGTCCTGAAGGATCCGCATCTGGATCAACCCATCAAAGCATTTCAATTTTCTCTAAATTTTCTCGAACTCGCGTATTGGGGCGTCACTGCGTCATAAGTCTGCCTTCAGAGAATTCCGCAGATCTTATCTTCAATCACATCGAAGCGGCCGCAATCGTCGCCGGGACTAACCCGGCATGATTGTTACCAGCCTGGTGTTGGCTCGCTACCCAAAAACAAGCTCAGCACTTAGTTTGGCCAGCATAAAAATCTTCAACTGAATGTTTCGCCTTCGCCCAGGCGAAAGATTGGTCGTTTACTGGTCCTAAGATGGCGATACGTCTGGCAGTCATTCCGCCGAAGCATATCCGAATTGATATTTGGAATATCTTTTATGATAGATGTATGGGTGCGTGTCAGTAAGGTCGTTCGTGGAAGACCGTGCGATCCAGACCAATTAGTTACCGCCGACAAATACAATCAGACGCCCAGTGGGGGTTGGCGTGGATGGCACGTTGATAGCAATAGCGTCAGCGTCCAACCAATTTCAGTAAGGAGTGTAACTAAAATGAGCGAATCTTGTAGCAAGGTCCAGCAGAAAAAGATCGGCGCTGCATACCTTTTAGGTCAACTAGTGATCTGGGCCGAAGGTGCAAAGCCGACACCCTGTCACAGGGTACGGATTGAACGCTGGCCTTTTCGCATTTATCCACCTCAATATCAAATTGTCGCCTGTGTTGACGGAGGCGTTATTTGTCCTGATGTAATCACGCCATACAAGATAGTCGGGGCGTTCAGCGTTCCCGAAGAAACATTTGCGGCAATGGATGGCTTCGCTGTTGTTCATCATGCCGGTGGTGCGGAAAAGGTTCCTGTTCAAGTGATCGATATTCCAGAACGCCGCTCGGAGTTGGTGGAAGGTGCTGTTGCATTCGCCGGCGGCGGAGAGATGCCGTTTCCATTTGTATTTTCAAAACTACTCGAGACTGGACGCGCCGAGGACATTCAGCTAGCTGAAGGGTCCACTTTGCATACGGCAACCGGTTACTCAAACTCGTTCTCTTTCACTGAGGCTTTCCAGGATGCAGTGGCAAATTTGCCTCCAGATACCCATCCGTTTCCGGATAAACTGACGAATGTGTCTGTCAAGGCGATCGGCGGCAACTTCGGCGGCATCGCCGGACTGCACCGGCTGTTTGTTACTGTGACGGCGTATTACTAAAGGGACGATCTGAAATCGCAAACACGGGCACTAAACAGGGGGATCGTTTACAGGGAACATTCTAGTAATGGCGAATGGAGTTTGAATTCAGTAGGTTGCCGGAGACAGGACTAATGTTAAGGGTGGCGGCCTCGCAACCAGACCGACGCCCACTCTTTGATCTGAATCCAAGCCAGAATGAGGAGGATAAAGGTGAATAAAAGCGACGATCAAATAACATCGCGTCGAGCCTTCAACAAGAGCCTGGTAACCACGGCTGTGGTTACGCCGATTTTGTCAGCGATGATGGGCTGTAAAACGCAAGGGCCGCAGCCAGTTACTCCTGGTCCCAGTCCTGGTGCTAGTCCGAGGGGGCCATCGATAGTCTCTTGTCCACATAAAGTAACAGAAGAACACATTCCTCCTATGGGACTAGATGGAAGTGGTTCGCTCCGGATTGAACTCTCAAACAAACTCCTTTCCAGCACATTGGGATCCTAAGCTTAGAATTCCACGTGGACAAGTTGTCGCG
>JADMIO011618446.1_pt1 | contig 24351 bp, 13 predicted proteins | sample 8958161 | NCBI WGS metagenome assembly JADMIO01 (sample SAMN16585339, study PRJNA669376) | soil metagenome | isolation source: Crop rotation soil | place: USA: Cullars Rotation, Alabama | collected 2011
CCGCCGATGCCCGACACGCCGCCCGTGAAGCTGATCTGCTGGCGGCCCTTCTCTTCAACCTTCATGGTGATGTCAACCTGTCCCTCTTTCTCGTTGGTGTTGATCGTCGCGTCTTCTTTCTTGACCTGGTTGAAGTAGCCGAGCTGGTTCAGGCGCAAAATGCTCAAATCCCAGAGCTGTTCGTTGTAGCGCTCGCCTTCGTTGAGCAGCACTTCGCGGCGCAGGACGTTGTCGCGCGTGAAGGTGTTGCCGATGAACTCCAGGCGGTGCAGGGTGTATTGCTTGCCCTCTTCGATGTTGAAGGTGATGTCGGCGGTTCCCTTCGCCGTGTCGTTGGGGTCGTCGTGAAATTCGGGGAGGAAGTTCGGCGTCGCCTGTATGTAGCCGCGCGAGCCGTACAACTTCTTCAGATTGTCTATGCCCTTGTTGACGACCGTGTAGCCTTTGATCACGTCGCCCGGCTTGAGGCCGAGCACCGCTTTGATCTCGTCGGCGGTGAATTCCGTGTTGTCTTCGACTTTGATGGTGCCGGCGCGATACTGGCGGCCTTCATCCACGGGGATGATGATCTTCAAGCCCTGCCCTTTGTGGCCGACGAGGGGAATCCACGAGCCGACCTTGCCGACCTCTTCGACGCGCGGATCGCCGAAGCGCGTCTTCAGGTAACCGTTGTCGGCGTAGACCAGCACGCGCAGGCGGTCGAGGTCGGCTTCGAGCTTCTCCTTGTGGTAGATGTCTTTCGAGGAGAAGGTCGTAAACAGGCCCATCTGCTTGACCAGCTTCATGTGCGAGCGCAGGTAGCCGTCCGAGTAGACGTTGTTGCCTTCAAATTCGATGTCGGCGATGCGGTAGCGCGGCCCTTCTTCGATCTTGAAGGTCAAGGCGACGGCGGTCGCCGAAATCGGCTCAGGCACGTACTCGACCTTGGCTTCGGGCCGGCCTTCGTTGGCGAGCAGCTCTTTGATGACGGCGGCGGCGCGACGCGCCTTGACCGGGTCGTACTGCGATTCTTTCGACAATCCGACCGAGCGCTTGCGGAACTCTTCGAGGACGGTGGACTGCTGCACGGACTTCAAGCCTTCGTACTTGATGTCGAGCAGCAGTGGCCGTTCGCGCACTTCAAAGGTGATGATCTTGCCGCCGCGCGTGCCTTCTTCGGCGAAGACTTTCACGTCGTCGAAGTGGCCCTGCGCGTAGAGGGCGCGCACGTCGCGGTCGAGCTGCTGGGGGTTGTACGGATCGCCCTCGCGCGTGCCGATCCAGATTTTGACGGTAGATTCGGGAATGCGGCGGTTACCGCGAATGTTGACCTGTTCGACCGGCACGTTTTGACTGACCGAGGCCGGCGGCTCAAGCATCGCGAGATAGCCCTTGCCGGGCCAGACGCCAACTGCCGCTACCAATACTGCAAGCAGGCAAAGAACTCGCTTAGTCATAAATGAATTGCACACTCCCTAACATTCCTGAGTCGTCTCAGTCGCACGTCACGGCTCGCGGGTTCGGGCGCGAGCACGGATAGAGCATCCTGCGATCAACGGGCGAAGCGATTGCTCTCTGTCGCCGGCGGCCACCGTCCGCCTAAGCGACAGAGGCCGGGCGCTCGTTTCGCTGTGATGATTTCTTGCCCAATGTATAGAATGCTAAATTGACCGGTTATTGTAACAAAAATGCGGAGGGCAAGCCAACCAACCGCTCACTTTCGGGAGCCGGGCCATCTGTTCCAGAAAAATGCAACTCGCCGGGAGCGCCGGCCTCTCGCCCGCCCTCCCGGCTAAACAAAAAGGCGGGAAGACCCGCCTTTGATCTGCTTTCGATCAACGCGCGCCGGGTCAAGACTGTACCAGCAGCGCGTCACCCATCTCTTCGAGCGCCATCGGGCGGTATTGCAGCGCGTCGCCTTCGAGGTAGACCTCGATCACCGACGCCTCGCTGAAGCGCCCGGCGATGAGCGCCTCTGACAGCGGGTCTTCGACGTATTTCTGTAAGGCGCGGCGCAGCGGGCGCGCGCCATACGAGCGATCCGTGCAGGTGCGCTCGACGACCCACTGCTTGGCTTCCTGAGTCATCTGCACTTGCAGCTTGCGGCGGATCAATGTGCGGTTGAGCTGCGCCACCAGCAGGCCGATGATCTCGAACAGGTCGGTGTCCGTAAGTGGCTCGAAGACGATGATCTCGTCGAGACGGTTGATGAACTCAGGGTTGAAAGTCTGTTTGACCGCCTGCATGACGCCCTCTTCGACGTTCGACTGCTGCTGCCGCACCGAGGATTGAAAGCCGAGGTGGCCGCGCTTCTGGATGAAGCGCGCGCCGATGTTCGAGGTCATGATCAGGATCACATTCTTGAAATCAATGTGATTGCCGAGCGAATCGGTCAACATGCCGTCTTCGAGCACCTGCAAGAGAATGTTGAACAGGTCGGGATGCGCCTTCTCGATCTCGTCGAGCAACAAGACGGAGTAAGGATTGCGCTTGATCTTCTCGGTCAACTGACCGCCTTCTTCGTGGCCGACGTAACCGGGCGGGCTGCCGATCAGCTTCGACACCGCGTGCTTCTCCATATACTCGGACATGTCGAAGCGTATCAAGGCGCGCTCCGAGCCGAAGAGGAACTCGGCCAGCGACCGCGCGACTTCGGTTTTGCCGACGCCCGTAGGGCCTAAGAAAAGGAACGAGCCGACCGGGCGGTTGGGATTCTTCAGCCCGGCGCGGCTGCGGCGGATGGCGCGCGACAGCGCCGAAATCGCCCGCGCCTGCGAGATGATGCGCTTGTGCAGCTCTTCTTCGATGCGCAAGAGCTTGGCGGTCTCTTCTTCCTTGAGCGACGTGATGGGGATGCCGGTCCAGCGCGAGATGACTTCTTCGATGTCCTCGCGCGTGACGTTCGGATAATGCTCGGCGACGAGGTTGTGCGATTCGCGCAGCAGCGACAACCGCTCAAGCTCTTCCTGCTCTTTCTGCTTGAAGAACTTGGCGCGCTCGAAATCGCGCTCGGCGTGGGCGCGCTCGTAGTTCTGCGTGGCGCGGCGCAGCTTGCGCTGGCACTCGTGAATCTCCGCCGGCAGGTGCGCCTCGCGCAGCTTCACGCGCGCGCCGGCCTCGTCAATAATGTCAATCGCCTTGTCGGGCAGGAAGCGATCCGGGATGTAGCGCTGCGACTGATAGACCGCCGTCTCGACCGCCTCCGCCGTGTAGCGAATCTGGTGGAAAGACTCATAACGCTCTTTGACGCCGTCGAGAATCTTGACCGTTTCTTCTTCAGTCGGCGGCGGCACTTTGACGGCCTGAAAGCGCCGTTCAAGCGAGCGGTCTTTCTCGATAGTCTTGCGGAACTCCGCCGGCGTCGTCGCGCCGATGCACTGTATCTCGCCGCGCGACAGCGAAGGCTTCAGGATGTTGGCGGCGTCAAGCGAGCCTTCCGCCGAGCCTGCGCCGACCAGCGTGTGCAGCTCGTCTATGAAGATGATGTAGTGCGGATTCTCGATCAGCTCACGCATGATCGTCTTCAAGCGTTCTTCAAACTGGCCGCGATACTTGGTGCCGGCGACGACCAGCGACAGGTCGAGCGCGACGATGCGCTTGTCGCGCAGGAAAGGCGGCACGTCGCCCGCGACGATGCGCTGGGCCAAGCCTTCGACGATGGCGGTCTTGCCGACGCCCGGCTCGCCGATCAGCACAGGATTGTTCTTGGTGCGGCGGCAGAGGATTTGAATCAGGCGCTCGATCTCGGCCTCGCGCCCGATGAGCGGGTCGAGCTGGTCGGTCATCGCCGCTTCCGTCAGGTCGCGGCTGAACTCGGCCAAATGCGGCGCGTCTTTCTTGGCCGCCAGCGCGCGCTCGTTCTGGTGTGCGCGCATCAGGTCTTCACGGATCTGGTTCAATCTGAGGCCGCGCTCATAAAGGATTTCGGCGGCGGTGGACTTGTCTTCGCGCAGGATGCCGAGCAGCAGGTGCTCTGTGCCGATGTGCCGATGTTGCAGGCGCTCGCTTTCGTCCGCCGCGAAACTGAGCACGCGCTTGGCGCTGACCGATAAGGGCAGGTCAACGGAAGCCGAGACTTTATCGCGCAGCGGCGTGCGCCCTTCGATCTCCTTGCGGATGGATTCGACCGTTGAATGCGGGCTGCGGAAAAACTTCTGCGCCAGTTGCTTGTCTTCGCGCAGCAGGCCGAGCAGAATGTGTTCCGCTTCAATGGCCTGCGCGCCAAACTGGCTGGCTTCGTACCTGGCGAAAAAAATGACGCGGCGCGCTTTCTCGGTATAACGTTCGAACATATTCGCTTCCGCTTATCCATTACGAAACGGTTTTAGCCGTTCCGCAATTGTCCATCCTCAAGGTGTAGCACGCGGTCGCAGATCGTCGCCAATCGCTCGTTATGTGTGACGATGATAGACGTGAGGCGCTGCGAACGGTGAACCTCCTTGAGCAGGCTATGAATACTTTCGCTGGTTTTGCTGTCGAGATCGCCCGTTGGCTCATCGGCCAGCAGCAGGCGCGGACGCGCCACCAAGGCTCTGGCTAAGGCGACGCGCGCCTGCTCGCCGCCCGATAGTTCGCCGGGCCTGTGCGTCGCGCGATCTCGAAGGCCGACGGCTTCGAGTAGAGATAGGGCACGCTCGCGCGCCGCTCTCGACGAGCTGCGGTTGATGAGCAGCGGCATCATGATGTTTTCAACGGCTGAGAACTCGGGCAGCAGGTGATGAAATTGGAAGATGAACCCAATCTCCCTGTTGCGAAACCGTGCCAAGTCTACATCACTGAGTTTCGAGATGTCAAATTCAGCGACTTTTACCGTGCCACGGCTCGCCCTGTCCAACCCTCCTAAAAGATGCAATAAGGTTGATTTTCCAGCCCCCGACGGGCCGACCACCGCGACCATCTCGCCTGCGGCAATCTCGACCTGCAAATCCTGAAAGACGACGACGCGGCTGCTGCCCGACTCATAGATTTTCGTCAGGCCGTCGGCCTGGATGAGGGCCGAGGGCGGATTGTCCGGGCGGGGGTGCGCTTCGCGGGCGGCGATGGCGGATGGCGGATTGCTGACTATCGCTTGCTGGAATGACGCGGCAGCGGGCTGTGTCTCGACCGCTGCGCCTTCACCGAGAGTCTTTGAATTGTCAGCCATCAAAATAACATTCTAAGTTCCGCGACCCGCAATCCGCAATTGAATCATTCATAGCGCAAGCCTTCGACCGGCGTGATGCGCGCCGCGTTCCACGACGGGTAGAGGGTTGACAGGAAACTGATGGCCAGCGCCACCAGCACGACGACTGTAACGTCCGCCACGTTGAGGTGAAAGGGCAGATAGTCGAGCGCGTAAGCTCCCGCCGGCAGCGCTACCCAGTGGTAGAGGTCGGCGAAGTGACAGAAGCCCGCGCCGACGAGGACGCCGATGACGGTGCCGACCGCGCCGATCAGCAAGCCCTGAAGCATGAACAGCCACATCACGCTGCGGTTCGTCGCGCCCATAGATTTCAGTATAGCGATGTCGCGCTGCTTTTCGAGCACGATCATGATCAGCACGGTGATGATGTTGAGCGCGGCGATGCCGATGACGATTAGCAGGGCGATACCGGAAACGTATTTTTCATAACTGAGCGCACTGTAGATCGGCGCGTTCAGCTCCTGCCAGGTCTGCACCTCGTAATCCGGGCCGACGGCGGCGAGCACTTCGCGGCTGATGGCCTGCACGTTATCCACGTCGTCAACTTTCATCTGGATCATCTCGGCAACGTCGGCGCTGCCGGTCAGCCGCTGCGCCGCGTCGAGCGAGATGTAGGCCCACGCTTCATCATAATCGTTCAGGCCGGTCGAGAAGATGCCGGCGACGCGGTAATCGCGAATGCGCGGCGTCATGCCCATCGGCGTCAGGTGGCCCTGCGGCGAGGTGATCGTGGCGATGTCGCCGACCTGCAAGCCGACCAGTTGGGCGAGGCCGCGCCCGACGAAGATGCGATCAAGCTTCACGTCCGAGTCGGGTTGGGCTTCAGGCTCGGCTAACGATTGCGGGCTGCCTTCGGTGGCGAACTGAAAGACTTCGTTGGTCGCCGGCGGCGCGCTCATGTCCACGCCTTTGACGATGGCGCCCTCGGTCTGCTTGGTGCCGGTGATCAGCACGCGCTCGTAGAGCGTCGCCGAGGCCGAGCGGATGTGCGGCAAGCGGTTCAGCTTGTCCACCAGCGCGCGATAATCGGTGATCGCCTCGCGCGTCTTGTGGCCGAGGTTGAGGTGCGCGGTGCCTGAGAGAATCTTGGTCTGAAACTCCTGCCGGAAGCCGGTCATCATCGCCAGCACCGTGATGAGCGCCGCCACGCCTGCGGCCACCGCCGCGATGGCGATCACGGTGATGACCGAGATCATCACCTGCTTCCGCTTCGCCCTCAGGTAGCGCAGCGCGATGAACAGTTCGTAAGGCATATCGAATAGGGGCCGGGTGTCAGGAGCCGGGGGTCGGTGAACAGAACACGTTTTACTGGCTCCCGGCCTCCGACCCCCGACCCCCGCCCTCCGGTCGCATGTGCGGGAAGAGAATCACGTCGCGAATCGAGCGTGAGTCTGTAAGCAACATCACTAAGCGATCAATGCCGATGCCTTCGCCGGCGGTCGGCGGCATGCCGTAGCTCAAGGCGCGGATGTAATCTTCATCAACCACCATCGCCTCGTCGTCGCCGGTCGCGCGCCGCTTCATCTGCTCTTCAAAGCGGCGGCGCTGATCGCGCGGATCGTTGATCTCGCAGAAGGCGTTGGCGATCTCCATGCCGGCGATGTACAGCTCAAAGCGGTCAACGAAACGCGGGTCGCGCTCGTTCTGCTTCGACAGCGGCGATAGCTCCGTAGGGAACTCGGTGAGGAAGGTCGGGTTGACGAGGTGCTTTTCGGCCACGGCCTCGAAGAGTTCGCCGAGCAGATAACCGTCGCCCAGCTTCCGCACGTCGGAAATCTCAGAGCGCAGGTCGCCGGGCAGCTTCTCTATCCATGCCGTCAATCCCTCACGCGTCGAAAGATCATCAACCGTCGGCTTGTCGTTTTCATTCGGCCAGTACTGCACAACCGCTTCGCGCATGGTCAGCCGTTTCCACGGGCGCGTGAAATCAATCTCAAGCTCGCCGAAAGGCAGCCGCGTCTTTCCGCTGACGCGCTCGGCCAAGCTTGCGATCAACTCTTCGGTGAGCCGTATGAGGTCTTCGTATTCCGAATAGGCTTCGTAAAACTCCAGCATCGTGAATTCGGGATTGTGCGAGCGGTCAATCCCTTCGTTGCGGAAGTTGCGGTTGATCTCGTAGACCTTCTCGAAGCCGCCGACGATCAGACGCTTCAGGTAAAGCTCCGGCGCGATTCTGGCGTAAAGGTCTATGTCGAGCGCGTTGTGATGCGTGACGAACGGACGCGCCGCTGCGCCGGTCGCCAGTGCTGTCAGCATCGGCGTCTCGACTTCGATGTAGCCGCGCGCGTCGAAGAACTGGCGGATCAGGCGGATCGTCTCGGCGCGCTTCTCAAAGACGCGGCGCACGTCGCGGTTGGCGATCAGGTCGGCGTAGCGCTGCCGGTAACGCACCTCTACGTCGTGCAGGCCATAGTGCTTGTCGGGCGGCGGCAGGAAAGCTTTCGCGAGAAAGGTCAAAGACTCGCCGTGAATCGAAAGCTCGCCCGTGCGCGTGCGAAACAAGCGGCCCGCGACGCCGATGAAATCGCCGAGGTCGAGCAGCTTGAACAGCGCCCATGTCTTCTCGTCCACTTCGTTCGAGCGCAGGTAGATTTGCAGCAACTCGCCGCCGTCGGTAAAACGTATGAAGGCGGCCTTGCCCATCTTGTTGATGGCGTGGACGCGCCCGGCGACTTTCACGCGGACGGGCGACGCCTCCAACGCTTCGCCGGTCGCTGGCGGCTCGCCGTCAAATGCGCGGACGATCTCTGTGATGGTGTGCGTGCGCTCGAATTTATGCGGATAAGGATCAACACCGAGACGGACGATCTCATCGAGCGAGCGTTGCCGCTCGATCTGCTGGTCATTCAACTCCGTTTCCTGCGCCTGCGGTTGCTCGTCGGCCATTCGTTTCTCCAGTGCTCAGACGGTGGCGTTTTTGACAGTTACTACAAGCAATTGATTATAGGAATGCTGGTTTTCTACTGTCAAACAAGGCCGCTAGTATGCGCGCGGCGGGCCGCTTCTGGCGGCAAATGGGGCAGTTGTTGAGTCTGTTTTTTATTATGCTATACTTGATAAGGATGATTCGTCAGAGCGTGGAATCCATTTCGCAAGTGAGCGCTTTCGCTGGATTTGTAACAGCCCGTCCCCGTAGGAAGTAGAACAGACATGATTGATTTAGAGATTTATACAGACAAAATCGCTGACAGTGGCCGCAAGCTCATACGCAAGGCTTATGACGAAGCGCGCTCACGTGATCACAATCAGCTCGCGCCTGAACACGTCCTGCTCTCGATTGCCGAGGTCGAGCGGCAGTTCTTCAACGAAGTGATGCAGAGCCTCAACCTCGACCCGCAAGTCTTACTGCAATCGCTCGAAACCAAGCTGAGCCAGCGCGATTATCTCGGTCGCGGCATGAAGATCAGCGAGGCTATGCGCACGCTGCTGCAAAACGCTCTGAAGCAGGCGCACGAGCGCGGGCGGCGGCTGATCGAGTCGCACGACCTCTTCGTCGCCCTCTTCAAAGACGTGCACAGCTATCCCGTCGAGCTGGTGCGCCGCCTCGGCGCTGACCGCGAGCTGGTCATGCAGAAGATACAGACGCGCGTGCGCAGCCACGAAGAGAAGGAAGAGAAGTATCGCCGCCGCTACGAGCTGCCGCCTTACCTGAAGCATTTCGGCGTCAGCCTCAACAAGCTGGCCCGGCAGGACAAGCTGCCGCCGGTCATCGGGCGCAACGAAGAGATTCGCCAGATGATCGAGATTCTCTGCCATCGCGAGCGCGCCAACTCGCCGATGCTGGTCGGCGAAGCCGGCGTCGGCAAAACCGCCGTGGTCGAGGGCCTCGCGCGCAAGATCGAGCTTGAGCCTGACAGCGTGCCGCAGCGATTGCGCAACGCTCACATTGTGCAACTGCAAATGTCGGGCATCGTCGCCGGCACCATGCTGCGCGGCATGTTCGAGGAGCGCATACAGGGCATCATCAACGAAGTCAAAGAACGCGACAACCTCATCCTCTTCATAGACGAAGCGCACACGATTATCGGCGCAGGCTCGGCTCTCGGAGCCAGTTCTGACGCCGCCAACATGTTCAAGGCGTCGCTGGCGCGCGGCGAGATTCGCATCGTCGGCGCGACGACCATGACCGAGTACAAGGAGTACATCTCTGAAGACGAAGCCCTCGCGCGCCGCTTCCGCCTCGTCAAAGTCGAGGAGCCGTCGGTCGAAGACACGCGCAAGATCGTCGTCGGCGTGCGCCCGCGATTGGAGCGCAACTATTCGGTGACGATCTCGGACGAAGCGATTGAGACGGCGCTGGAGATGGCTCCGCGCTACATACGCAACCTGCACCTGCCGGACAAGGTGATCGGCTGGCTCGACACCGCGTCGGTGAAGGTCGAGATCAACAACCCCGAAACCGCCGAGGTCAAGAGCGAGCACATCATTGACGTGATCAGCCAGGAATCGCGCATCCCGCGCGACATGATCTTCCGCGACACGAACGACCGCTTCGCCTACATGGAAGGTTCGCTGTCGGCGCGCGTCATCGGCCAGAAGAACGCCATCAAAGCCGTCGCGCAGCGCCTGCGCCTGAACAAGGGCCCGCTGAAAGAGAACTTCTATAAGCCCGACGGCGTGCTGCTGTTTTTGGGGCCTACGGGCGTCGGCAAGACCGAGCTTGCCAAGGCCGTCGCCGAGTTTATGTTCGGCGACGACGACAAGATGATCCGCATAGACATGTCCGAATATCAGGACGGCACCATCGCCGTCGAGAAGCTGATCGGCATGCCGCGCGGCATCGTCGGCAGCGAACGCGGCGGCATCCTCACCGAACGGCTGCGTGATAATCCTTACACGGTGCTGCTGCTCGATGAAATCGAGAAAGCTTCGCCGTACCTGCTCAACCTCTTCCTGCAAGCCTTCGACGAAGGCTGGATCACGGACGGGCGCGGCAAGAAGGTTTATCTGTCGGACGCCATCATCATCATGACCTCGAACCTCGGCTCGGATAACTTCAAAAAGTACATGAAGCCGCTCGGCTTCGGCACCAAGACGCTTGCCGACATCACGCAGATCAACCGCGAAGTGATCAAGGCGGCGGAGGAGCGTTTCTCGCCGGAGTTCCGTAACCGCATAGACGAGATCGTCGTCTTCACGCCGCTGACGCAGGACGAAGTCAAGCAGATCGCCGAGCTTTATCTGAACACCTTGCGCAAGCAGATGAAGCGGCAAGGCAAGGTGCTCGAAGTCAGCGAGTCGGCCCTGGTTCACTTGGTCGAAAAGGGGTTCAGCCCGGCCTACGGCGCGCGCTTCCTCAAGCGCACGATTGACGAGATGGTCAAGCTGCCGGTGACGACGCGCTGGAAAGAGTCGGATTACTTCCTCGCCGACTTTGAAGACGGCGAGATGAAGATCAAGACGAGCCGGGCATAACCGGACAATGCAGTCTGGCAGCAAGCGCGGCGCGAGTTTCGATTCGCGCCGCCTTTGTTTTGCCCGGCGCGCAGCCGGCCCGTGCCGCGTGATATAATGACACCGGCACAAAGGTTTTCACTCAGGAGGCGAAAGCGGTGCAGGGAAGAAGTCGGCTCGTGTATTGGCTGCTGGCATTTGTCTTGATCATTACAAACGTCGCGCGGGCGCAGGAGCAGGACGAGAATGACCCGGCGAAGGCGCTGGCGCTGGTGCGCGAGGCCATCAAGGCGCGCGGCGGCGAGGCTTACTTGAAGGTTCGCACGACGATGACGCGCGGCCAATACACGGTCTACGAAAAAGGCGTGTCGGGCGACCCTGCGCCGTTCGTTGACTACATCGCGCCGCACCGCGAGCGCACCGAGTTCGGTAAGGGCGATTTCAAATACGTGCAGGCGAATTCGGAGAGCGCCAACTGGATTTACGACGCCAAGGCGAAGCAGATCAAAGACCAGACCGAAGAGCAGGTGAAGCAGTTTCAACAGGGCGCGCGTTACGACCTGGACAACCTGTTGCGCGTCGCGGCGGCGCAGCAAGGCGTCAAGCTCGTCTACCTTGGCCGCCGCGAGCCGTGGCGCAGTACGTTTTCCGAAGCTGTGCGCATAGATTTTGAGGACGGCGGCCAGGCGACCGTCCACTTCGATCAGCGCAGTCACTTGCCCTTGAGCATCGAATACAAGCTGGTGACGGCAGAGGGCACGGTGACGAACGAGACGCGCTATTACCGCTGGGTGGATTTCGGCGGTGTAATCTTTCCTACCATACAGGATTTCTACCGCAACGGGCAGCAGAGCGCCCGCGTCAGCTTCGACGATGTCAACCTCAACGCCAACCTCTCGGACAAACTCTTCGCCAAGCCGGCCAACATCAAGGAAGTGAAGTAAGGAAGTGAAATGAGGAAAGGCTGCGCCCATCATTCCGCTTGACGATGGGAACCGCCCGCAACATAATCGCGTTAAGAATACTAAGGAGACTTGGAAAGGAGGCAGTATGAGCGATGAGTTGAAAATGATTCTTGAGCGGCTGACCGGGATAGAGTCCAGCCAGAAGAGTATAGAGTCCCGACTGAACAGTCTGGAGTCTCGCCAAGAGAGTCTAGAGTCCCACATGGTGAATATGGGAACAGGGATCACCAATCTCGGCACCCGCGTTGAATCGCTTGAGACGAAAGTTGACAACCTTCAGCAGGAGTTCACTGCCCGCTGGGCATCAATGGAAGAGCGCCTTTTAGAGATGCACAGCGACATCCGCAAGATAGACAGGAAATTCGACCTGTTGAATGAAGACGTGATGGAGGTCAGATCCGATCAGCGCGACATGAACCGCCGACTGGATAAGCTTGAACGTAAAGTGTCATAAGAACACTGACCGAGAACACGCTGCCCGCCGTTGTGATTTGCTTCCCCACTTTTTACATCACCCGCTCCGGCGCTTCCTGCAAGGCCCGCAGAAATTCCTCGCGCATCTCAACGAAATCTTCGCCAATGCTGCGCAGCTCGCGGATCATGTAATCCAGTTCATCTTCCTGCCAGATAGGTTCGGGCGCGACGCTCGACAGCCGCTCTTCGAGCGAGATGAAACGCTCTTCAAAGGTCACGAAGCGGTCCTTGATGCGCTGCCAGTCCTGCTCGGCGCTGAAGTAAATATCAATGTGTTCACGGAACTCGACGGCGCTGCTGCGCAGTTGCGCGATCAGATCGAGAACGTCGCGGATCGTCACGGTGGGGGCGCTTGCTTTATCCATGAGTTCAACCCGTAATGTAATGAAGATGACAGGGGCGCAGGGAGACCCCCGCGCCCTCGGAAGGATTGCCGGTTGCCGTCTCAGGCGACGGTGACTTCCGGCGCGAGATAAACGTCCTGAATGGCGTTGAGGATTTCAACGCCTTCGTTCATCGGCTTCTGAAACGCCTTGCGCCCGCTGATCAAGCCCATGCCGCCGGCCCGCTTGTTGATGACCGCCGTGCGCACCGCCTGTTGCAAGTCGTTCTGCCCCGACTCGCCGCCGCTGTTAATCAGCCCGGCGCGGCCCATATAACAGTTCGCCACCTGATAGCGCGTCAGGTCTATCGGGTGCTCGGTCGTGAGCTGTGTGTAGACCAGCTCGGAAATCTTGCCGTAGGGATTCTCTTTCGACGCCAGCGCCTTGTAGCCGCCGTTATTGGTCGCCATCTTCTGCTTGATGATGTCGGCCTCGATGGTGACGCCGAGGTGGTTGGCCTGCCCGGTCAGATCAGCCGCCGTGTGGTAATCGGCCTCCTTGGTCTTGAACGCGGGGTTGCGCAGGTAGCACCACAGGACGGTGAACATGCCGAGTTCGTGGGCGCGCTCGAAGGCTTCCGAGACTTCCTGTAGCTGGCGCGTCGATTCGTCCGAGCCGAAGTAAATGGTCGCGCCGAGGCCGACGCAGCCCATCTCGAACGCCGCGTCTATCGAGGCGAAGGGAATCTGGTCGAACTTATTCGGGTAGGTCAGAAACTCGTTGTGATTGAACTTGAGAATGAACGGAATCCTGTGCGCGTACTTGCGCGCCACCATGCCGAGCACGCCGAAGGTGGTGGCGACGGCGTTGCAACCGCCTTCGATGGCCAGCTCGCAGATGTTGGCCGGGTCGAAGTACATAGGGTTCGGAGCGAACGACGCACCCGCCGAGTGCTCGATGCCCTGATCCACCGGCAGGATCGAGAGATAGCCCGTGCGCGCCAGCCGGCCCGTGTTGTACATCGTCTGGAGGTTGCGCATCACCACCGGCGAGCGGTCGGTAAAGGCGACCACGCGGTCTACGAAGTCCGGCCCCGGCAGGTGCAGCGTTTCTTTGGCAATGGTTTTGCTCTGATACGACAACAGGCTCTCGGCTTCAGCGCCGAGTATCTCTTCAATCTGTCCGATCATCTCATCCTCCTGGTCAGCCGTTAAATGTTTTCGTCCTGACGATGGCTGCTAATCGAGCAACCATTTTAAGCCGCGCAATCGGCAAGGTCAACGGCGCAAAAAAGGGACGCGACGAACTTCGCCGCGTCCCGGAGGACCTGAGATGTTTACCCATCTAAACAGAGACGCGACGCCACGAGAAAATACCACTTCGCGAAAAAATCAGTGAGCCGGCCAATCCGTCAGCGCTCGCGCGTGGCTACCGCAGGCGTGCCTGAACGGACTCCGCCGAATCGTTCAACGGGCGAACCGTTCAACGGGCTGTGGCTTTGCTGTCGAGCAGGCTCGCCATCGCGCCGTGATGGTAAGTTCTCGCCAGATCGGCAGCCGTCTGCCCTTGCTTGTTTCTCGCTTTCAGGTCGGCCCCGGCGGCGATCAGTTTTTCGAGCACCTCGGTGTCGCCGAAGTCTATCGAAGCGGCATACAGCAGCGGCGTCATGCCGAAATTATCCACGGCGTTCACCTGCGCGCCGCGCGCGAGCAGCGCCCGAATCGTGTCGGCGCGATTGCTGATCGCTGCCCATGCCAGCAGCGAGATTTTGTCGTCGTCGGTTTCGTTCGCGTTCGCGCCCTTGCTGATCAAATAATCAACCGTCGCCGTGTCGCCGGCGCTCGTGGCGTACAGCAGCAGGCTGAGGGGGAACCTGCCGAGTACCTTCATGCGCTCAGTCATGTTCGCGCCGGCTTCAGCCAGCGCCCTGACCATCTCTGCGTCGCCGGCCATCATCGCGTAATAAATCGCCGACGCGTTGTAGCGCACCTCGACGCCTTGGTCAGCGTTGGGCCGCGCGCCTTTCTTCAAGAGCAGGCGGACGACTCCAACGTTGCCTTTGAATTGCGCGGCGACCATGAGGGGAGTGATGCCGGTCGCGGCGCGCGCATTCACGTCGGCACCGCGCTCGACGAGCAGCTTCACTTTTTCAAGATCGCGCGCCGCAAGCATCAAGGCCGTCATCCCTCCAGCCGTTCGGCTGTCCGGCTTCATGCCTCGGTCGAGCAGCCGCTTCAAATCCGCCGCGCTGCCCGCCATCGCCACCTCTATCCACTCGGCCTGTTCGGCGGGCGCGAGGTTCGGGAGCGCTCGCGGCGCGGCGGCTTCGGCTTGCACCCGAAGCGCGTGCAACAGGGCGGCAGCGGCCCAGCTAGTTCCCATAATCGAGATGAACTGGTCGTGCTGATACGGGAATCCCGCGTCAAAGTAGGGCGGGCTGACCGGCGCCGGCGGGTGCAAGCGCGACTTGACGTGCCACGAGCCGTCAGCCTCCTGCGTCTTGAGCAGGAAGCGCAGGCCGCGCTGATAGGCTGGGTCGCTGGCCGCAAGCCCCGCCCCTTCGCGCAACGCGATTAGCACCTCGCCGGTCGAATAAGCGTCGCTGGCCAGATCGGGCATTTGCGACCAGCCGCCGTCTTCGCGCTGGGCGGCGAGAAGTTGCCGCGCTGCCTGCTGGCAAGCCTTCACGTCAGCGCCCGCCCAACGCAGGCCGAGGAGTTGAAAGGCGCGGTCTTCGGCGTCGCGCGGCTGCGATTTGAGCAGCCATGCTCTAGCCCGCCGCATACGCGTCTCTTTCTCGCCATTGAGCTGGTCCGGCAGATAAAGACGCACAGCCCGCGCGCAAAAGGCCGTCGTCGCGTATGCGCCATAGGCTTGCGGCGGGCGCACGTCTATGGTGAACCAACTACCGTCGGGGTGCTGGTAAGAGGCGACCAGTTGCGCGTAGGCGGCGGTCGTCAAACTGGCCGGGATGCCGGCGGCGTGGGCCGCGACCAGCGACAGGCCGACCGGGAAATTATCAATGTAATCGTAGCCCTGAACTGCCGCGTTGAAGTCTTTCAGAAAAGCGAAGGCCGCCGAGGTCGCCTCGCGCGCCGCCGCCTCGTCAACGGCGACGCCGCGCTGCCGCGCCAAGCTGAGCGGGATTTCGGGGAGCAGTTGGCTATGGCACGATGTGCAGGTCTCTTTCTTGTACCACCCGCCCTGCGCCTGCTGGATGAGCTTGATGGCTCTCGCGGCAGCGGCGCGCAAGTCGCTCTCGGTGACGGGCTGAAGCCTGTCATCCGGCCCCCTCGCGGCGAAGGCCAAGCCCTCGATTGGCAGAGGCCGGCCCTCGGCAGACTGAATGCCATTCTGTAATCGAGTCCGGGTTTCTGACGGTTGCGAAAGCCCGCAGACGAGAACGGCGACTGCGAATCCAAGCAGCAAGAGTTTTTTCACAGGGCACCTCCAGCTTCAGTGTAGGGAGATAGCAATCAAATAATCACATCCCGCAGGTTTATATCATAGGCGGTGGGCCATCCCGATTGCCGCGCGTCGTGACGGATGTGAACAAATAGTACGAGCGCCTGACAGGCCCGGTTTTATTCTCCTGTCAGGGTAATGTCGTATTCAGACAGCGCCAATAAGCCTGCGCCCGCTGGAGTCCGCTCACATTAACGCCATTGTTGTTGGCAACTCTCAATGACGGATCAATTGATCCAGCCAGTTTCCAATATGCGTCAGGATAGTCGCTTCAAAATCTCCGAGTTCTTTTTTGTGGGTTAAGGCGAGCAGCCCATCTTTCTTGCTCAGCTCTCGATCAAATAGGTGATTCATGCCGTCTATCTTTAAGTACGTTGCGCGCCCCGGATGAAAGCTGTTGATCAGGTTTACCAGATAGCGGCTTTCATCCTCGTCGGTGGTCGGGTCCGAAGTCCCGTAGATGACGAGGACCGGAATGTCTGGCGCTTTCCACTCCTGTGCCAAATTCACATCCGCCACTTGCTGCATGTATCTATAAGAGACGTCCGCTATGGGCAACTCCTTTAAGCAGTCAGGAGCTTCGCGGGCCAGCATTTCTGGCGTCTGCTTCTGCAAATAGAAGCGCGCGTTGCAGAGCTGTTTGGCGCGCATCCCCGCTTCAACCTTATCGTAGCTTTCGCCCAGCAAGAGCGGCTGCGAGCGCGAGATTTCCATGATGTAACTGAACCAATCCCTGCCGACCGTCTCGGCGGCAATGACTCCAGATACGGGAACCTGATTGACGACGAGCGCGGCTTCAATGGGGCCGATGCTGTGAGCGAAGATGAAGACCTGATCCGGTTTCACAAAGCCATAGGTCTTGAGCGCGCGAAGGCCAGCGACCGAACGCTTGACCGCCATGTGCAAATCGGCTTCGGGACTTTTACAGGGCGGGCCTTCGCTGTCGCCCTCTCCGCTCTTGTCAACGCGCATCGTCACGTATCCTTTTTGGGTGAGCGTGTAGAGTATGCGCCGGTAAGGCTGATCCGGCTCTAGATTATCGAGCGAATAGCAGCCTAAGCCCCCGATCAAGAGCAGAGCCGGGAATGGCCCTGAACCTTTCGGCTTCGTGATGATAGCTCGATACTTCGCGCCATCAACCAGCACGGTGTTGTAGAGCACGTCGAAGTCCGGGCTGCTCTCAAGCGGCTTCGGTTTGAAAGCCGTGGTTTTCTCAAGAACTTTCCCGCCGCGCTCAATAAAGAAGGCGGCGCGGTCGCCGGCGCGGTAGGCGCGGAGCGTCTGGCTTAATTGCGCCCCATCGGTGATGGCTGTCTCGCCGATGCGAAGCAGCACATCTCCCGGAAGAATGCCTGCCGCTTCGGCGGTGCTGCCGGGCGACACGCTGGCGATGACCAGGCGAGAGTCCCCGGGCATAATTCCGGCACCGAGAGAGGCCCGCCTGCGGAGTTCCTGACCGGATGCCGGCGCTAGAGGGGTAGTCAGCAATAGCAAGCAGGAAGCGATTCCGGCGAGCCATGACTTATTTCTGCGCCGCTCACAAGAGACAATTGGTTGCGGACCCCGCCACACCCTTCGGTAGTTCTGTGCTGGCTGCATGACTTAAACTCACTATTGGGTCATCAATGAATTCTAGAACACCCACTGAAGCGTTCATAAAAATCCGCGTCGTCACACGGCTTGTATAGGAACCCTATTTTATCAAACTTCTCTCCTTACTCGCCGACTCATGTGCAAAGGGTTGGATGAAGATCAGGGCTGGTTTCAGTTGACCGTCAGACTGTAAGGCTGTGACGAGACGCCGCCGGGGTTGACGACGCGAATCTCGTGCGTCCCCGGATTGAGCGCTACCGGCTTCGCGATCAGAGAGCCGCCCTCGAAGCGCGCCGCGACCTGCGCCCCGTCAACGAACAACGCCGCATTCGCGTCTATGCGCTCGCCGTTGACGATCAGCTTCCGCTTGCCGGTTTTGTACTTTACTTTACTGATGGCCGGGGCCGGCTGGGCTTCTATAACATTGATCACTATCGAGCCGGTGGCGCGCTCGTCGCGTTGATCGCGCACCGCGAGCGTTACGTTGAAATCGCCGCTGACCGAAGCCGTCCCGCCGATGGCTCCCGTGCCGCCGTCGAGCGCCAGACCCGCCGGTAACGCGCCGCTTGCGATTGACCATGCGTAAGGCGGCGTCCCGCCGGTCGCCTCCGGCTGGTAAGCGAAGGGCATTCCTCTGACAGCTTGAACCGTCGCGGCGAGGTCGAGCTTCAACGGCAAGTTCGCCGGCGCGACGTTGATCACGAACGACTTCTGCGCCGTGCGCGACACGCTGTCGGTGACCTGCGCGGTGAAGGTCGAAGCGCCAGCCGAGGCAGGCGTTCCGGATAGCAGCCCGGTCTGCGTGTTGAGGCTCAGCCCTGCCGGCAGCGCGCCGCTCACGATTGACCAAGTGAAAGGCGAGGTGCCGCCTGTGACTGTGAGCTGATAACTGAAAGGCGCACCGGCGCTGGCCTGCAATGGGCCGCTGCCGTCTATCGCCGGCGGGCCGGGCGTGACGACGATCTGCAAGTTCGCCGATGGCTGCCCGAAGACGCCTTTGCCTTCCTGAGCCAGTTGCCACTGGAAATTGTAAGTGCCGGCCACGCGCGGCGCGGTGAGCATGAGCTGAGTGACCAACTGCTCGCTCTTGAGCGTGAAGCCGGACACAGGCACGAGAGCCGTGCCCCACGTCGTGTTGTTTTCTGGATTCTGTGCGACTAAGCGGACGGTCACAGGGTCCCACATCTGGCTGCCGACGTTGAACCATTTCAGACTGGCGGTGAAAGGCTGGCCGGCCTGCACGGTCGTCACCACGCTCTGCGAAATGTAGCGTGAATCATACGGCAGCGGCTCGCGCACGATGAAGGTGAAAGACCTCTGCTGAAAGCTGCCGACGCCATCATCTACCTCGACCCTGAAGTTGAACGTGCCGGTTTCAATCGGCGTGCCGGTGAGGATGCCGCCCGTGTTGAGCTCCACCCCGCTCGGCAGCCTGCCGAAACCGGGCACAACGCTCCAGATGTGCGGCAGTACGCCGCCCGAAGAAACGATGGGCTGCGTATAGTTGATGTGATCAACGGCGTCAGAGAGCGCCGGGCCAGTCTCGATTGCCAGCGGGCGCGGGCCGAGGTCGTTGACCGGGTAGACGAAGGCGATGGCGTTGGCGTCGTCGTCGGTGATCGAAGCGCAACGCCCGTCGAAGTGCGCCGCGCCGTTCATCGTCGCGTCGGGATACTGCGAATGGCCCAGCCCGAAGGCGTGACCCAACTCGTGCGTCGCCACTTCGCGGAGGTTGCAGTGGTTATCATAGGTGTCGGACGCAAAAGGGTTGAACGACACGAAGGCATAAGCCGCTTTGACGTAGGTCTGGCCGTTGACCTGTTTAGTATCGGTGCTCATCCACTTCAACCCGCTCATCGCGATGGCGCGGCCCTGCTGTGGGCTGGGCGAGAATCGCAGGTCGCAGTTGTTGAAGATGATGGCGTTCGAGTTGCGCTGCGAAGGGCAGACATTGCGCGCGCCGCCATTGACGATGCGCAACGTGCAGCCGGCGACGTTCGACCACGCGTTGATCGCGGCCTGTATGTCGTCAACCACCTGCGGGACGGGCGCTGCGTCAGGGTTGACGTAGAAGACTATCGGCTGGTTGTTGTCAGGCTCGAACCAGCGCACAGACTTCACCGGGTAGAACAATGTAAATAACGGTCGCACCTCGCCACGGCTCATGGCGCTGTCGTATTCGCGCGGGCGGGCGAGCATCGGCACGTCGGCGTAATATTTTTCCTCGAACGCGCGGGCGCGCTCGCGATTGACCGCGAGCCGCGCTCGCACCATGCCTCGATAATCCGCAAGCGTCATGGCGCGGGCGGACGAGTTGCGCGAATGATGATGTCTCGCCGTCGCTGCGGCCATCACTTCGCAGTCGTCAGCGGCGCGGACAACCGTCGCCTGCCCGCTCGCCGAATCTCCAGCGATGGTCAGCTTGCCGAATGCCATCTGGTGGACGCGCAGGCTGCCGTCGGGCCGCGTGTCGAGGTAGAGCAGGGCGCGCTCGCCGCGCTTAAACTGCGGCGCACCGAAGATGATGCTGCCTTGCCCGGCGACCTCGCCGCCTTCCTCTTTGAGCACGATGCGGCGTTCGCTGATTTCGCCTTTGAGCGTCTCTTCAACGTCGAGCGTCACGTAGGTGTAAACGCGGTCTTGCTCGGCGTCGAGCCGGCAGGCGAGCGATACCACCTTACCGATGACGATGGCGCGTGCGCCGACGATCAGGTCGTCGTCATCGGTGAAGTCGGTGGCCGTGCTGCGCTTGGCGCTGGCGCTGCTCGCCAATGTGATGAACAGCACGAGAGAGGTCAGGCCGATTCTATTGAGCATGGTGTTCACACCGTCTCTCGCCGGGGGATGCGGGGAGCTTTCACGCGACTGCGTCTGAGTTGACGCCATTGATATAACGGAAGCAGGCGATTATGGCAAGCGTCATCTGCGGAAACGATGAATGATGAATGATGAATGATGAATGAGGGAAAGGTTGCGGAACTGCAATGGGCGCAAGCTCCGGCAATTCATCATTCATCATTCATCATTGCTGATTAGGCTTGTCGGCAGCCTTCTTGATCTGCTTGCGGGTGGCGGGCGGTGGCGCGTCGTCGGGCGCAACCTCGTCTTCCTTCGGCGGCTTCTTATCTTTATCGGGCTGGCCTTCGGGCCACTCGAAGCCGGGCAGCGGCGGTTCAAGAGGCTTGTCGGTTGAGTGGCCGTTGCAGGGTTCGGTTGGCTGCGTGCCTTCGATGAAATACTCTGTGCGCTTCACGGGGCACTGGTCCGTCGCCAGCATTCCGGTTTCAGGATCAATCTCTTCGCTGACGATGTCGTCCGGCTTCGTGAAGCTGTCGCCGCCAAGCTCCGGCCTGAGCGCCAGCGCCTGCTTCATGAACGCCGTCCAGATGGGCAGCGCCGACTTTGCGCCCTCAAGCCCAAGCTCCGAGTTGTCGTCGAAGCCGACCCAGACGACGCACACCAGATTGGGCGTGTAGCCCGCGAACCAGCCGTCGCGCGAGGTGCCGGTCTTGCCCGCCGCCGTCGCCGTGAAGCCCATCGTGCGGGCGCGCGCCGCCGTGCCGCGATTCAGCACGTCCTGCATCATCGAAGTCATCAGCCATGCGATCTCAGGCGGCAGCGCCTTCTGCGTCTCCGGCTTCGACTCGGTGATGGCGACGCCGTTGCCATTCGTCATGCGCTTGATGGGACTCGACTCCGTACGCACGCCGCCGTTGGCGAAGGCCGTGTAAGCCTGCGCCACCTGCAAGGGCGTCGCTTCGGTCGTGCCGAGCGCCAGCGCCGGGAACGCCTGCGGCTTCGGCAGTCCGAGCTTTTCGGCCATGCGCGCGATCTTGGCGTAGCCGACCTTGTCGGCGATGCGAACCGTGACGACGTTGAGCGAATGCGTCAGCGCCTCGCGCACCGTGACGTTCTTATCCGAATACTTCTTGCCGAAATTATCGGGCGAGTAGGTCTGCCCGCGCCCGTAAAGGAACGTCTCCGGCGCGTCCATGAACAACGACGCCGGGGTGATCTTCTCTTCGGCCTGATCGTCGTAAGCCGTGTTCAGCGCTGTCGCGTAGACAATCGGCTTGAAGACTGAGCCGGGCTGGCGGTTGGCATCAACGGCGCGGTTGAGCTGGCTCTGGCCGTAATCGCGCCCGCCGACCATCGCCAGAATGTCGCCGGTCTTCGGGTTCATCGCCACCAGCGCCGCTTGCAGCGTGCCCGGCGCAATGGGGTTCTTCTTACGTTTGGCGAAGATCGGGTCGAGCTGCGCCAGCGTGTCGTTGACGGCCTTGTCGGCGGCGCGCTGCAAGTCGAGATCAACCGTCGAGTAGACGCGATAAGACTGCTTCGACAGGTCGCGCGCCACGCCTTCATTGAGCAACTGCTGTTGCAGGTAATCAATGAAGTACGGCGCGTCGCTGTTGACGGCGCGCTGGCGGGGGACGATGTCCAGCTTGGTCGCCTTGGTCGCGTCGGCCTTCTCCTTGGGGATGAAGCCGGCCTCGACCATCGCGTCGAGCACTTGATTGCGGCGAGCGCGGGCGCGCTCAGGGTCGCGGTAGGGCGAGTAGTAGCTCGGCCCGCGAATGATGCCGGCCAGAAAGGCCGCTTCCGGCAACGTAAGGTTGACTACATCTTTGTTGAAGTAAGCCGAGGCCGCCTCGCCGACGCCGTTGATCGAGTAGCTGCCCGACTGCCCCATGTAAATTTCGTTGGCGTAGAGCTGGAAGATGTCTTCCTTCTTGAGCTTGGTTTCGAGCGTCACCGCGATCATCATCTCTTGCAGCTTGCGCTTGAAGGTGCGCTCCGGCGTCAGGAAAAAATTCTTGACGAGCTGCTGGGTGATCGAAGAGCCGCCTTCCTGCATCTGCCCTTCGCTGACATCGCGAAACAGCGCCCGCGCGATGCCGCGCACGTTGATGCCCGAATGGTTGAAGAACTGCCGGTCTTCGATGGCGACGACGGCGTTGACGAAGTCCTTCGGCAGGTCTTTGTACGAGACGAGCTTCTGTTTCTGCCGCGCTTTGTCGTTAGAGATGGCGGTGATCATCTCCGGTTCGAGCTGCGCCTGATCCAGATTGCGCTTGGAGTCGAGGTCGGTGATCTGCCTGACGCCTTTGCCGTTCGTGCCGAAGGTGATCAGGACGTTAGGGAATTGCCGCGCGTTGTTGATGACGGCGTCGCTCGACGAATGTATCTCAAGGGCGTTGCCTTTGTCTGTGTAGCGCCCGCGCTTCGAGTCGGCGTCTTTGGTCGAGTCAACGTAGCCGATGTTGTCGAGGTAGCTCTTGACGGATTGCAGCGTCGCGCCGGAGCCTTGCCGCACGAGGCGCGGCGCGGCGTAGATGCCGGTCGTGCGCACGATCACGTCGCCGCGCAGGCGCGCGTCAATCAGCGCCGAATATTTCACATAAAAGAAGGCGAAAATCGAACAGCAGATGAGCGCAAAGATGGCTGCGCCAATGGCCAGCTTGCGCGTAAAGATGCGCCGCCACAGCGGCGGGCGCGCTTCCGGCTTCTTGATGACTCGCGTATTGGCCTTGCGTGTTACTGTCGCCAAAATTCGATGAACTCAACTTCCCCTTCGGTAATCTGCGGGCTTAGATTCCCGCTTCCACGTTTGGGTTCGTTGGCCGGTCAAATAAAAAGTCCCGTGGGGCTAAAAGAAACTCTAGCACTGGTGTGCGGCAAAAGGCAAAGCAAGCGGCAGGCGGCGCACGAGCGCGGTTTCGTCCTTGCGGATTCAAGCAGTCGTCTCGCCTTCCTAGTTATAAGCGCGTTGCCGGGATAGACCTCATTTGAAATCGCTAATCAGCACCACGTCGCTCGTGATCGTACCGCGCGCCAACGCCAGTTGCTTGCCGTCGCGCGACCAGCGGAAATAGAACGTCTGATCGGTTTTGAAATTCGTTAGCGGCGCGGGCTTCCCGCCATCAAGCGGGTAGCCCCAGACGTTCACAAAGCGGCTGTCTACGTGCGCGATGGCCCGGCCATCCGGCGTCCAGCAGTAATAGAAGGTGGGCGCGAGGTCTAAACGCTTGATCAGCCGCCCTCCTTCAACCGAGGCGATGTCTATCCCGAATGGCGGATTCGCCTGTACGTCATAGTAGCCGAGCGCCATGACCGTTTGGTCGGGCGAAACGACCGGGCAGTTCGTCATCCGGTTGACGAGGAGGACGGGGTCTCCGCCGTCGAGAGGCACTTTCCACAGCGGGCCAAGACCTTTGTCAGACTTGGAAGCGATGTAATAGACCCAGCGCCCGTCGGGCGGGCAATAGGGTTGATTCTCGCCATTCCCGCTGGTCAGTTGTACGGGGTTGCTGCCATCAATGTCTATCCGCCAGATGTTCCCGATGCCGGCACGATCCGACACGAAAACGACGTACCGCCCGTCAGGCGATACGGACGGCAGCGCATCCCAGCCGGCATCATCCGTCAATTGCCGGCGGTGCCCTCCGTCGGCATCCATGATCCAGAGGTCCGCATTGCCGTTGACGTATGAGCAATAGACTACCCTGCCGTCCGGCGTCCAAGAGAGGCCCGTAAAGCCATCGAGCCGCGTGTCTGTGATCTGCCGCGCGCGGTCGGCATCACCTTCCGGCGCGACCCAGATATTGGAAATGACATCCCTCTGCACGGCGGCGACGGCGTCCACCGCAACGCTCATGTCGCGATACCAATTGAGATCGTTGGTAAGCCGGCGTGCCTCGCCCTTGGAATAAGACAAGAGCCAGAGCTGGTCTAATAACAATAGTTGATCGCGCCCAAGCAGGACGAGGCCGCTGCCGTCCCCAAGCCATGCGACTTGTTGAATCGCGGCCCACCTTTGACTGGTGATGGTATTCACGGTGCCGTCTCGCATGCGCACTTCTACCACATCCATCGAATGGCTGGACGACAACTCGTCATTGCCGGCGGGGCAAGCGATCTTTTCCCCATCGGGCGACCATGAGATTTTCACTACGCCTGTAGCTAGAAAATAATC
>JADMIO011054789.1_pt1 | contig 24347 bp, 19 predicted proteins | sample 8958161 | NCBI WGS metagenome assembly JADMIO01 (sample SAMN16585339, study PRJNA669376) | soil metagenome | isolation source: Crop rotation soil | place: USA: Cullars Rotation, Alabama | collected 2011
CTGTCGCGCAGGTTCCACGATTCGGCGCCGCCGTAATACATGACCCGGTAATAGCGTTCGGCGGCCGCGACCAGCCTGGCATTCTGCGCCGCGTCGAGGAATTCATCGCCGCCGGCGGCGGCATAGCGGAATTCCTCTTCCAGCAGGGCACGGCATTGCCGCAGCACTTCCTCTTCGCATTTCCGGTAGCCGGCGGTCAGCACGGCGCGGCCATAGGTCGAAGGGTCCTTCTGCCAGGGCGTGAGGCAGCCATAGCGCTGGCGCGCGACCGACGCGGCCTCGGGATCGACCTTGTCGAGATAGTTCAGCACCGCTTCGATGGCGCCGCCCATATTGTAGATGTCCAGCCCGTAAAAGCCGCACGGCGCGGCGGCGCTCCGGTTGTGGCGGCGCAGCCAGGCGACGAATTCGGCGAATTCGGCGTTGCGCCACATCCAGCTGGGGAAGCGGCGGAACGGCCGCGCCTCGCCGGCGCGGGGGGCGCGGTGGCGCACATGGCGGTCGATGGCGGCGGCGTCGGGCCAGTCCGCCTCCACCGCCACGATGGTGAAGCCATGCTCGGCGATCAGCCTTCGGGTGATGGCGGCGCGGGCGCGGTAGAATTCCGAAGTGCCGTGGCTGGCCTCGCCCAGCAGCACCACCTGGCAATGGCCGAAGCGGTCGAACAGGCGGCCGAAATTGGGATCGTCGAAGCCGGGCAGGGGCTCTGCCGCATGGGCGATCATCTGCGCAAGGCCCGCCGGCCGCGTCCGGATGTCGGGGACCGGGGCCGGTTCCGCCCAGCCCTCGGCGCCGATCAGCGGCACGAAGGCGACCGCACCAATATCGTCTTCCTCGAAACTGTCTTCCCCGGTACGGGTGATGCGCTTCAGGCGCTGGGCGTGTTCCTCGCCGACCGGCGCCACCAGGGTGCCGCCGACCTTGAGCTGCTCCTTCAGGGCTCGCGGCACTTTCGGGCCGCCGGCCGAGATGATGATGGCGTCGAAGGGCGCTTCCTGCGGCCAGCCCCTGGTGCCGTCGCCGGTCATCAGCCGGACATTGCGATAGCCCAGCCCGCGCAGTCTTTCCGCCGCGGCGTCGGTCAGCGCGGCGTGGCGTTCGATGCCGAAGACCTGGCCGGCCAGCCGGCTCAGCACCGCCGCGGCATAGCCGGAGCCGGCGCCGATCTCCAGCACGCGGTCACCCGGCCCGATGCCGGCCGCCGCCGCCATCGCCGCGACGATGAAGGGCTGGGAGATGGTCTGGCCTTCGGCGATGGGCAGCGGACTGTCCTCATAGGCGAATTCCTCGAAATCGGCGCCGATGAAGGCTTCGCGGGGAACCCGGCGCATCGCCGCCAGAACCCTTTTGTCCTCGACGCCGCGGCGGGCGATCTGCGCTTCCACCATGCGGTTGCGGGCGGCGGAAAAGTCCATGCAACCAGAACGCCCGCGCCGGAACCCGGGTTGCAGGAACCGGCGCCCCCGCAGCCGGTTTCCTGACGGTCAAGACCCGGGAGAGCGTCATGGAAAGCAAGAAGGACCGGAAAGACCTGGAAGACGGCCACACTCCGCAGGCCGATTTCGACCGCAACCGCGACGGGCTGTATGGCGGGCTGCCCAAGGCCCGCGATCCCAAGGCGGAAGGGCCGGCGCCGAAACAGCCGCACCCGCAGCCGCAATAGCCTTTATTTTCTGCGATAGCGGGTGATGCCGCGGGGCGCGACATTGACCGCGCCCAGCATGGTGCCGTCTGGCGTCACCACCACGCCTTCGCCGGCTTGCTCGTCGGGCACGAAGGCGTCGGGCAGCGCCTTGGCGATGCTGCCGATCCAGACGCCTTTCTTCCAGCCGCCGGGATGGGTGGCCTCGGTGGAATCCGCATCGATGGCATAGAGACGGTCGCCCGTGATGTAGAAGCCGGAAGGCCGCCCGAACTGGCGCCATTCGGTGATGAACTTGCCGTCCTGGGTGAAAATCTGGATGCGGTTGTTGGCACGGTCGGCAAGATAGAGCCGCCCGCTTCCATCCAGCGCCAGGGCATGGGGATTGTTGAATTCGCCTTGGCCGCTGCCCGGCTTGCCCCAGGCCTTGATGAACTTGCCGGCCGGGTCGAACTTCATGATCCGCGTGTCGAGGTTGGCGGGAATGAAGGGTGCGATGGGGGCGTGGCCGTCGGCGACGAAGATGTCGCCATTGGGCGCGGTGATCACGTCGCTGGGCGACTGGAAATGGCTGCCATCGTCGCCGCGCTGGCCGGCGGTGCCCAGGGTGAGCAGAACCTTGCCCTGCGGCGACAGCTTGGTCACCTGAAGTCCCTTGCTGCCGTCGCGGCTGATGGCGCCGTCGGTGACCCAGATGTTGCCCTGGCGGTCGACATGAAGCCCGTGCGGGAAGACGAACAGCCCCGCGCCGATGCCGCGGATCGTTCGCCCTGTTTTCGGATCGAGCAGCAGGATCGGGTTCTTGTCGGAGCCGTCGCAGCTGTTGGCGCCGCAGCGGTCGATGGCCCAGATTTCGCCATGCGGGCCGCGCTCGACCCCCGCGGAGGAGCCCCAGTCGCCGGCCGGCGGCTTGCCCCATTGATGCTCGCCGGGCTGATAGGGACTGGGAATGTCCTGCGCCGCCGCGCCCAGGGAGACAAGCAGAAAAACCGCCAATGGAAATCGCATCGAAGCCCCCGTCAGTTCCGGCGGCAAACGCTATTCCTGTGAAGCGGGCGGTTCAATGGAAATTGCGGCCCTTCGGCATCACCCCTTCGGCACCTTCGTCATGGACAAAGTCCGCATCCAGCCGGCGCAGCAGGAAGGTGAGGTCTTCCAGCTCTTCGGCGATCAGGTGCACCACGCCGGATTCGCACTGCACCCAGCCGGAAACGGCGACGAAGCGCGCCCCCATCACCACCGGACGATAGGCCTCGAACACTTTCGGCCACACCATCACATTGGCGGCGGCGGTTTCGTCCTCCAGGGTCATGAAGATGCTCTTGGCGCTGCCGGGATGCTGGCGCACCAGCACCAGCCCGGCGATGCGGGCGCGGGCGCGGTCCTTCAGCCGCGTCAGACCGGCATTGGGGCTGATGCGCCGGGCCGCGAGTTCGCCGCGGAGCAGCGCCGCCGGATGACTCTTCAGCGACAGGCTCAGATGCCGGTAATCCTCCACCACCTGGCGGCCCAGGCTCATGGCCGGCAGGGCCACCGTCGCCTCCTGTGGCGGCAGCTGCGCCCGCGCCAGAAGCGGCAGGTCGTCCTTGTCGGCGACGCGGCGCAGCGCCCTGACCGCCCAGAGCGCGGCGCGCCGGTCCAGCCCCAGCGAGCGGAAGGCGTCGGCTTCGGCCAGCGCCCGCAGCGCGGCGGGCGAAAGGCCGGTGCGCAGCCACAGGTCGCGCACCGAGGCGAAGGGCCGGGTGCGGGCCATTTCGAGGATTTCGGCGTCGGCCTTGGCGAAGCCGCCGATCTGGCGCAGGCCCAGGCGCAGGGCATGGCGGGCGCGGATATCGCCGGACATTTCGGCATGGCGTGGATGCAGCCTTTCCTGCGCAGGCGCGTCCTGCGGCTCCAGCGTGCAATCCCAGCCGGAATGGTTGATGTCGGGCGCGCGCGCTTCCACGCCATGCTCCTCGGCGTCGCGCACGATCTGGGCCGGGGCATAGAAGCCCATGGGCTGGCTGTTGAGCAGGGCGGCGGCGAAAACATCGGGATAGCGGCACTTGATCCAGCCCGAGGCATAGACCAGGAGCGCGAAGCTGGCGGCATGGCTTTCTGGAAAGCCATACTCGCCGAAGCCCTCGATCTGGCTGAAGCAGTTGGCGGCGAAGGTTTCGGGATAGCCGCGTTCCACCATCTTGCCGACGAATTTCTCGCGGAAGGTGTCGATGGTGCCGACCCGCTTGAAGGTCGCCATGGCCCGGCGCAGTCGGTCGGCCTCGTGGGGCTCGAATTTCGCCGCCACGATGGCGATCTTCATCGCCTGCTCCTGGAACAGGGGCACGCCCTTGGTCTTCTCCAGGATCTCCCGCAATTCGTCCGGCGGACCGTGCGCCGGATGCGGCGCGGGATAGACGGCCTTCTCCCTGCCCTCGCGGCGGCGCAGATAGGGATGCACCATGTCGCCCTGGATGGGGCCGGGGCGCACGATGGCGACCTCGATCACCAGGTCGTAGAATTCCTTTGGCCTCAGGCGTGGCAGCATCGACATCTGGGCCCGGCTTTCGACCTGGAAGACGCCCACCGTGTCGGCGCGGGAGAGCATGCGATAGACTTCCGGCTCCTCCTTCGGCAGTTCCGAGGTCGCCTTCCAGGGCAGGGCGTAATGCTTGCGCTGCAGGTCGAAGGCGCGGCGCAGGCAGGACAGCATGCCCAGCCCCAGAACATCCACCTTCAGGATGCGCAGCGCCTCCAGATCGTCCTTGTTCCATTCGATGACGGTGCGGGCCTCCATCGCCGCATTCTCGATGGGCACGATCTCGTCCAGCCGGCCTTCGGTGATGACGAAGCCGCCGACATGCTGGGAAAGGTGGCGGGGAAAATCGATCAGCTCCCGCGCCAGTTCCAGCGCCTGTTTCAGGCGGGGATCGGTGCTGTCCAGCCCCGTCCTGTCCGCGGTCTCGTCGCTGACGCCGCTGTCGGACCAGCCCCACAGCGTTTTCGCCAGCCTGGCGCCGACATCGGCGGAAAGCCCGAACGCCTTGCAGACTTCGCGAATGGCGCTGCGGCCGCGATAGCAGGAGGTGACGGCGGTCATCGCCGCCCGCTCGCGGCCATACAGGTCATAGATGTGCTGGATCACTTCCTCGCGCCGTTCATGCTCGAAATCGACATCGATGTCGGGCGGCTCGCCGCGCTGGGCCGAGATGAAGCGTTCGAACAAAAGCCCGCTGGTCATCGGGTCCACCTCGGTGACGCCGAGGCAGAAGCAGATGGTGGAATTGGCGGCCGAGCCGCGCCCCTGGCAGAGAATGCCTTGCGACCGCGCGAAGCGTACGATCTCGTGCACGGTGAGGAAATAGGGGGCGTAGTTCAGCCCTTCCACCAGCCGGTATTCGTAATCCAGATTGTTGCGGATCTTGTCCGGCAAGCCGTTCGGATAGCGCCGCTTCGCGCCCTCCTCGGCGAAGGCGACCAGCGCGTCCATCGGCGTGGTGAAACCTTCGCGCCGCTCCAGCGGATAGGACGGCCGGAGCTGGTCCAGGGAGAAGCGGCAGGATTCCAGCAGGCGCAGCGTCTCCTCCAGCGCGGCCGGATAGCGGGCGAACAGCCGCGCCATTTCGCCAGGCGGCTTCAGGTGCCGCTCCGCGTTCTGGGCCAGCAGGCGCCCGGCCTGGTCCAGGGTGACATGCTCGCGGATGCAGGTGACGACGTCCGCCAGGGGGCGGCGGCCGCCATGATGGAAATGAACGTCATTGTTCGCCAGCAGCGGCAGGCGCCCCGCCTTCGCCAATCCGTCCAGCCGCGCCAGGCGCCGGGCATCGTCGCCGCGATAAAGCTGATTGGCACCCAGCCAGAGGCGCTCCGGCGCCGCCTCGCGCAGGCGGTGCAGCAGCGCCGCGTCCAGCGTCCGCGCATCGCCGGGCGGCATCACGATCAGGTTCAGGCCGTCGCACCATTCCAGCAGGTCGGTGAGCCCGAGACGGCAATCGCCTTTCTCCGCCCGCTGCTTGCCGATGGAGAGCAGCCGCGTCAGCCGCCCCCACGCCGCCGCATCGCGCGGATAGGCGATGATGTCAGGGGTGGCGTCGGCAAAGACCAGCCGTGCCCCCACCGCCAGGCGCACATTCTTCTCTTTCGCGATGGAATGCGCCCGCACCACCCCGGCCACGGAATTGCGGTCGGCCAGGCCAATCCCCACCAGGCCCAGCGCGGCGGCCTGCACCGCATATTCCTCCGGGTGGGAAGCCCCGCGCAGGAAGGAGAAATTGCTGGTCAGCGCCAGTTCGGCATATCCGTTCATGCGAAGAGCCCGTGCACGAACCAGCGTGGGAAAGCGGCCTCGCTGTAGAGTCCTTCGCGAAACAGCCAGAGCCGCGCGCCGTCCTGGGTGGCGACACGAAAATAGTCGCGAGTCAGGGCGCGGCCCTGCGCATCGCGCCACCATTCCATGGCGATGCGTTCCGGCCCCTCGCTGGCGGCCACCTCATGCTGCACCTGCCGCCAGCGGAATTTGCGCGGCGCGCCATCGGGCGTGTCCGCCACGATATTGTCCAGCACCTGCGGCCGCGCGAACAGGCGCAGCGGCCGGGCCGCCAGCAGCGTGTCCTGCGCCGGCGCGGGCGGCGGCGCCATGGCCTTGGCCGTGCGCGCCGGCAGGGCGACCGAGGCGGCTTCGGGAATGTGGGTGTCCTGCGCCACCAGGCGCAGCACGCGCTGCTCGCCCAGCCGCGCCGTCAGCCGGTCGGTGAGCCGCGCCAGCGCTTCTTCCGCGCCGCCGCCCAGCGCGGCCTGTGTGGCGTCGAGTTTCTCGGCTTCATGGGCGCAAAGCCGGACCAGGTCATGGCCGAAGCCGGGATCGTATTCGTCCTCGCACACCGTCAGCCGGTCGGCGAACAGGCGGCGGATGAAGGCAGGATCGCGCAGGGGCCGGCTGGTGCCGGCCGCGATGCGCTGCACCTTTCCGTCCAGGCGGAACAGCAGCAATTCCAGGGTGCGCGCGCCGGCGCCCTGTTGCGCCATCAAGAGCGTCAGCCGTGCCGCCAGCCCTTCGGCCACGCTCAGCACGTCTTCCATCCGCACCAGCGGTTCGGCGAAGGCGCGCTCCACCGAAAAGCGCGGCGGCGTGCTGCGCGGGGCGATGGCCTCGCCCTGCGCGCCCAGGGCGCGGTCAAGCTGCAGCCACAGGCCGGCGCCGAAGCGTGCCGCCAGCGGGGCGCGGGGCAGAGAATAGAGCGCGCCGATCTGGGTGAAACCACTCTGCTTCAGACCCTGCACGGTTTCGGGCGGCAGGCGCAGGCCCGCCAGCGGCAGGTCGCGCAAGGCTTCGCCTTCACCGCCGGGCGGGGCGATCATGGCCTTGCCATGCCGCGCCAGGGCATGCGCGGCACCCACCGTGCCGGCGATGGCGGCGCGGGCATGGAAGCCGAAGCCGTGCAGCCGCTTCAGCAGGTCGCGGCGCAGATTTTCCTCGCCGCCGAAGAGGTGGGCGCAGCCGGTGATGTCCAGCACCAGGCCGTCGGGCGGGGCGATGCCGACCAGGGGCGTGTAGCGCAGGCCCCAGCCAGCCAGATTTTCCAGCAGCGCCGCATCGGCGCGTTCATCGCCTTCCGCCACGCCCAGCGCAGGAAACATGGCGCGGGCATCGGCCAGCGGCATGCCGGCGGCCAGGCCCAGCCTTGCCGCCGCATCGTTCAGGCCGGTGAGGAGCAGCGCATTGCCGACCTTGCCCGCCACCACCAGCGGTGTCGGCGGCAGATGGTCACGCCGCGCGATGCGGTCTGATTGCAGCCGGCGCAGCCACAGCGACAGGATGCGCCGCGAAGCATCGTTCATCGTCATTCCACTCCAGCAGGTAATCGCCGCAGGGACCGGAGCGGTTCTTCTCCAGCGTCACGGCGAAAGCGGTGCGGCCGATGCCGCCCAGGCCGTCGCCCCGTCCGGGCGCGGCCGCTACCCTCCAGCGCGTGGCGCAGGCGCTAGTGCCGGAAAGCGGCTGCTGGCGCAGCAGCAGGCCCAGCGCGCCGCGTTCCTCCATCGCCAGGTTGAGGCGCCGCGTGGCGGTGAGGTCGGCGGCCTCGCCCGCCCCGGCCAGTTCGCCGATCACCGCGGCGATGCCGGAGGTGCGAGAGGCTTCCTCCATCGCCCACAGGGCATCCTTGGCCGTCTTCGCCTGCACCAGGAGCAGGCGCGAGGCGTCCAGCCCAAAGAGCGCGCCGCCGGGCCCGTAAGGCGCGCCGCCTTCCAGCGCCGCCAGCTCTTGTTGAATCCAGACGACGTGACCGGTGCGCCGCGCCGCCAAGGCAAGCGCGAAACCGGCGGCGGTGCCCAGATGGAAGAGTCCGCCGGGCACGATCTCATGCAGCCGCCCCAATGGCAGCACCAGCCCCTTCGGCCCCGGCGCCAGGCTTTCGCCGGGTGCAGGAATATCCTTTCTTTTCAGGTTCTTAAGAACATGCACGGCCGTATTGTTCCCGTTATGTTCTTATTGATTCCGCACATGGCGCGGGGAGTCAAGGCGCCGCAAAACGCAGGTTGATGCAGTCAGCTTGGGATTGGCCAACGGATACCAGCGAAGTTGGTTTTGACGACCGCAACGGCCCAATAGGCCAATGCGACAGCAATTGCGACAGGAGCGAAATATGATGCAGATCGAATATCAGATGGCGCGAAGACTCCGCCGCCGATCAAGGTCCACAGAGCAAGCACCATTCCCCAGCCCTGCCAACAGACTGGCCACCACACAAAACCCTTCCTGAACTCAAACCAGAATCCGCTTCGGTTCATAAGGCCTCTGCTTCCCATTCCTCGCTTAGTTATACCACTTCCTCAGCCGCACGATGCTGGCATTGCCGACGGCGTTGGAGAACGCCGCCATATCGGGGAAGCTGCCGTCCTGGCCGCGATAGTGATAGGGGAACACCATCTTCGGCTTGAAGTCCTTCACCCATTTGGCCGCTGCCGCCGCATCCTCGGTATAGGGCAGGTTCATGGGAATGAAGGCGATGTCGATATTGGCCAGGTGCGCCAGCTCCGGCGTTTCCTCGGTATCGCCCGCCACATACAGCCGCTTGCCGCCGATGGTCAGGACATAGCCATTGCCGGCGCCCTTGGGATGGAAATTCGCCCGCGCCGGCGTCGTGTTGTACATCGCCACCGCTTCCACGCCCGTGGCGCCGAACGCCGCCTTGTCGCCATTCTTCAACACCCTGGTCTTGGCCTGCAGCGCCGCCGGCATGGCGTCATGCACATTCTGCGGCGCCACGATCACCGTGTTCGCGCCCGCCACCGCCTCCAGGATCGGGGCGCTGAAATGATCGCCGTGAATGTGAGTGATGAGGATGACGTCCGGCGCCGGCAGCCGGCGATAGGGCGCGGCGGCGTCGCCCTGGCCGCCCTGTTGCGGCGCCGGGTCGATCAATATGTGCTGGTTGCCGATCGCCAGCATCAGGCTGGCATGCTGGATGGGCACGATGTCCAGCGTCCCGGCGCTGGTGGAAAGATGATCCGAGCCGGCAACCTGGGCCTGCACCGCCATCACCGACAGCGCCAACGCGCCCGCCGCCATCATCAGAGGTCTCATGAATCCTCCCCGTCTTTTCGGGGCCGAATTTACCGCAACGCGGCGGGCCCACCAAGCGCGCATGCCGCCTTGATTCCGTTGGGAAAACTCCTCGCCGCGGGCGGCTTTGGCGAAAGCCCCGGAACTGGCGTAACCTTCCGCAAAAGGGAGGAAACCCATGTCGCACCTTTTCACCCGCCGCGTCCTGCTGGCCACCGCCGCCGCTTCGCTGGCCGCGCCGGCGCTGGCGCAGGCCAAGCGCCCCATCGGCATCATCGGCGCCGGCAATATCGGTGGCGCCATCGGCGGACTGTGGATCAAGGCGGGCCATCCGGTGATGTTCTCCTCCCGCAATCCCGATGAATTGAAAGACATGGTCGCCAAGCTGGGTCCGCTGGCCCATGCCGGCACGGTGGCGGAAGCGATCAAGTTTGGCGACGCGCTGTTCATCGCCGTGCCCTATGCCGCCCTGCCGCAGATCGGCAGCGACTATCGCGACGCGCTGAAGGGCAAGATCATCCTCGACGCCTGCAACCCGGTGCCGACCCGCGACGGCGACGCCATTACCAAGGAAGCCGACACCAACGGCAATGGCATCACCTCGCAGAAATACCTGGCCGGCACCCATCTGGTGCGGGCCTTCAACACCATGGGCGCCCAGGTGTTCGAACGCCAGTCCAACCGCGCCGGTCCCAAGCTGGCGATCCCGATTGCCGGCGACGATCCGCAGGCCGTGCGGGTGGCGGAGGAACTGGTGCGCGACGCCGGCTTCGATCCGGTGCTGGTGGGGGGCCTCTCCAGCGCCAACAAGTTCCAGCAGCGCTCGCCCGGCGTCTATGGCTTCCAGGGCAACGCGGCGGAGCTCAAGGCGAAGCTGGGGATGTGACCAGGATTTCGCCGCTGCGGACATTTTCGTAGCGGCGGCCCAGCATCCAGGCGACGGGAAACCAGATCGCCGAAATGACGATGCCCGCCACGGCCAGCCCGACCACGCCGAAGGGCAGGATGGCGGCGCTGAGCCAGGCCGAAGTGAAATCGCCGAAGCGATAGACCACCGTGTCGATCACATTCTTGGCCTTGTACTTGGCCTCCTGGTCCACCACCGTGAACAGCACCTCGCGGCTGGGCTTGGCCACGGCATATTCGGCGAAGCGGCGCAGCACCTGGATCGAACCCAGCACCAGCAGCACCGGCGAGAATGCCACCGCCAGGAAGGCCGCCACCATGATCAGGGGATTGAGCAGCAGGCCGGCGGTGACGCCGAAGCGCTTGAGGAAATGGCCGGTGCCGAACAGCTGCACCACAACCGCCAGCGAATTGGTGGCGAGGTCGATGGTGGCATAGGCCTGGGTGCGCGCCGCCCGGCTGGCGAATTCCCTGCTGATGACGTCGCCAAGCTGGAAATAGATCACAGTCGAGATCGTGGTCATCAGCAGCAGGAACAGGGCGATCATCAGCAGATAGGGGGACTTGAACAGCAGGGCGAAGCCGGTGAAGGGATTGCCGGCCAGGCGCCGGTCCAGCGTCGTCTTCTGGGCGTGAGGTTCGATGGCGGTGAATTTGCGTTTTTCCGCCTCCAGCGCCCGCACCATCAGTGCGGTGACGAAGAACCCCGCCGCCGAGATCAGCAGCAGGTTGTCGGTGCCGACCGTCTCGACGAAGACGGTGACGAAGGCCGGCGCGGCGATGGTGCCGACCGTGCCGCCCGCCGCGATGACGCCGAACAGGCGCTTGGCCTGGGGGCTGGAGAAGATGTCGGCCATCAGGCTCCAGAACACCGAAATGGTGAGCAGGTTGAAGGTCGAGAGCCAGACATAGAAGGCGGCGGCGACCCAGCGGTCGTTGGGGTCGGCCCGGAACAGGCCGTAGAAACCCAGCATGGTGAGGGCGATGAAGCCATAGACCCAGGGCAGCAGGTTCGACAGGCGGATATGCGAAGCCAGGCCCGCGAAGATGGGCGCCACGATCAGACTGACGACGAAGGTGCCGGTGAACAATTCCTGCAGATGGGTGACGCCATAGACCGTGCCCATGGCGTCGCGCAGCGGGCGCAGGATGAAATAGCTCGCCATCAGGAAGAAGAAATAGACGAAGGCGATGATGACGGCCCGCACCTCGTGCGGCTCGACGCCGGCAATGGTCTTCAGCAAGCGCCCCATGTTTTTCCCCGCCTGTTTTTTCCCGCCTGATTTCGTCAGTCTAGCCTATTCGGCAGGCGCCGCCACGGGCGCCGGGTCCCGGCGCAGGGCCTCGTAGCGCCGGCCCAGCGCCAGGGCCACCGCTCCCCAGGCCGCCGCCGTGGCAAGGCCGAAGCCGACCGCCCCCGCCATCCCGAAGCCGGCGGCGCGCAGGCCCGTTACCATCCAGGCCGAGGAGAGGTCGCCGAAGCGATAGACCGCGGTGTCGATCACATTCTTGGCCTTGTACTTGCTCTGCTGGTCCACCACCGTGAACAGCACCTCGCGCGCGGGCCGCGCCACGCCATACTGGGTGATGCGTTGCAGCGCCCGGCCCGCCTGGATCAGGACGAAGCCTGGCGCCAGCGCCAGCGCCACAAAGCACAGCGCCATCAGCAGCGGCGTCAGCACCAGACCGGAAGTGACGCCGAAACGCTGCATCAGCCGTCCCAGCCCCAGGATCAGGATCGCGGCGGCCGCGATATTGACGACCAGGTCGATACTGGCGAAGGCGATGACGCGGCTCTCCAGGGCGGAGAAAGTGCGCGTCACGATGTCGGTCTGGAGGAAATAGAAGATGGTGGCGATCCAGGTCATCAGCAGCATGAAGGCCGCCTGGTTGAGCATGAAGGGCGAACGCAGCAGCAGGGCGAAACCGCGCAGCGGATTGCCGGGCAGGCTGTGGTCCAGCGTGGTCTTCTGCGCCTCGGGCGAGAGGAGGCGCAGCCGCGCCTTTTCCCGGATCAGCAGATGGATCATCAGGATCACGGCCAGGAAGCCCGCCGCCGCCACCAGCAGCAGCCCGGCGACGCCGATGGCGCGCACCAGCCCGGTGGTGATGAGCGGGCCGGTGATCGCCCCGGTGCTGCCGCCCGCGGCGATGAAGGCGAACAGCCGCGTCGCCTGGGCGGCGGAGAAGATGTCCGCCATCAGGGTCCAGAAGATCGAGATCAGGAACAGGTTGACGGTGCTGAACCACCAGTAATAGGCGGCGGCGACCCAGCGGTCCTGCGGCGCGGCGCGGAACAGGACATAGAAGACGAGGATGTTCGAGAGCAGGAACCAGAAGATGCCCGGCAGCAACCGGGTCAGTTTGAATCGCGCCGCCGCCCAGGCGAACAGGGGCGCGCAGACCAGCGTCATCACGAACGTGCCGGTGAAGAGGTTCTGCAGCGCGTCGGCGCCGAACACCGTCGCCATCGTGTCGCGCACCGGCCTGAGGATGTAATAGCTCCCCAGCAGCACGAAATTGCAGAGAAAGGCCAGCACCGCCGCCCGCATCTCGCCGGGATGGGCCCGGGCGCCGATCAGATGGGCGAGCGCGCGTGCCGTCACAGCGCTTGGACGTAGGCCGCCATGCGGGCGCGCATGGCGGCGTCGGGCAGCCGGCCGCGGGCCGCGCCCAGATTGTCGGTCATGTGCTCGGGGTTGCTGGTGCCGGGGATGACCGCGGTCACCGTCGGATTGGCCAGCAGGAATTTGAGGAAGAACTGCGCCCAGCTCCTGCAGTCGAATTCCGCCGCGAAAGGCGGCAGCGGCTTGCCCAGGGCCTTGCGGAAGAGCGAGCCGCGCCCGAAGGGCAGGGCGCAGAACACGGCGCTGCCGGCTTCGGCGCAGGCGGGCAGGATGCGCTCCTCGACGTCGCGATTGTCGATGGCATAGTCCACTTCCACGAAGTCCGGACGCTCGCGCCTTATGATGGCCTCGCAGGCGGCATAGGCGCCGCCGAAGGTGGTGGTGACGCCATTGTAGCGGATCAGGCCCTGCGCCTTCAGGGCATTGAGCTCCGCCAGGCTCTGGTTGGGGTCGCGGACATTGTGAAGCTGCAGCGCGTCGATCCGGTCGGTCTTCAGCCGGGCTAGGCATTCGCGGGTCTCCGCCAGCAACTGGCCGGGGCGATAGCGCTCCAGCTTGGTGGCGATGAAGGCGCGGGGGCGCAGGCCCGTCGCCGCCAGGACGTCGCCGACCACGCCCTCGGCCCGGTTGTAGGAGGGCGCGGTGTCGATCAGCTTGCCGCCGCCCTCGATCAGGGCCCGCACCACTGCGGTGGGGCCGGCCCGCTCCTGCGCGCCCGGGCCGACATCGAAGACATTGACGGTGCCCACCCCGACGGCGGGCAGGGTCTCGCCATTGCCGTGCGGAATGCGCCGGGCCAGAAGGCCGTTCTGGGCAAGGGCGGACGGCGCAATCACGCTGGCGCCAAGGGCTGCAATGGCGTCGCGGCGGGTGATGTTCATGGGGACCATCCCTTTCAAAACACAGTCGAACAGGGCCGGAAAGCAATCATGAAACTTCTGTCATTATAGCCTGACGGGCGCGGCAGTGCGAGTCGGCCGATAGAGGCGCAGCGCATTGCCGCCCATGACCGCGTCGGGGTCGCCATGCGCCGCGACGATCTCCCGCGCCAGGGCGATCCACCCGGGATAGCTGCCGGCACTGGTGAGAACCGGCCAGTCGCTGCCCCAGAGCAGGCGGCGGGCGCCGAAAATGTCGAACAGCATGGTGGCGGCCTCGCGCAGGCGCGACACAGGTGTTCCGGCCGGAAGCTCGGTCAGGAGGCCGGAAAGCTTGCAGCAGACATTGGGCCGCGTCGCCAGCTTCCCCAGGTCGGTGCGCCATTGTGCCATCGCCGCGGCGTCGCCCAGCTTCGGCTTGGCGCCATGATCCAGCACGATGGAAAGGCGCGGAAAACGCCGCGCCAGTTCCTCCACCACGCCGACCTGGTGCGACAGCGCCAGGGCGTCGAACACCAGGCCGGCCCCGGCGACGGCGTTCAGTCCTGCTTCCAGCTTCGGTTCGAGAATCCAGTCATGCTGGGCGATGTCCTGCAGCATGGGCCGCACCCCCAGGAACAGGGGATCGGCGGCGCGCGCCTTCACCCGCGCCGGCGCGTCGGCCGTGTCCAGCGCAATCCAGCCGACAACGCCCAGAACCCAGGGCGTGCGCCGGGTGATGTCCAGCAGGTAATCGCTCTCGGTTTCGGTGGGCGCCGCCTGCACCAGGATGGTGCCGTCCACGCCTGCCGCCTGCCGGAGCGGCTGAAGATCGTCCGGCCCGAAAATGCGATGGAGCGGCGTGCCCGGCGTCAGCCAGCCATAATCGCCGCGCGCCGGGTCCCAGAAATGCTGATGGGCGTCCACGATCATGGCGCCTTCTCCCGGGGAATCGGGGCGTCTTCCCGCAACAGCTTTTTCGCCTTCAGGTCGGCCCAGAATGCCGCCGGGATCGGCGTGTCATACAGCGCCACCGCCTGTTCGACCCGCTGCGGCGAATCCAGGCCGGGAATGACGCTGGCGACCAGCGGATGGGCGAGCGGGAATTGCAGCGCCGCCGCGGGCAGGGGCACGCCATGCGCCGCACAGACCGCTTCGATTGCGGCCACTTTTTCGATCACGGCGCGGGGCGCGGCTTCATAGTTGAAGGTGGCGCCCGACTTCGATCCCGCCGCCAGGATGCCGGAATTGAACGGCCCGCCGATGACGATGGCGGTGCCGGCCGCCGCGCAGGCCGGAAACAGCGCGTCCAGCGGCGCCTGTTCCAGCAATGTGTAACGCCCCGCCAGCAGGATCACGTCCAGCCGCGCATGCGCCATCACCTCCAGGCAGGCGGCGACCTCGTTCACGCCCATGCCGAAACCGGCGATGCGGCCTTCGGCGCGCAGTTCCTCCAGCGCCCTCAGCCCGCCGCCGCGCGTCAGTTCCTCCATCCGCCGGTCATTGGCGTCGCCGTGAGTCATGCGCCCGATATCATGGACATAAAGCAGGTCGATGCGCGGCAGCCGCGTCAGGCTTTCCTCGAAGGAGCGCATTACCCCGTCGTAGGTGTAATTGAACACCGGCTCGAAGGGCAGCGGCGAGGCATAGCCATGCCGCACAATGTGTTCGCCGACCGGAGCCGCCGTCTTCTCCAGCACGCGCCCCACCTTGGTGGAGACGATGCACTCGCAACCGCGCAGCGCCTCTCCCAGGCGCCGTTCCGACAGGCCGAAGCCATAAAAGGGCGCGGTATCGAAATAGCGGAAGCCTACCGCCTTCGCCGCCGCCAGGGTCTGGCGCGCCGTCTCGTCCGCCAGCGGCCGGAACAAATTGCCCAGCGGCGCGCCGCCGAAGCCCAGTTCGGTGAGGGAAAGACCCGTGCCGCCCAGTGTCCGCCTTTTCATCTTTTCAGGCGCGGCGCCATCACGGCGAAGCTCAGCACCACCAGATAGCAGAAGGCGGGGAAGAACAGGCTCCAATGCAGGGCGCCGGTCCGGCTGGCGAACCAGGCCATCATGGGCGGCAGCACTCCGGCGCCGCAAATCGCCATCACGATGAAGCTGGAGGCGAATTCGGTTTCATGCCCCAGCCCTTCCAGGCCCAGGGTGAAGATGGTGGGGAACATGATCGACATGAAGAAGCTGGTGGCGACCATGGCATAGATCGAGGGGAAGCCGCCCAGCGTCGCGGCCAGGATGCAAAGCACGATGTTGCAGCCGCAATAGATCGCCAGCTGCCGCGCCGGGATCATGTATTTCTGTAGCCAGGCGCCGGAGAAGCGGCCGATGCAGAAGGCGATCATGGTGGCTTCGAGGTAATATTGGGCTGCGACCCGCTCCGGCACGTTGGCGGCCTCGCTGGAGAAGTCCACCAGCAGGCTCCAGATGCCGACCTGCGCCCCGCAATAGAAGAACTGCGCCACGACGGCATACAGCACGCGCGGCCGCTTCAGCACCGCGAAGGGCGAGCCGCGCCCTTCCGGCGTCACCTCCGGACGCAAGGCGGGATATGTCGTGCGCGCGATGGCGAGGGCGATGACCACGATCAGGATGCCGACGACCAGGTAGGGCGGCCCCACCGAAGCCGCCTCGCCGGCGCGCCAGGCGTCGATCGCCTGGGGCGACATCCGTGCCAGTTGCTGCGGCGTGTATTCGACGCCGGAAAAAATCACATAGCCGCCCACCAGCGGCCCCAGCACGGTGGCGACGCCATTGAAGGCCTGGGCGAAGTTGAGCCGGGGGCTGGCCGTCTCCGGTGCGCCCAGGATGGCGATATAGGGATTGGCGCTGGTTTCCAGGAAGCCGGCGCCGATGGCGATGATGTAAAGCGCCGCCAGGAAGATGCCATAGACCCGCAAATGCGCCGCCGGCACGAACAGGAAGGCGCCGATGGCGTAAAGGCTGAGGCCGATGATGATCGTTTTCTTGTAGCCCAGGCGCCGGATGATCATGGCCGCGGGCAGGGGGGCGCAGAAATAGCCGATATAGAAGGCAAGCTGGGTGAAGCTGGCCTGGGTGCGGGTGAGGTCCAGCGCCTTCTGGAAATGGTGCAGCAGCAGGTCGTTGAACTGCGAGGCCAGGCCCCAGGCGAAGAACAGGGTCGAGGTGAGGGCGAAGGCCACCAGATAGCGGCGTTCGACGACCGGCAATTTCATGATTTCCCCCACCTATTGTCCCGCAGTTAAGCGGATTTGCGGGGAGAAGGCTACATCGTCGCGCCAAGCTGCCAGGGCACGAATTCGGCGTCGCCATAGCCCAGCTGCTCGGACTTGCTGCGCTCGCCGGAGGCCACGCGCAGGATGGTCTGGAAAATCTCCCGCCCCTTTTCCTGGATGGAGACGCCGTCCAGCACGTCGCCGCAATTGATGTCCATGTCGCCGGTCATGCGCTCGAACACCGGCGTGTTGGTTGCCAGCTTGATCGAGGGCGTGGGCTTGCAGCCATAGGCCGAGCCGCGCCCGGTGGTGAAGCAGAGGATATTGGCGCCGCCCGCCACCTGGCCGGTGGCCGAGACCGGGTCATAGCCGGGCGTATCCATGAAGACGAAGCCCTTTTCCGTCACGGGTTCGGCATATTCATAGACCGCCTTCAGCCGCGTGGTGCCGCCCTTGGCGGCGGCGCCCAGCGATTTTTCCAGGATGGTGGTAAGCCCGCCCGCCTTGTTCCCCGGCGAGGGATTGTTGTTCATGTTGCCGTCATTGCGGCGCGTGTAATCCTCCCACCAGCGGATGCGTTCGATCAGCTTCTTTCCCACCTCGGGCGAAGCGCGGCGGGTCAGCAGATGCTCGGCGCCATAGATTTCCGGCGTCTCGGACAGGATGGCGGTGCCGCCATGCGCCACCAGCAGGTCCACCGCCGCGCCCAGCGCCGGATTGGCGGTGATGCCGGAATAGCCGTCGCTGCCGCCGCATTGCAGCGCCAGCATCAGTTCGGAGGCCGGCGCGGTTTCACGCCGGACATTGGCGGCGGCGGGCAGAAGCGCGCGCACCGCCGCGATGCCATCCTCGATGGCGCGCTGGGTGCCGCCGCTGTCCTGGATGGTGAGCGAGCGGAAGGTGTCGCCCTCGGCGATGTCGTAAGCCTGCTTCCAGCGCGCGATCTGGAAGGTCTCGCAGCCCAGCCCCACCATCAGCACCGCGCCCATGTTGGGATTGGCGGCATAGCCCCATTGGGTGCGCTTCAGCACCTCATAGCCTTCGCCTTTCGAATCCATGCCGCAGCCATGGCCATGCACCAGGGGAATGATGCCGTCGATCTCCGGGTAGTCGTCCAGCAAGCCGCGCTTCTCCGCCTCGCGGGCGATGAAGCGGGCGACGGTGGCCGAGCAGTTCACGCTGGTGAGAATGCCCAGATAGTTGCGGGTGCCGAAGCGGCCATTGGCGCGCCGGAAACCCTGGAAGGTGGCGGGCGCGGGAACAGGGGCGGGGTCGCGCGCATCGGCCTCGAACTCGTAGTCGCGATCGACGCTGTGGAAGGCGAGATTGTGCTCATGCACCCATTGGCCCGGCGCGATGTCCTCGGTGGCGAAGCCGATGATCTGGCCGAATTTCAGGGCGGGCGAATCCTTGGCGATGGGCCGCACCGCCGCCTTGTGGCCGCGCGGAATCCGGCGGGCGATCTTCACATCGTCCACGATGTCGCCGGGGCTGAGGTCGGCGACCGCCACCACCACATTGTCGCTGGGGTGCAGTCTCAGGAAGGACGCCATGATTGCTCCGGCCAAGGATTGCGATGCTCGGTGAAGAAGGCTCTTATAGAGCAAACCCGTCCCGCCCCCAGCAACAAAAAGAGCAACAAAATGAGCCGCCGCCTCTGCTTTGTCCTGGACCTGGCCGATGATCCCGCCCTGATCGCCGAATATGAGGACTATCACCGCCCCGGCGGGGTCTGGCCGGCGGTGCTGGACGACATCCGCGCCCAGGGTTTCGAGGAAATGGAAATCTGGCGCAGCGGCGCGCGCATGGTGATGGTCGCCACCGTGGCCGACGATTATCCCCGTCCCCGCCCCGTTCCGCCCGAGCATGACAATTGGGAAAGCCTGATGTGGCGTTTCCAGAAAACCGTGCCGCACGCCGCGCCGGGCGAGAAGTGGGTGAAGATGACCCGGATATTCGACCTGGCGGAGCATGGCGCATGAGCGGAACGCTTTCCGGCAAGAGCGCCCTGATCACGGCCGCCGGCGCCGGCATCGGGCGGGCCATCGCCGAGCGCTTCGCCGCCGAGGGCGCCCGTGTCATCGCCACCGATCGCGACGCGGCTTCGCTTTCCGGCCTCAAGGCGGAGCGCCGCGCCCTGGACGTCACCGACAAGGCGGCGGTGGCGGCGCTGGCCGCGGCCACCGGCCGGCTGGACATACTGGTCAACGCGGCAGGCTTCGTCGCGGCGGGTACCGTCCTCGATGCCGATGAGGGAGAGTGGGCGCGCTCCTTCGACCTCAACGTCTTCGCCATGGCGCGGGTGATCAAGGCCTTCCTGCCCGCGATGCTGCAGGGCGGCGGCGGCTCGATCGTCAACATCGCCTCCATGGCCGGCTCGATCAAGGGCGTGCCCAACCGCTGCGTCTATGGCGCCAGCAAGGCGGCGGTGATCGGCCTGACCAAGTCGGTGGCGGCGGATTTCGTCGCGCGCGGCATCCGCTGCAACGCCATCTGCCCGGGCACGGTGGATACGCCCTCGCTGCAGCAGCGGCTGCGCGATACCGGCGATTACGACGCCGCGCTGGCCGCCTTCACCGCGCGCCAGCCGATGGGACGCCTGGGCCGGGCGGACGAGATCGCGCCGCTGGCGCTCTATCTCGCCTCCGACGCCGGCGCCTTCGCCACCGGCCAGGCCTTCATCCTGGATGGCGGCTTCACGCTCTGACGTTGCGCCGCTGCCGGGTCTGCGATTAACTCAGACAAATCCTCCCCCGCGGCGCAAAGCGCCTGGCGGGGGAGGTACCCGTAGCACGCATCAGCGTGCGAAGGGTGGAGGGGGCAGAAAGAACAGGGAGGCAGCGATGGCGGCCAATCGCAGGCATTTCGTGGTGGGCGCCGCGGCGGCGCCGCTGGCGCTGGCGGCGGGCCGGGCGCTGGGCCAGCCTGCCGCGCCACCGCCCTCCGCCCACCGCCGGCACCGCCAGCGTCCGCCAGGTCACCCAGCGCCTTTCCACCGATGCCTTCGAAGGGCCCATCGCCTTCACCCGCAACCGGCAAGCGCCGAAGCTGAAGCCGTTCCCGCTCACCCAGGTGCGGCTGGGCGCCGGCCCGTTCCGCGACATGCATCAATGGAACGCGGCCTATATGAAGCGGCTTTCCACCGACAGCCTGCTCCATACCTTCCGCATCAATGCCGGCATTCCCTCCAGTGCCGCGCCGCTGGGCGGCTGGGAAGATCCCAAGGGCGAACTGCGCGGCCATTTCATCGGCCATTATCTCTCGGCCTGCGCGCTGGGTTATGCCAGCGCCGGCGACGCCGAACTGAAACGCCGCGGCGACGTCATCGTGGCGGGCCTGGCCGAGTGCCAGGCGAAACTGAACCAGGGCGGCTATCTCTCCGCCTATCCCACCGAATTCTACGACCGGCTGCAGGAAGGCAGCCGCTATGTCTGGGCGCCCTTCTACACCATGCACAAGCTGCTGGCCGGGCTTTACGACATGCATACCCTGGCGAACAACGCCCAGGCGCTGCAGGTGATGACCAGTCTCTGCGGTTGGGTGGACAATTGGACCGCGCAATGGGACGAGGCCCATATGCAGCGCATCCTCAATGTCGAGTTCGGCGGCATGCAGGAAGCGCTCTACAACCTGGCCGATGTCACCGGCGACGACGCTTACGCCCGTGTCGGCGACCGCTTCACCAAGAAGGTGGTGTTCAATCCGCTGGCCGCCTCGCGCGACCAGCTTGCCGGCCTGCACATGAACACCCATGTGCCGCAGGTGATCGGCGCGGCGAAGCGCTGGGAGATTTCCGGCGACCACCGCTTCCATGACGTGGCGCATTTCTTCTGGCATGAGGTGGCGCTGAAGCGCAGCTACGCCACCGGCGGCTCCTCCAACCGCGAGAACTGGCTGGCGCCGGCGGGCAAGCTGTCGCAGGAGTGGGAAGCCGCCGACAGCCACCAGGAATGCTGCTGCTCCTACAACATGATGCGGCTGACGCGGCATCTCTATGGCTGGGAGCCCGACGTCTCCTATATCGACTATTACGAGCGCAACCTGTTCAACCACCGCCTCGGCACCATTCGCGCCGACGGCATGAACCAGTATTTTCTCTCCCTGACGCCGGGCGCCTGGCGCACCTGGGGCGGGGAGACCGACACTTTCTGGTGCTGCAACGGCACGGCGGTGGAGGAGTACAACAAGCTTGCCGATACCATCTACTGGAATGACGGCCGCAATCTCTGGGTCAATTTGTTCCTCGATTCCAGCCTGGACTGGAAGGAGCGCGGGCTTCGCGTCAGCCAGCGCACCCGCTTCCCCGACGAAGCCCGCACCCGTCTCACCATCGAGGCCGCGCCGGCCGCGCCGCTGGCGATCAATCTGCGCATCCCCGGCTGGGCGGGCGATGATGCCCGCGTGCTGCTGAACGGCAAGCCGCTCGATGCCGCGGCCGTGCCCGGCGGCTATCTGCGCATCGCCCGGCGCTGGAAGGCGGGCGACAGCATCGTGCTGGAAATCCCGATGCATCTTCGCACCGAAGCCTTTGCCGACAATCCCGCCATCCTGGCGGTGCTCTATGGCCCGCTGGTGCTGGCCGGCCAGTTCCCGCTGGGGACATTGCCGCCGGTGCCGCCGGCGCCGGCTGAGAAGCCGCATGGTCCCAATGTGGCGCGGGGGCCGATCACGGTGCCCAGCCTGAAAGTGGCGGGGCGGCCGGTGACGGACTGGCTGAAGCCGGACGGGCCGATGACCTGGCGTGTCACGGGCCAGGACCTGGTGCTGAAGCCGATGTATCGCAGCGATGCCCGCTACACGGTCTATTGGCAGACGGTGTAGCGTGAAGAAACTGGCTTCCGTCCTGCTGCTATGCGCCGGCCTGTTGTCGCGCGAGAGCCTCGCCGCGACCTACAAGGAAGAACCCTGGGGCAGGCTGGCCGACGGCCGGGCGATCACGCGCTACACCCTGACCAACGCCAGGGGCGCCAGCGCCAGCTTCATGCCGCTGGGGGCGGCGGTGCTGTCCCTCACCGTCCCCGACCGCGATGGGAAGCTGGCCGATGTCGTGCTGGGCTATGACAAGCCCTCCGACTACAACACCGGCAATTCGCCCATGTTCGGCCTCACCATCGGCCGCTACGCCAACCGCATTGTCGGCACCACCATCACCCTGGACGGCAAGACCTTCCAGCTCGCCGCGCCGGCGGGACGGGGCGGTGCGCCCGCCACCTCGGTGATGCATGGCGGCCCGGAAGGCTTCTCCGCCCGGCTCTGGACGCCGTCACAAGTCCGGACCAGCGACGGCGACGGCATCCGTTTCACCATCGTCAGCCCGGATGGCGACCAGGGCTTTCCGGGAAAGGTGACCGCCTCGATCACTTATGTCTGGACCGATGACGACCGCCTGCTGATCGACTATGCCGCGATCACCGACAAGCCCACCGTGCTCAGCCTCACCAACCACAGCTATTTCAATCTCGCCGGCGCCGGCCAGGGCGATGTCCTGAACCAGCTCCTGAAGATCGATGCCGATTTCTACACCTTCGCCCTGCCCAACAACTTTCCCACCGGCGAGATTCGCGCCGTCAGGGGCACGCCTTTCGATTTCACCACCGCCAAGCCTATCGGCCAGGATATCGAGGCCGACGATCCGCAGATGAAGGCCAATCGCGGCTATAACCAGAATTACGTGCTGCGGCGTTCGGCCATTCCGGGCCAGCTGGCCGAGGCGGCGGTGCTGCGCGACCCGGGCTCGGGCCGGGTGCTGACGGTTTCCACCGACCAGCCGGGGCTGTTCCTCTACACCGCCAATTTCATCAGCACGACACGGGTCATGAAGGGCGGCGTCACCTATCCGCTGCGCGCCGGGGTGGCGATGGAGATCGGCCAGTTTCCCGACGCCCCGCACCAGCCGCATTTTCCCTCCACCACCCTGATGCCGGGACAGTCCTTCCATGGCCGGGTGGTCTGGGCCTTCACGGCCCAATAGATCGGGGCTGGCGCAAGGGCGCCCCCATGTCGTAAGTTCCAGGAAAATCCGGGAGGAACGGTATGAAAAAGGCGGTAAATGCGGCTCTGTGCGCGGCCCTGCTGGGGTCGGCGGCGGCCACTGCACAGGTCAATATGGGCGAGCAGAAGGGCTCGACGGACCTGCCCTTCAACGTCACCAAGGTGGCGGAATTCAACCTGCCCTGGAAGATCGCCTTCCTGCCCGACGGCCGCATGCTGATCACCGACAAGGTCGGCGCCCGTCCCGCCACCGCCACCCAGGCCGCCGACGCCGGCGTTTGGCTGGTGACCCAGACCGGCCAGAAAACGCCGGTGACGGGCGTGCCGGCCGTGCAGTATGGCGGGCAAGGCGGCCTGCTCGGCATTTTCGTGGGCCCGCATTACGCCACCGACCACTATGTTTATCTCACCTATTCCGAGCCGCATGAAGAGACCGCGGCGGCGACGGCGGGCAAGCCCGGGCTGCGCGCCGCGCCGTGCCCCAACGATCCGTCCAAGCAGTGCGGCTCCAGCCTGGCGATGGCGCGCGCGCGCCTGACCATCGGCAACGGCACCGCCAGCCTGGATGGCCTTCAGGTGCTGTGGCACGATCCGGCTGGCGGCCCCGGCGGCCAGTTCGGCGCCCAGATCGCCTTCGCGCCGGACGGCAATTCGCTGTTCCTTTCCAGCGGCGACCGCCAGCGCATGACCCCGGCACAGGATCCGAACTCGCCCCTGGGCAAGATTCTGCACCTGACCCTGGACGGCAAGCCCGCCCCGGGCAATCCCTTCGCCGGCCAGGCCAGCGCCCAGAGCCTGCCGATCATCAACACGCCCAGCGACACCGAAGCGGCCAAGACCGCGCCGGTGCTGCGCACCTTCGAGTATCCCGCCTCGGCGCCGAACCAGACGCGGGCCGAGACCTGGTCCTCGGGCCACCGCACGCCCTACGGCCTGGCGTTTGCGCCCAACGGGCAGCTCTGGGAGCTGGAACACGGCCCCCGCGCAGGCGACAAGCTCAACCTGATCGAACGGGGCAAGAATTACGGCTGGCCGCTGGCGGGCTATGGGCCCAACTATAACGGCGTGCCGGTTCCCAGCTTCGACAACCAGCCCAACCTGACCCAGGCCGTGATCTACTGGGCTCCCGTCATCGCCCCGGGCAATCTCATGTTCTACAAGGGCAACACCTTCCGTGGCTGGAATGGCTCGGCGCTGGCCAGCGGCATGGCCAGCCAGTCTCTCACCCGCATCACCTTCGATGGTCGCGGCGGCGCCACCGCCGTGGAGCGCTGGGACATGGGCAAGCAGGTCCGCGACATCGAGGAAGCGCCCGATGGCACGTTGTGGATGGTGGAGAACAATCCCGCCCCGGGCGGGGGCAGGGGCCGGGGCGCGCCTCCTGCGCCTGGCCAGGCTCCTGCCCTGGCCGGACTCTACCACCTGACGCCGAAGTAGCGCTCCCGCGCGGGCGGTTTCGCGCGCGCGGCGTCGTTTGCATAAGCCCGGCTTGGGTGTAGCCTTCGGATACGGGGACGGACCAGATCCCCGGTTCCGGGGCGGCGGGTGGACCGATCAGGCAGGCGGAAGACGTTCGAACTGGCTG
>JADMIO011260381.1_pt1 | contig 24346 bp, 18 predicted proteins | sample 8958161 | NCBI WGS metagenome assembly JADMIO01 (sample SAMN16585339, study PRJNA669376) | soil metagenome | isolation source: Crop rotation soil | place: USA: Cullars Rotation, Alabama | collected 2011
GTCGCCGCCGCCGCCGCCGCCCGCCGGCCCTGCGGCCGCCGCGGCGCCCTTCAGCCACGCCGCGAACGCCGCCGCCATCTGGCCGACCACGGCGGGCGTGAGCGTCCCGCCCACGGTCCCGCGCATTCCCGAAACGCCGACCATCAACGCTTCCATGCCTTCGCTCCCGAGGCGCCAGCGCCATCCGCGGCGCCGCGCGTGATGTGGGTAAGTCCTCGAATCCTACCGGGGCCCCCCGCCTGCGGCTGCTCCGAAAATAGACCGTCGAAGCCACTTGGCAGCTCAAAAAAACCAGATGAGGACGGTGGCCTGATTTTCATCCTCTCGGTGTGAGGCAAACGCCTCATGAACAACTTCGCGGACGCGGATCGGACGGTCCCCGATCCGCGAAGCCGCAAGCGGCACAGGCGGTAAATGATGCGCCTTTCGCCGGCCCGTCCCCCGCATTATTGGTTTGCTGGGGGCCGCCGCAACCCCTATAGTTGCTCCGTGCGCCGCTGTACTTGTTGTCCCCGTTGACGTCGCCCGCGGCCGCGCCGAGCTGCCGTGCTGACCCCCGCGCCCCTCACGTCTACTGGAACATATGACCGTCGAAACCTCTTCCCCGCCGCCGTCGCACGAACCGTTGGTGATGGACCGTCAGGCGTTGAACCACCGCCTGCCCGCCGTGGTGGATGAGCTCGTCCGCAGCGTCCACGCCGAGCCGCGGATGCAGCACCTCAACCGCGTCCTGCTCCCCAGCCGAGACGCGGCGGTGCAGTGCATCGGCATGCTCCAGCAGCTCGCGTTCCCCGGCTACTTCGGCAAGCAGGGCCTGACCACGGAAAACCTCCCGTTCCGCGTGGGCGAGCTGGTCATCGAGCTGACGGACCTGCTCTACGACCAAGTGCGCTGCTGCGTGCGCTATCGCGAGAAGCTGCCCGGCACCACCGAACGCGGCCGCGAGTGCGACGCCTGCGACCTCGAGGCCGCGCGGATCGTCACGACGTTCCTCGAGCGCATCCCCGAGGTGCGCGCGCTGCTCGCGACCGACGTCCAAGCCGCCTTCGACGGCGACCCCGCCGCCCAGAGCACCGACGAGACGATCTTCTGCTACCCCGGCCTCTTCGCGATCTTCGTGCAGCGATTTGCGCACGAGTTCTACAAGATGAAGGTGCCGCTGCTCCCGCGGATCATGACCGAGTACGCCCACAGCCGCACCGGCATCGACATCCACCCCGGCGCCAAGCTCGGCCGCAGCTTCTTCATCGACCACGGCACCGGCGTCGTCATCGGCGAGACGACCGAGATCGGCGACAACGTGAAGGTCTACCAGGGCGTCACCATCGGCGCACTCGCCCCCGCGTTCGGCCAGTTGTTACGCGGCCACAAGCGCCACCCGACGATCGAGGACGACGTCGTCATCTACGCCGGCGCCACGATCCTCGGCGGCGACACCGTCATCGGCCGCGGCGCGCTGATCGGCGGCAACGTGTTCATCACGTCCAGCGTCCCCCCGCTGAACCAGGTGAGCGCCGAGCCCCCCAAGCTCAAGTACCGCGACCGCCGCCCCAAGGGCCGCGTCGCCGAGGTGCTGGACTTCCAGATCTAAAACGACCGCGAAACGGGCACGCGCAGACACCCTGCAGCGCCACCCCTCGACGAACGCGATTTCCTTCCGCCACCGAACGGCCACGGCGAAGTCGCTTCGCGGGTTCGCGATAGGCAGGAAGGGGATAAGACGGCGAAACCGCAAGCGGCCGTGACCGCCCCACGGCAAATCGGCCCCCGCGTCGCTCGCACGCAATCTTGCAATGCCCGCCCTACCTTGTTCCCGTCCGAATGGGATAGGGAATACTTGAAGGGACGAACCCGCCGGGCGCCCCGGCGAGGTCGCTTGTGTTTTCGCGATTCGACGGGCTCGGATCGCGAAAACACAAGCGTTGTCGAAAGCGGTTCGGCGAATCCGACAGACAGCTCGCCCGAACGACGGTGGCGCCCGACGGTTAGTCTTCCGGTCGTTCCCCCGCGTCGGCCATCTTGACGATTTTGGGGTCGAAGCGGGCGATGACGTCGACGAGGTCGGCCTGGGCGGCCATGACGCTGTGGATGTCCTTGTAGACGCCCGGCGCCTCGTCGATGCCGGCGGAGAGGAGCTGCACGCCCGCCGCCTCGAGCGTGGGCTTGACGTGGTTCCAGCGGAACGTGTTGCGCGCCTGGGTGCGGCTCATCGCGCGGCCGGCGCCGTGGGAGGCGGACTGGAGGGCCGGCCCGTGGCCCTTGCCGCGGACGACGAAGCCGGGCGTGGCCATCGAGCCGGGGATGACGCCGAGCACGCCGGCATGGGCGGGCGTGGCGCCCTTGCGGTGGACGTAGAGGTCGCGGCCGCCGTGCGTCTCACGCCAGCAAAAATTGTGATGGTTTTCCACGCCCGCGATCGCCCGCGCGCCGACGGCCTTGGCCACCCGCTTGTGGATCAGCGCGTGGTTGGCGGCGGCGTACTCGCCCATCAGGTTCATCGCGGCCCAGTACTCCTGGCCCTCGGCGCCGTCCATGTCGAGCCACGCGAGGCGGCGGAGCTCCGGCGGCAGCTCGGGGTGTTGCGCCATCGCCAGGCGCGAGTAGTGGTCGGCGATCGCCGCGCCGGCGCCGCGGCTGCCGCTGTGCGAGAGCAGCGCGAGGTACTGGCCGGCCTCCAGGCCGAGGTCGGGCCGGTCGAGCGTCAGCGTGCCGAACTCGACGAAGTGGTTGCCCGAGCCGCTGGTGCCGAGCTGCGCGCGGGCCTTTTCGAAGAGCTTGCGCGTGAGCGGCGTGACGTTCCAGTCGGCCTCGAGCACCTCGTGCTCGAGCGGCTTCTTGAACTGGGCGCCGGTGCCGAACTTCGTCTCGCGCCGCAGGGCGTTGACGAGCGTGTCGTTGAGGCGCTTGAGGTCCTTGGCCGGGACGTCGAGGACGGTGAGCTTCATCCGGCAGGCGATGTCGACGCCGACGGCGTAGGGGATGACCGCGTTCTCCGTCGCGAGCACGCCGCCGATCGGCAGGCCGTAGCCGAAGTGCGCGTCCGGCATGAGCGCGCCCGAGACGGCGACCGGCAGCCGGGCGGCCTGCTGCATCTGCGCCGCCGCGCCCGCCTCGATCCCCTCGCCCCACACCTGGTACGGCGCCGGCTCCGCCCGCTCGACGAACGCCGGCTCCGCCTGCCCCTCGCGCAGCACGCGGGCGAGCTCCGCGAAGTACGGGTGGGCCGCGTTGGCGACCGGCGCCGCCAGCACCGCGCGCAGCTCCCGCTCGACGCCCTCCCGCCCAAGCGCCGCCTCCGCCGCCGGCACGAGCCGCAGCGCAACGCCGACCGCCGGGCCGGGATGAAAGCCGAGTTGGATCAGGTCATTGCCGGTCATGGAGAACCTCAGCTGTACTACGCCATGCGTTCCCCTTACATGACACGCGGAGCGGATTTGATGAACGCAGAGACGCAGAGGAGGAAAACGCAGAGGAAGAGAGAATGTCTGTTTTGATGTGGCACGGGCTACCAGCCTCAGGTTTATACACATCTGGTAACCTGAGGCGAACGGCCCGGGACGGAGCGCCCGGGCGGGGCGAGATGCGCGGGAGCAGCGACATGGAAGTCACGGCGTGCGGGCCGGTTGCGGCCGGGTTCGGGCAGGAGCACTTCGGCGCGGCGGACCTGGGCGACGCGCGGCGCACCAGGCGGCTGGTCAAGACGGCGGACCTGATCATGGCCCACCCCGGCGGCACGCTGCCCGAGAAGCTCAAGGGGTGGGCGGAGCTGACGGGCCTCTACCGGCTGGTCCGCTGCCCGCGCGTGACGCACGCCAGCGTGCTGGCGACGCACGCCGCGCGGACGCGGCGGGTGGCGGCCGAGCGCCTGGCCGCGGGGCACGTCGTGCTGCTGGTCCACGACACGACGGAGCTGGACTTCACGAGCCGCACGTCGCTGGCGGGCAAGGGGCCGATCGGCAACGGCAGCCGCAGCGGGTACCTGTGCCACAACAGCCTCGCGCTGGCCCTGCCCGCGGCCGCGGCCGCGGCCCCGGCCCCGGCCGCGTCGGCGGAGGTGATCGGCCTGGCCCACCAGGTCCTCACGCGGCGGCGCGTCGTGCCGGCGGGCGAGACGCCGCGGCAGAAGCGCGAGCACCCGCAGCGCGAGAGCCGGCTGTGGCGGGCGGCGTGCGAGGCGATCGGGCCGATCGGCCCCGCCGCCCGCCCCCGGGGCGAGGGCGAGGGCGTGGGCGAGGGCGAGGGCGAGGGCGACGGCGAGGGCGACGGCGAGGGCGACGGCGAGGGCGACGGCGAGGGCGAGGGCGAGGGCGTGGGCGTGGCGCGGTGCCCGGTCGACGTGTGCGACCGCGGGGCCGACCTCTACGAGTTCCTCGCCTACGAGCACCGCGCCGGCCGCCGCTACGTCGTGCGGGCGGCCAAGGACCGCCGCCTGGCCGGCGAGGACCACGTGGGCGACGACCGCGTGTACGACAAGCTCTACGCGTACACGCGCGGCCTGCCGGGCCTGGGCTGCCGCACGGTCGCCGTGCCGGCCGAGGCGGCGCGCAAGGGCCGGCCGGCCCGCGCGGCGCGGGTGGCGCGGTGCCGGGTGGCGGCCGGGCCGGCGACGCTGGCCGCGCCGCACTTCGCCCGCGGCGACTACGACGCGTCGGCCCAGCCGTCGCTGGACGTGTGGGTCGTCCACGTCCGCGAGGTCGACCCGCCGCCGGGGGTCGCGCCGCTGGAGTGGGTGCTGCTGACCAACGTGCCGGCCGCGACGGCGGCCGCGGCCGGCGAGCGGGTCGACTGGTACTGCTGCCGGCCGCTGGTCGAGCAGTACCACGAGGGGCAGAAGACCGGCTGCGGGATCGAGCTGCCGCAGTTCGCGGACGACGCGCGGCTGGCGCCGGTGATCGCGCTGCTGTCGGTGGTGGCGGCGGCGCTGCTGGGCCTGCGGCACCTGGCGCGGCGGCCGGGCGCGGACGTGACGCCGGCGGCGGCGGTGGTCCCGCCGCGGTACGTGCTGGTCCTGGGCGGCTGGCGCTACAAGGCGGCGCGGCCGGACATGACCGTGCGCGAGTTCCACCTGGCGCTGGCGAAGCTCGGCGGCCACCTCAACCGCAAGGGCGACGGCTGGCCGGGGTGGCTGACGCTGTGGCGCGGGTGGGCCGCGCTGCAGCGGATGGTCGAGGGCGTCGCCGCACTGGAGGCGGCGCAAGGAGAGAGATGTGTATAAACATGAGGCTACCAGCCCGTGGTCTTTGTCTTTGGAGAAAGACACGGGCTGGTAGCCCGTGCCACGAATTCAGACTGACCCATCTCCGGACGCTCCCTCCTCTTTTCTCTGCGTTTTTTCTCTGCGTTTCTTCCCTCTGCGTCTCTGCGTCTCTGCGTTCATCAACTGCCAAGATCCTCAACTGATCGTCAGTTCCGGCCCGCGGGCCGTCGCGGTGCGCTTGGTGACCTCGCCGACGAGGTTGCGGACGACCGCCTCCAGCGCGTCCCGCAGGCGCGGCTCGCCTTCGAAATTGGCCTCGGGCAGGCCGGCGTCGCTGTTCACGCGGAGCTCGGTGAACATCGGGATCGCGCCGAGGAACGGCAGGCCGAGGCGCTGGGCGGCCTGCTCGGTGCCGCCGCGGCCGAAGATGTCGTGCTCCTTGCCGTCGGGGCCGAGGAAGTAGCTCATGTTCTCGATCACGCCGAGCACCGGGGCCTGGAGTTGCTGGAACATGCGCACGGCCCGCACCGCGTCGTCGAGCGCGACCTGTTGCGGCGTGGCGACGACGACCGCCCCGGTGATCGGCAGGAGCTGGCAGAGTGTCAGCGGCACGTCGCCCGTGCCCGGCGGCAGGTCGACGATCAGGTAGTCCAGCGGCGGCCACAGCGGGTGGTCGAGCAGCAGGTTCTTGAACGCGCCATGGGCCATCGGCCCGCGCCAGATCAGCGGCTGGTCCTCGCCGACGAGCGAGCCGATCGTCATCACGTGGATGCCGTGGACGTGGAACGGGATGATCTTCGCCACGCCGGGCGCGATCTCCTGCGAGACGACCTGCCGGCCCTTGATGCCGAGCAGCGTGGGCGTGCTGGGGCCGTAGATGTCGCCGTCCATCAGCCCGACGGCCAGCCCGGTGCGGCGCAGGCCGACGGCGAGGTTGACGGCCAACGTGCTCTTCCCGACGCCCCCCTTGCCCGCCCCGACCGCCACGACGTTCTTCACTTGCGGCAACGCGTTCTGCGGCGCCTGACCTGGTTGCAATGCCATCCGACTCCTTGTGCAAAACGGGGATTATAGCGGCAGGCGGCGGCAGTCTCGCCCCCGGGAAATGCCCCGATCAACGCAACCTATCATTCGGCGGGTGGCGCGCGGGCGGGCGGCAATTGCATCGGGAGGGGCGACGGCTAAGCTGCGCTTTGAGATTGATTGGTCGGAATTCGTGCGAGGAGCAGCCGATGTCCCAGACTGAAACGGAACCCTCGGCCCCGTCGACCCTTGTCGAAGAGGGCGTGAAAATCCGCCGCCGGCCCGAGGTGTATCTGGTCGGCCGGCAGACGACCCAGCCCGCCGAGATCGACCGGTTCCTCGCGGACCACGACGTGAGCCACTGGTCCACCGACACCGACGAGGCTGGCGAGAAGCTCAGCGAGATGGCGGGCCGCATGTGCTACATGAGCTTCGCCAAGCCGCGGCCGGGCGGGAACAGCGCGTACATCCGCAACATCGTCGAGGTCGGCCACGGCAGCGTCCTCGAACACGCGACGTTCAACTTCATCATCACCGGCGTGTCCCGCTCGTTCACCCACGAGCTCATCCGTCACCGCGCCGGCTTTGGCTTCTCGCAGCTCAGCCAACGCTACGTCGACGAGTCGCAATGCGAATTCGTCGAGCCGGCGGTGATCGCCGACGACCCCGACCTGCACGCGCTGTTCGTGAAGACGGTCGCGGCCTGCCAGAAGGCTTACGTCGAGCTGACCGGCAAGCTCGCGGAGAAGATCGAGCGGCAGTCGCCCGAGTTGTCGAAGACCGACCGCCGCAAGGCGGCCCGGCAGGCGGCGCGGGCGGTCCTGCCCAACGCGACGGAGACGAAGATCTTCGTGACGGTCAACGCCCGCGCGCTGCGCCATTTCTTCTTCCTCCGCGGCACGGTCCACGCCGAAGACGAGATCCGTGGCGTGGCCATCGCCATGTGGCGGATCGTCAGCCGGGAGGCCCCCAATTTCTTCTCCGACTTCGAGCTGCGCCAGGAGTGCGGCAAGGACGTGTTGTACACGCCCTTTCCGAAGGTGTGAGGGGAAATGAGGAATAGGGGAAGCGGGAAGCAGCGACTTAACCTTCCTGTTAGTGAAGGTCGTTTGGACAACTATGGGGACGCCGGGACGTGATCGCGGCGCGAGGCGGTGTTAGGATCCCTTCGAGCATGGATATGAGCGTCGTTGCGACTGCAATACCGATGGACGGGGGTGCTGCCCAGATGGCGGCCACGCCGGAAGACTTGCTGCGCCTGCCGGACGATGGTCGTCTGTACGAGTTGGTCGACGGGCGGCTGCTGGAAAAGCGCATGAGCGACGTGGCGCAGTGGGTCGCAAGCAATCTGAACGAGGAATTGGTCGTATGGTCCCGCCACACCGGCTCTGGCCGCTCATTCGTCGAGGCCACGTTTCGGTGTTTTCCCCAAGCGCCGGAGATGGTGCGGCGGCCAGACGTGTCGTTTATCGCCGCCCCGCGCCTTGCGGGGTATCGGTGGGGTCAAGGGCATTTCACGATCGCGCCGGACTTGGCAGTCGAGGTCGTCTCGCCGCATGACGAGGTGTACGAGCTGGACCGGAAGATCGCCGACTACTTCCGCGCCGGCGTGCGGCGCGTGTGGGTGATTAACCCGGAGCAACGAACCGCCCGCATCCACCGCGGACCCGGCGACCTTTCGGAGGTCGTGGGCGAAGCGGAATTATCGGACGAGTCCCTCCTGCCCGGCTTCCGCTGCTCACTGCCCGCGCTCTTCGCGCCCCCGGCGGGTGCCACCCAAGAGGCATAGCGGGGTAGAAGGTGCCCCTTCGTACATCAGAATCAACTGTATTACTCGCCCACCAGTCCCGGGGCGTTCGGGACGGGTTGGGCCCCGTCGGCGGGAGGCGGCGGCATCGGGGCGGGGCGCGTGGCGGCGTCGAAGGCGGCGAGGATCTGGTCCAAGCGCGTGCGCGCTTCCGGCGACTGCTGGTCGCGCAGCGAGCGCAGCAGCTCGGCGACCGGCGCGCCCATCGCGCTTAGCGTTTCCGCCGCGCGGTCACGCACAGCGGGGCTGCCGGCGCCCAGGTCGGCCACGGCGCCGCGGACGCGCTCGGCCACCTTGGCCGGCACCTTCGGCTGGGGCTGGGCGTAATCCTCGAGCAGCGACACCGGCACGGCGAGCGTGACGCCGCAGCGCAGCGCGCAGTGGAGCGTGTCGTCGCGCACCCGGCCGCGGAGCGTCGCGCCGTCCCAGAGCGTCGCCTGCACCTCGGCGCCGGCGCCGGTCGGTTGCAGCCCGCGGACCTCCAGCGCGTCGACGTCGATCGTGTCGAACGCCGCGTCGAGCACGAGGCGCCCGCTCAGCGAGCCGACGAGGCGGTCGCCGTTGGACAGCGCCAGCAGCGGGCGCTGCCCCGCGGCGGCGGCGGCGGCGGCGGCGTCCTCGTCCGGCGGCGGCGCCAGTTGCAGGCGGACGGTCGAGGCGGTGGGGAAGCCGACGGCCTTGCCCGTGTCGCGCATCGTGAGGTCGAGGTGGTCGACGCCGACGAGGCCGGCGAAGCGCGAGCCGTCGGTCAGCGTCAGCTCGTGGACGGGCTGGCCGTCGGCCTGGAACGTGACGACCGCGACCGCCTCGGGCCTGAGGCGGAACGAGCCGTAGCGCGTGAGCACGGGCACGTCCCACGCCGGCGGGCGGACGATCACGCGGTCGCCGCTGCCCAGCAGCACGAACGGCTCGCGCGACCCGGCCGCGGCGGCGGCGGCGGCGACGGGGTCGGCCGCCTCGCCCGCGCGCGTGCGGTAGCCGAACCGCGCGACGCCGTTCACGGGGATCGCGGTCATCTGGCCGCTGGAGAGCTCGAGCTTGATCGCGTCGAGGCGCAGCGTGCCGCTGAACGCCTCGCCGTCGGTCGTCACGAGGAGCTGCGTCGGCCGCACCTCGCCGATGCTGACCATCGCGGCGACGCGGCCGGCCGGCAGCTCGATCGGGCCGAAGGCGGTTTGCAGCGGGAACGTCGGCTGGACGATCGTGCCCTTGTAGCGGTCGCCCCCGCGGAGCTCGACGACGTCGAGCATGTCGCCGCGGAGCACGTCGACGTTGCCGGCGAACTGCTGCGGTACGGGGAAGTTCACGACGTGCGGCGCCAGCGCCGGCGGCAGGTCCTTGAGCACGTCGGCGTCCTTCATCGAGCGCACGAACGTGTCGGCGTCGTCGAGGCTCGCGCGGACGGCCTGGAAGTGGACGAGGACCGCGGCCTGCCGCGCCTGCACGTCCACGTCGAAGGCGACGTTCACCTGGTCGCCCCCCTGCTGCCAGGTGATCTCCGGCGCGACCCGCCCGCGCCGGCCGGCCGCGAGCATCGCGATCCCGCGGTTCCCGTCGAACACGGCCAGGCCCATCGGGCGCTTCGTCTTCTCGTCGTTGATCGGCTGCGCGTTCTGCGCGGCGGCGCCGAGGTCGAAGTTCACCCGCACGCGGGCGTGGACCGGCGCGACGCCGCGGTTCTCGAGCACCTCGGTCCACCGGCACCAGCCGGCGGCGGCGTCGACGGCGACGCGCCGGCTCACGTGCAGGCCGGCCATCGGGACCGCCGGCAGCGCGACCTCGTTCCGCGCCGCGTCGAACTGCGCCGTCGCGGTCGGCGCGTTGTACGCGGCCTCGCCGCCGACGAACAGCGCGCCGCCGGCGTCGAACACGTCGGTGTTGCCCGGCGCGATCACGCCGTTCTGCTGCACGACCCACTGCGTGCCCTGCTCGTCCTGGAACGTGTAGGGCAGCGGCACCTCGCGCGGCTGCTGGGGCGGCGCCTCGGCCGCCCCTGCCGGCGCCGCGAGAACGCACAACGACACGAGCGTAGCCAACCCCGCCAAGACGAATCGTGGTACGACGTTCACGACGCCCTCATAGCCCGCGCGGCGAACCCGCCGGCCGCGGCCGGCACTTCGTTCGATACACGCGTGCGATTGTACCCGAACTTGCCCGCACGCGCACGGGATGGGGCAAGATGACGGCGGATCCACGCGGCGATGCTCGATCCGGGTCGTCGCTCCGCTCCGAACCCGGCGTGGTTGGGCTCGGAACTCGCAAGTGAGCCTCGGGCGATTCCTTCCCCGCCGAAGACGCGCGCCGTTGCCCGTTGCGCCGGTTTCGACCTTTACACCGTCCGCGGGATCGCGTTGACTCTGGGGTGATGCCACGGTTGATCCTGTTCCCCGGACTGGGCGCGGACGAGCGGGCGTACGCGCCGCAGGCGTCGTTGTCGGTCCCGTTCGACGTGGTTCGCTGGCCGGCGCCGCTTTCGCAACGGGAAACGCTGGCGGGCTACGCGCGGCGGATCGCCACGGGAATCGACGACCGCGGCGGCGTTTACCTCGGCGGGTATTCGCTGGGCGCGATGGTCGCCCTGGAGGCGGCCCGACACCTCGACGCGCGCGGGATCATCCTGATCGGCGGGTGTACGTCGCACCGCCAGATCTCGGCCCTCTTTCGCGCGGTCCTCGTGATCGGGCCGATGCTGCCGGCGTCCTGGCTCCGCGCGACGCTCCGCCTTTCGCCGCTGGCGTTTCGGGTCTTCGAGAAACTGGACGCCGGGCAGTCCGCCTGGATGGGACGGTTGCTGCGCGAGCATGACATCGAGCAGACGCGCTGGTCGGCGCGGGCGATCATGGGCTGGCGGCTGACGGCGGCGCCGGCCGCGCCGGTTTGGGCGATCCACGGGGAGCGGGACGAGGTCATCCCGCTCCGCGGCGTCCGGCCGGACGCGGTGGTCCCCGGCGGCCGGCACCTCATCCACGTGGCCCACGCCGCGGCGGTGAACGCCTTCGTGGAGGAACGCGTCCGCCGCGGCGCTGGCGCGCGCGGCAGCGGCGACTATGATGGGGCAAAACGCGCGTCGCCACGCGTGTCGCAGGAGCTGAGATGAACCATCAGGATGCGGAGATCACCGACGTCGTGGTCGTCATCGGGTGCCCGGACGGCGTCAAGTTCGCCAGCGTGGTCGAGTCGCTCAAGGCCGCGGGGCTGAGCGTCGATTCGATCGACGCCGAGAACGACGTCGTGGAAGGCAGCATCGAGTCGACGCGCGTCCACGATCTGAAAAAGGTCGAGTGCGTGCGCTACGTCCGCCCGGTCTTCTCCTACGTCGCCGACTACCCCCCCGGCGACCCGCGCGACAAGGACGGCCCCGAGGCGTCCGACGACGACGGCGCAGAGGAATAAGGGCGGCGTCGCACCCCCTGTTAAGGGCTTTCACCTGTAAACCGCGCATTCGCCCCGCCCTGGCGTGGGCGAGGTCGTCACGCCGCCCGGCGCTCGTAGGATTCTACGTGGATGCGGGCGCAAGGGGCGGCGGGGGCGCCGCGGGAGACGTGGGCGAGGGGGCAGACGAAGTCCTCGCCGCCGAGGCCGTCGCGGGCGCCGTCGAGCTGGCGACCCTGGCGGTCGGTGATGTAGCCGCGGAGGCGCAGGTGCCAGCGGCCCGCGGGCAGGACGCGGCCGGGCTGGCCGGGGAAGGTCCAGGTGGCCGTGAGCGTGCGGGCGTCCCAGGCGACCGCCATCGTCTCGGGGTCGATGCTCTGGCCGTCGGTGCTGGTCAGGAGTAGATCGCCCCGCTTCAGGCCGGCGGAGACGTCAGCGCTGAACGTGACGCTGAACGATTCGTCGTCGGGCCCCGGGCGGACCTTGCGGACGGCCAGCGAGTCGGCGTGCGAATCGCCCAGCCGTTCGAGCAGCGGCGGCAGCGGCTCGGCCAAGCGCGGCAGCCGGCCGGGCGCGGCCGGGGGAAGCTCGGGCCGGTTGACCATTTGGCGCAGTGGGATCGGATCGGCGGCTACCGGCCCGTCAGCGGACCGCGCGGCCGAGCGGGCGGACTTGCCATTCTTGACGGGTCGCTCGACGTGGAACGCCGACGTCTTCGGGTCCCACGGCCGGGGCCGGGGGATGGGCGGGCGCCACGCCGGGTCGGCGAACGGGGCCAGCCGGGGGTGTCCGGTCGTCCGCGGGTGGGCGCCGGCGCTGGCGGCCGCCGCGTTGAACTGAATGCCGAGGATCGTGAGGTGCGGCGGGTGGACGGCCTCGAAGACCAGCGGCGCCATCGCGAGGCACGGCGCCGGGCCGGTGCCGTAGGTGCTGAGGACGAGCGGCTCGTCGGGCGAGCGGCCGCGCTTCCGCCACTGGTCGAGGCCCTCGCCCCAGACGTCGCCTCGCTTGAAGAGGAGCCAGTCGCCCGAGCGGTCGCGGACGAGCGACTCGGCGCGGGCGAGGGTCTTGACGGCCGTCGCGGGCGAAAGGCCGTCGCGGGCGTCATCCCCCTCCGTGCTGCTGACGTAGATGTTCTGCGCGCCGGCGGTGGGCCGGGCGACCGCCTTCAGCGGGACGGAAACGGGGGAGGCCATGGCCGTTGGTTCGGCAAGACCGGGCCGTTTCGTCCAATAAAATCCATCGCCCCAAATTAAATCAGGGCGGCCGGTATGGCCGCCCTGATCGATTGCGATAAATCGATGTCAGGCATCAGCCTGGCGCCGGCAGCGGGCCGCCCCCTAACCCGCCGCCCTGGACGTCGGGCTGGGTGGCATCGACGCCGGGCTGGATGACCGTGCCGCGGCGGTTCTCCTTCTCCAGGAGGTCGCCGACGGTCGGCCGCGTGAGGCTCTCGCCCCGCATGATGCGGTCGACGTCCTGAGAGTCGAGCGTCTCGTAGCGGACGAGGGCCTTGGCGAGCGCCTCGACCCGGTCGCGGTTTGTCGTCAGAAGCTGGCGCGTCTCCTCGTACAGGCCGTCGATGAGCTTCTTGACCTCTTCGTCGATGACGCGGGCCGTCTCTTCCGAGTACTCGCGGCCGCCGCCGAAGTCAAAGTAGTTGGGCTTGGAGTCGTCCTCGCCGTAGTAGATGAAGCCGAGGCGTTCGTTCATGCCCCAGTCGCGGACCATCTTGCGGGCGATGCCGCTGGCCTGGCGGATGTCGGCGAAGGCGCCGGTGTTCACGTCGCCGCAGAACATCTCCTCGGCGATGCGCCCGCCGAACAGCGTCTTCATCGTGGCGATGCACCACTTGCGCGAGTAGTTGCTGCGGTCTTTCTCCGGCAGGGAGAACGTCGCACCGCCGTAGTTGCCGCGGGGGATGATCGTCACCTTGTGGATCGGGTCGGCGTCCTTCGTGAGGTATTGCACGACGGCGTGGCCGGCCTCGTGGTACGCGGTTGCGACCTTTTCCTTCTCGTCGATCACGCGGCTCTTGCGCGCCCGGCCCCAGCGGACCTTGTCGCGCGCCTCCTCGAGGTCGTCCTGCTCGATGTACTCCTTGCCGGCCAGCGTGGCCCCGAGGGCCGACTCGTTGATGATCGCGGCCAAGTCGGCGCCGCTGAAGCCAGGCGTCGCCTTGGCCAGGCGGGCCAGGTCGACGTTGGGGCCGAGCTTCACCTTGCGGCTGTGGACGCGGAGGATCTCCATGCGGCCCTTCACGTCGGGCAGCGGCACATAGATCTGCCGGTCGAAGCGGCCGGGGCGGGTGAGGGCGGGGTCGAGCACGTCGACGCGGTTGGTCGCGGCACAGACGATCACCTGGTCGTTGGTCTCGAAGCCGTCCATCTCGACGAGGATCGCGTTGAGCGTCTGCTCGCGCTCGTCGTGCCCGCCGCTGGAGAACCCGCTGCCGCGGCGCCGGCCGACGGCGTCGATCTCGTCGAGGAAGATGATGCAGGGGCTGTTGTCCTTCGCCTGCTTGAACAGGTCGCGGACGCGGCTCGCCCCGACGCCGACGAACATCTCGACGAAGTCGGACCCGCTGATCGAGAAGAACGGCACGTCCGCCTCGCCGGCGATCGCCTTGGCCAGCAGGGTCTTGCCGGTGCCCGGCTCGCCGACGAGCAGCACGCCGCGGGGGATGCGCCCGCCGAGGCGCTGGAACTTCTTGGGGTTCTTGAGGAACTCGACGATCTCCATCACCTCTTCCTTCGCCTCCTCGATGCCGGCGACGTCGTCGAAGGTGACGTTCGTGTGCTCCTTGCTCGTGATCTTCGCGCGGCTCTTGCCGAAGTTCCCCAGCATCCCGCCGGCGCCCGCGCTGTTGCGGAGCTGGCGGAAGACGAAGAACCAGATGAACGCGAAGATCAGCAGCCAGGGGATCAGCGGCAGGACGAACTGGAGGATGATGTTGTTGTTGTTCTCGACGTCGATCCGGGCCGACTTGTGGTTCTCGTAAATGTACTTCCAAATGTCGTTCGAGCCGGACGGGAACTGCGTGCGGAACTGGCCGACCTTGGCGTTGACCGAGGCGATGACCTGCGGCGTGATGAACTCGCCACTGACTTCGTCGCCCTCGATCGTGAGCGTTTTCACCTGATCACCCTTAAGGCGGTCGAGGAACTCGCTCAGCGGGATCTGGACGTAACCCTGCTTGCCGTGGTTCAGCAGGATGAAGAGCATGATGGCGAGGATGATGAAGAGCACCCAGCCGAACAGCCCGCGGCCGAACTTGAGCCCCCCGTTGCTGATCGGGGCTCGCGGCCGACGCGGCTGAGGACGGTCTGGTTTTTGTTCTGCCATGCGAAGCATCCTCTCAAGGGAGGGCGGGGATTCGGGATCGGGCGGTTGCCAGTCGCCGACGTTTCGGTCCCGATGCATGATAAGGTTGTCGGCCCCCTGATTTCCACCGCGCGCGACCTGCCCAGACAGTAGATTTGGCCGAAATTGCCGCCGGGGCGGGGCGGGCGGTGACGCGCCTAGCACCTCCGCGGCCTGCGCTGGCGCTCGCGGGCCCGCTACTGCGTGCCCCAATCGGCCTGCAGTTCCTGGACGATCGCCAAGGCGAGCTTTTCGATATTCTCCTGGTTTCCGTAAAACTGGCCCTCGCCCAGGGTTGGATACCACGGGGCCGTCTGCTCGAAGTCCCGTCGCTGCACGAGGATTTTTCCCGTCCGCAGGTCCTTCCAAGTGAAGTCCACCGTGACGATGTAGAGCTGTTCCTGCGGAATGGCCGTAACCCGGTCCTCGCTGATGGTTCGGACGTGAACGCGGGTCACCTCGCCCTCGAGCAGCGTGTCGGCCTGCTCGCGCGGCGCAACCTTATACGGAGACTTGGATTCGAGCTCGTTGACGATGGCCTTGGTCAGTGTGAACTCGACCCCGCGGTAATAGGTGCGGTTCGAAAAAATCGGCACGGCGACCGTTTTGACGTCGTCGCGATACAGGGTGTGGTTGGCATACCCCTCCCCCCCGCCGGTGCCGGAGATCTGGTAGCCGCAGCCGGACAGGAACAGCAACGCCATAACGGCGGCGGCGGGCAATGCCCGCCCTACGTGATGGGATCGCGTCATGGCTGCACCGGGTTGACGACGACTACGGGCAGCGGCTCCCGCTTGTTCCGCCGCAACTGGCGGAACACGAAAAACCAGATGAATAGGAATATCAGCAGCCATGGGACTAGCGGCAGCACGAACTGTAACACAATGCTCGTGTTGTTCTCGACATGAATCGTGGCGCCGTTGCGATTCTGCAGCAGCCACTGAACGAAACCCCAGCTTTGCGACATCCCTTGTGGCAGATCAGTCCGAAACGGCGCTACCACCTGGCCGCCGGCCTTCGTTGGCAGCGTCGCCATGCCGCCCAGCGCGTCCCCCTCTATCGCGACACTCTTGACCTCGCCGCCCTGGAGGGCGTCATAGAACTGGTCGAGCGACAGGACCTGCGGTGCCCCGCCGGGCGGGGTGGGCGATCGCAGCAGAACGAACATGGCAATGGCGAGAACGACGAAGACGAACCAGCCGATCAGCTTGCGCCGGGGCGAGCGGCCGTCGGCGGGCGTGCCCGGCTGGCGATAATCGATCGGCAAGGGCGACTGGGGCGCGGAACTCATGTTCATGCTCTCGCGGTCCGCGCTCACGGCCCCACGGGTGGCGACGCCGGCGAGGGGCGTGCCGGTGACGGGAGCGGCGGCGGCGGCGGCGGCGGAACGGGCGCCCGCGCGGGCGCCTGCTGGAGCTCGGCGGGCTGCGTCGCCGCCGGCGGGGGCGGGGCCTTCAGGGCCGACGCCGGCATGCGCGCCAACTGCCGACGCGCCGCCCGCGCGTCCCGCGAGTTCGGGTACGCCTCGGTCAGGTACCGCCAGTTGTACACCGCGGCGCCGGGCTTGCCCGTCCGCCGGTAGAAGTCGGCCGTCCAACTGACCTTCGCGGCGAGCGTGTCGTTGATCCGGTCGATGATGTCGCGCACGTTCGCCTCGGCGGCGACGGCCGGGTATTGGGCGATCAGCTCCTGGAACTGCGAGCGCGCGTCGATCAGCGGCGTGGCGTCGAAACGGATGCCGCGGAACTGCGCCAGCGACGAGAACGCCTGGCGCAGCTTTACCCGCCCGATCGAGGGGCTCCGCGGGTAGAGGCGGACGTACGCCGCGTAGGCGTCGGCCGCGAAGTCGAACTGCGACGTCTGGTAGTAGTAGTCCGCCGTCCGCAGCAGCGAGCGCTCGGCGATCGCCGAGCCGGGGGCGCGCTCCTGAATCCGGTAGAGCATCTCGATCGCCTCGTCCTCGGCGCCGAGGATGCGCATGCCCAGGAACTTCAGCTTGTAGCCGCTGAGGAACCCGTCGGCGATCCGGTACTGCTTCTCGAGCGAGGGGAAGAAGAGGCGGCTCTCGGGGTACCGGTCGAGCAGCTCGTCGAGCTGGTAAAAGCTGCGGAGCCGGTCGCCCTCGTCGAAGTAGACCTGGGCCATGAGGGACAGGGCGCGGTCGCGGTCGGGGGCCTTACGGTAGCGGTTGAGCCAGCGGATGAGGATTTTCTTGGCGTCCTTCGTCCGGCGCGCGGCGAGCAGCGCCTCGGCGCGGTCGAGGACGGGGTCGGCGGGCGCGGCCGGCCGCGTGGAGGCGGGCGCACTTTGTGCGGCGGCGGCGGCGTGGCCCCCCGGGGGCGCCGCGACGACGATCAGACCGACGATGACGGCAGCGGTGACGGCGCCTCGGCTCCAACCCATTCGGGCGGATTCTAATTACGGGATCTTAAAGGTCAAAAGCCTGCCGGCCGAGGACGAACGCCGGCAGGCGCAGCCGCGCGCCCAGCGCGTGTTCGACGTGGCCGACGAGCAGGCGGTTGATCGGGTCGGTCTGGTGCCGCGTGAGCTGCGGGAGCCGCTGCACGGTGCCGTTGCCGTCGCGCGGCAGGCGGAGGATCGCCTGCACGAGCCGGAGCAGGCGCACGTCGACCTCCCGGCGGTCCGGGACGCCGCCCTCGCAGTTCCGGCAGATCACGCCCCCGTTGGCCGGCGAGAAGTACCACGGCCCCTGCGCGCCGACCGCCTCGCCGCACGCGACGCAGCGGAACAACTCGGCGAGGTAGCCGGCCTCGCGCAGCACGTCGAGCTCGAACGCGAGGAACGTCTCCTCGCGCCGCGCCGTGCCGAGTTCCGTCAGCGCGGCCTCCAGGCGCTCGTAGAGCGCCGGGTGCGGGTCGTGCTCCTCGATCAGCCGCCCGACCAGTTCGGCGGCGTAGAGCCCGAGGTAGATCGCCCGCAGGTTGTGGCGCAGGTCGAGGTGGCCCTCGCGCAGGTCCCACTCGGTCAGCGTCGCCAGGTCGCGGCCGGGGTCGTGGGTGAAGACGGCCTCGCCGACGTCGAGCAGGTCGACGCCGCCGCCGAACTTGCTCGCGCCGGCCTTCGTCTTGCGGTGCGCGCCCTTCGCGATCGCGCGCACGATCCCGTGCCCGCGCGAGAAGAGCGTGAGGATCTGCGAGGTCTCGCTGTACTCGATCTTCCGCAGGCAGACGCAGCGGTCGGCGACGAGCGGCATCGGAAGAGTATAGGGTCGCCCCCCGAACGGCGTCACCGTTCGGGAAGCGCATTCACGCTGACCGTTTATCGACGATCAGACCAGTAGATCATCGTGGCGGAACAGTCGTGGCACTCGCCTCGCGGTGAGCGGCTCCCCACGTAGGGCGGGCACTGCCCGCCACAGATCATTGGCGGGCAGTGCCCGCCCTACATGCGGAGCCGGACGCCGCATCAATTCGGCCGCGTGGATGTGGCAATGTACGCCGGCGCCCGCCGGGAGAGCCGGGCCGCCCTCGGCCCCGTGGATCTCGATGTTGACGCACATTCCTTAATGACTCTCGATACACGGGGGCGGCGCGCATCACTCGGCCGGCGGGAGCTTGCCGAGCTTGCGCTGCAAGGAGCGGCGGTGCAGGCCGAGCTTCCGCGCGGCCAGGGAGATGTTGCCGTCGCAGTCCATCAGGATGCGCTGGATGTGTTCCCACTCGACGCGCGCCAGCGTGGGCGTCGACTCGACCGCGGCCGCCGCGGTGGCGCCGGCGCGGTCCCCGCCGCCGGGCTCGAACGCGGCGAGGATCTGGTCGGTGTCCAGCGGCTTGGTCAGGTAGTCGACGGCGCCGCGGCGGACGGCCTCGACGGCGGTGGCGATGTTCCCGTAGCCCGTCAGGACGACGACCCGCATGCCGGGGAAGCGCGACGCCAGGTCGCGCACGAGGTCGAGCCCGCTGCGGCCGGGCATGCGCAGGTCGAGGATGGCCGCCTCCGCCCCCGTCTTGTCCGCGACCTCCATCGCCTCGGTCGCCGACCTGGCGCCGCGCGCCTGCAGGCCGCGCGCGGACAGCGCCTTGACGAGGCGCTCGCGGAACGCCGCATCGTCGTCGACCACGAGAAAGCGGGTCGGCCGCCCCTTCGCGGCTACCCGCAGCTTACCCTCATCCATAGCCCTCTCCTCCGTCGTCTCCGTCGTCGCCGTCGTCTCCGTCACCACCGTCACCACCGTCGTCGCCGGCGGCCGCCAGTTCCAGCACGCACCGCGTCCCCTTGCCGGGCCGCGAGTCGAGGGAAAACGTGGCCCCGCACTGCTCGGCCACCAGGTTGACCAGGAACAGGCCCAGCCCCATCCCTTTGCCCGGCTCCTTCGTCGTGAAGAACGGCTGCCCCGCGCGCCGCAGCGAGGCCTCGCACATGCCGCACCCGTGGTCCGTCACCACCAGGCGGACGCGCCCGTCGCGGCGCGCGATGTCGAGCGACACTCCTTGGTCGGGCGCCGACGCGTCGAACGCGTTGCGCAACAGGACGAGCAGCGCCTGCTCGATCTCCCGCGGCGGCGCGAGCGCGGCGCGCGCCGCGGGATCGCGTCGGATCGTGAGGCGCGAGCGTTCGGCCTCGCCTAGGTGCTCGCGCAGCCGCTCGCCCAGGTCGCCCAGGCGGACGAAGGCCCGCTCGGCGCGGCCGCCGCTGTCGACGTTGAGCCGCATCCGGCTGAGGATCCTGCGGCAGCGCTCGACCTCGCGGCGGATGAGCCGCGCGTCCTCGCGGACCGCCTCGGTCGCGTCGGGCGGCGTGCAGCTCCGCTCCAGCTCCCTGGCGACGACCGCGATCGTGCCGAGCGGCGTGTTCAGCTCGTGGGCGGCGCCGGCGGCGAGCGTGGTCAGGGCGGCCAGCCGCTCGTTCCGCGCCGCCCGCTCGCGCACGTCGGCCAGCTCGCGCTCGCGCTGGCGGAGCGAGCGCAGGACGTGCCCCGTGAACGCCGCGACCAGGACCGACACGAGGGCGAGCGCGACCCAGTTGCCCGTCGCGACGACCCACGGCGCCAGCGGGCGCGCGGTGGCGAGCGGCAGGTGCCAGCGGAGGATCGCGCCGTAGCAGGCGGCCACGGTCGTCACGATAACCCAGGTCCATGCCGTCCCCAGCACGATGACCGCCATCGCGACATGGACGAGGTACAGCGCCGCGAACGGGTTCTGCGGGCCGCCGGTCAGGTACAGGAGGATCGTGAGCAGGACCACGTCGAGCAGGAGGACGGCGCGGACGGGCTTCACCGGCGGGTTGCCGAACCGCTTGCACCACGCCAGCACGACGTTGGAGGCGGCCGTGAGCGCGACGACGCCGCCGACCTGCGCCGCCGGCACGCGCACGCCGAGCAGCCACGCGGCGACGGCCGCCGCGGCCACCTGGCCGGCCACGGCGAGCCAGCGCAGGCCGACCAAGGCGGCCAGGACGATCTGCGGTTCCTCAACCGCCGGGGGCGGAGACGAAGAAATGTCCAAGTGGCTTGTTCGCTCAGCCACCGTCGCATCGGGCATAGGGTCCGCGGCCGGCGGCCGCGGACTCGTATTGTATAGGAGATCACGCGGTTGGCGAGTTCGGGAAGGTCCCGAGTCAGTCGACAACTGTATCCGGGCCTTCGCGTCCGCTCAGGGCCCGGCGTGCGTCGCTTCGCAAGTTTCCGGGTGTTCGGGGAGCAGCCCGAGATCGGTCGTCCTTCGGGGACGCTTCGCCGGCCAATCACGCCGGGTTCGGAGCGGAGCGACGACCCGGATTCCGCTTCGCGAACGGCAAGAAGTGAGGTGCCCCGCAAACGACCGGGGCGCCAGGGAGACGATGGATCCATCGTCTGCCTGGCGCCCACGGTGCCCTCGGCGGCTTAACCGGATCGGCTTAGCCCGCGCGGCGCATCGATACGCCGGCGGCCTTCGCCAACACGTCGGCCTTGTCGGTCTTTTCCCACGTGAAGCCGCCGTCGACGGGCGGGCGGCCGAAGTGGCCGTGGCGGGCGGTGCGCTGGTAGATCGGCCGCAGCAGGTCCAGGTGCTTGATGATCCCGCGCGGCGTCAGCGGGAAGTGCTCCTCGATCAGCTCGGCGATCTTGTCCTCCGGGATGACGGCGGTGTTCTCGGTGCTGACGGTCACGCTCACCGGCTTGGCCACGCCGATCGCGTAGGCGAGCTGCACCTCGCAGTTGCGCGCCAGGCCGGCGGCGACGACGTTCTTCGCGATGTAGCGGCCCATGTAGCAGGCGCTGCGGTCGACCTTCGACGGGTCCTTGCCGCTGAACGCGCCGCCGCCGTGGGCGCCGCGGCCGCCGTAGCTGTCGACGATGATCTTGCGGCCGGTCAGGCCGGTGTCGCCGTGCGGGCCGCCGACGACGAACTTCCCGGTCGGGTTGATGTGGAAGACGATGTCGTTGTTCCACAGGTTCGCCGGGATCACCGGCTTGATCACCTTCTCGATGATCGCCCGCTTGGCCTGCTCGGTGATCACGTCGCGCTTCTTGTCCAGCACGCTCTCGTCGTGCTGCGTCGACACGACGACCGTGTGGACGCGGACGGGCCGCTCGTCCTTGTACTCGATCGTCACCTGGCTCTTGCCGTCGGGGCGGAGCCACGGCAGCTCGTTGGAGAACCGCAGGTCGGCGAGGCGCTCGACGATGCGGTGGGAGAGGTGGATCGGCAGCGGCATCAGCACGTCGGTCTCGTCGGTCGCGTAGCCGAACATCAGGCCCTGGTCGCCGGCGCCCTGCTCGCTCTCGTCGTCCTCGGCGTGGTCGACGCCGCGGGCGATGTCCGGCGACTGGCTGTGGATCGCCGACAGGACGCCACAGCTTTGGGAATCGAACCCGATCTCCGGGTGGGTGTAGCCGATCTCCTTGATCGTCTGGCGGGCGACCGCGGCCGCGTCGACGTAGGCCGTCGTCGTCACCTCGCCGGCGAGGACGACCTGGCCGGTGGTCACGAGCGTCTCGCAGGCGACGCGGGCCTTGGGGTCCTGTTCGAGGATCGCGTCAAGGATCGCGTCGCTGATCTGGTCGGCCACCTTGTCCGGGTGGCCCATCGTGACGGATTCGCTGGAGAACAAGTGACCGCTGCGGCGGAATTCTGTAGCCACGTTCGTTACCTCTCTTCTAGGAATGGTGCCGGGACGAGCGGGCGATTTCCTACGTCGGCCCCAGCGGAGAATAAGGTTTCAAAATCTACAAGACCATCGGCGCGGCGGCAAGGAGCCGCCGAAGAAAAACGACGGCGTGGCGCAACCCAAGGTGTTATCAGACGTTTACTGCGACGGCTTCCGCTTTTTGTCCTTGTTCTTGTCCTTATCTTTCTTCTTATTCGCCTCGGCGCCCAGCAAGTTTCCGAGTTCGGAGAGCGGGTCGGGCGGCGCCGAGCGGGTGGTGGGGTTGCGGTCCTGGTCCTTGTTGCCCTGCGGGACGAGGCCGCCGGGGATCAGCCCGCCGAGGCCCCCGCCGCCGCCCTTGTTGCCGCCGGTCAGGTTGCCGAGCACGGAGCCCAACCCGTTTTCGACGAGGTTCTTCTGCACGATGGCACCGAGGTCGGCGAAGTTCGGGTTGTCCACCGTGCCGGTGATCGGGACGCGCAGGCTGCTGCCGGTGAACTGCTCGGCGCCGCTCCCCTTCAGGCCGAGCGTGGACCAGGGCAATTCCAGCGTCATGTTCATCCGGCGGCTCTGGAGGTTCACGTCGCCGTTCAGGCGGAGTTGCCGCTTGTTCTCGAGCAGGTTCATCGTCATGTCCTGCTTGAGCACGCCGTTGTTGATCTCGACGACGTAGTTGGCGATCTCGCCGGTCAGGCTGTTCAACCCCAGGCTCTTGCCGCCCATGGCGGGCAGCGCGGAGAGCAGGCTCGACAACTTCCCGAGCATCGGCGAGCCCAGTTGGACCTCGCCGACGGTCATGGTCATCTTGAACTGGCCGTTGTTGTCGGAGCCTTGCTTCATGAGCGAATCGTCGAGCGGGAAGCGGTTGCACTGCTCGATCTTGACGTTCAGCAGGCCGGCCGCCTTGTCGGTGCCGGCGAACAGCGGGTTGTTCACCCAGTTGGCGAAGAACGTCTTGGCGAACAGCGGGTTGAGCGAGACGTTCTGAACCATCTGCGTGTTCTGCGGGATGTCGAGGCGCGGGTGCGGGTCGGCGAGGTTCACGCTCGCGCCGCCGAGCGCGAGCTTGCCGCCGTTGAAGTCGGCCGGGGGCGGCAGGGCCTGGCCGGCGGCCGCGTCGGGGTAGGCGACGTGGGCGACGCCGTTGGACAGCGTGAACGGGACCTTCAGGTTCTGGATGTCGGCGCCCTTGCCGGAGAAGCTCTGGATCTCCAGGCCGCCGCTGGCGGCGACCGTCTTGATCGCCTCGTTGAACGGCACGTTCGCCGGGTACTCGCCGGACACCTTGAACTGCTGGCCCTTCACGCTGCCGCTGACCTTCACGTCCTTGTACGACTCCTGCTGCTCCTTCGAGAGCATCGGGTAGACGAGCTTCCACAGGGCGGCGGCGTCGTAGCTCAGGTCGGCCGTGATGTTTTGCAGCTTGCGCCGGTTGTTGAAGTCGTCGACCGCGCCCTTGAGCGTGAGCGCCAGGGCCTGGCTCGACTGCATGGCCAGCGAGACGTTGTTGATCGAGAGGCTCTGCTTCGCGTTGTCCAGCGCGACGTCGTTGTTCAACTGGACCGCGTGCTCGGTGAACTGCGTGGCGCCGTTGCTGGCGAGCGTCAGGTCGGTCACCTGCACCTGCCCGCGGGCGCCGAGCACGCCGCCGCTGGTCGAGACGTCCTGGTCGAGCGTGTAGCGGCCGGCGTAGGTCGTGGTCGCCGGCGTGCCCTGCAGCGCGGCCACGAGCGCCATCGCCCGGCCGACGTCACCCGTGGCGGCGAGCGCGGCGTTCAGCGACGGGGCGCCGGCGCCGGCCGCACCGGCGGCGGCGGGCTTCGCCGCGAAGAGGTCCGAAAGGTGCGCGACGTCTTTGACGACCAACGGCTGCTTCAAGCGGATGTCGCTGCCGACGGCCGTCACGTTCAGTTCGGAGACTTCCACCTGCGCGATCTGGTCGAGGACCGACGGTTCCGGGACGGGGGCGCCCTTGGGCGCCGCCACGGGCTGCGCGGCGGCGGGAGCGGGCGTTACCGCGATGGCCGTGTTCAGCTCGACGGGGCCAACCGTGTACGCGTTCTGCCCCGCGGTGAACGCGATGTCCTTGCCCGACACCTTCGGCTTCACGGAGAGCAGCCGGCCGTCGTTCGTAATGTTCAGCGTGATCGTGGCGCTGCCGGCCGTGAGCTTCGGCTTGGGCGCCGGCGGCTTGGCCGGCGGCGCGGGCGTGGCGGGCGGCGCCTGGCGCACGTCGGTGCGCGGCAGGCCGGGCGCCGGCGGGTAGTCCGCCAGCGCGACGGCGGACGACGGGTCGGCGGGCGCCAACGCGCCGGCCGGCGCGGGCCCGGCGGCCGGCGGGCTCAAGGAGTCGGCCAGCGCCTGCAACTTCTGTAGCGACGGCAGGTCGATCTTGACCACCGCCTTCTGCACCATGTTCAGCGGCGACACCGCGACGCCGCTTTCCAGCACAGTGGGATCCGAAGCTTGGAATTCACGTGACTTGAAGTCGCGGC
>JADMIO011621113.1_pt1 | contig 24346 bp, 19 predicted proteins | sample 8958161 | NCBI WGS metagenome assembly JADMIO01 (sample SAMN16585339, study PRJNA669376) | soil metagenome | isolation source: Crop rotation soil | place: USA: Cullars Rotation, Alabama | collected 2011
AGACCGCCTCTGCCGCGGCATTTGCGGGGTCATTCCTATTCTTCAAGCACGCAAGATCAGGCTCTTCAGCTAGAGCGTGCTTTATCTCCTCATGTAAAGTTTTCCGATATGCGGAATGCTCGGATCCATCCTTGGGATCCGCATTTAGGACCGCGTCACAGATTGCTGTGAGAGGATCGATGTTGGAGTTGAAAGCCGCCAAAATCTCCTTCTCAACGTCCTTGAATAACTTCAACAAAATCTTCCTGGCAGGTACTTCCGCAGCTTCAGTCACTTTATCTGCAAGTTCTCTATAGAGCTCCAGAATCCGCATCTTAACTCCCGGCCCGACATCGAGATTTTTCTTGACGAACACCTTACATGCTGAGCCGATCGGTCCTTCAATCACATTTACAAGTTGAGCTTTAGCTTCATCTCGCATTTCCTTGACCATCTCACGACCCACACTTTCCAATTTCTTTGCATCCGCTCGAATGGCGTCACGTTGCGCTTCAATTATCTTAGGATTCACGCGCGCTCCTTGTCTTAGGGCCCACTCTGTCACCTGTTCAACTAATGCGACGCTCATCTCTGAATATTCGCGTGTCTCTCTTCTAATATCTAGAAGAATCTCCTTTGACCAAACCTCCGCTACTGGCTCTTCAAAACGCAGCGCGCACTCCGTTGGCAAGTTAATGTCAGTCGCCCCAGCATAGCGTCCACCTCTTCTTACCGAAGCTCTGAGTGTTCCCCAATGTGCAGTGCCAAGTTTCGTTAGGTATCTGTCAATGTCTCGGCTAGCCTTAAGTCTGGCTTTTGAAACTAGATCTTCAATCCTCTTTGGTAAAGACTTCTTGAGAAATGTTCGGTACCCCCCCTGCCGGTTCGCTAACTCGATCCGCAGGGGCTGAGTAAAAACCTCTAAGTCTTTCCTCAATCTTTCAATCTCTTCACGAAGAGTCACGTCATCTGTGACTTGTGCTTCAAGCAGTCGCACTCTGGAAATCAATTGCTGATGAAATTGGATCGTTTGAAGCTTCAGCCGACGTCTAACACGAGCGTTGTGATCTTGAGCGAGTTCGGTCAGACTATCAATCAGGGAAGGAATACCAGTAGCGCTCTCATCCTCAAGGAACGGACGATCATCATCATCGTTGGCAATGAGTCGTACATACTCAGGAGCAGAAACCGGATGGACTTGCAATGTTGCCAAAAGATTTTGTACGACTTGCTTGCGAGCATCCGTAATATCGCCATCGCTTAACCAAATCTCTTGCAAGCGTTTACATAGTTCGTCGCGGAGCCGGCTCTTCGCCTGAGCAGCTGCGATTTCGAAGTGCTCGTATTTTTTCTTGCTTTTGTCCTGCCGATATTGTTCGTTGGCTACATCATCGATCCGAGTAATCGCTATTATGACTATCGGGTCCTCATCAGGCTCATCGGTTGAATATAGCAATGAGTTTAAGAATTCGCTTCGACGCAACGCGTCCGCCAGAGACTCGGTCATTCCTCTATGATCGACTACGAGAACAATTGCATGAGCCTTTTCTCTAATCCACTTTCTGGTAACCTCAGCATGCACGTCGCGCACTACGCCAACTCCGGGAAGGTCAACCAGCGTAATGTCTTGGTCCAAAGTTGAACTTGGCCAGTGAACGGCAAGATTTTAATGAGCGGAGCCAAATAACCGGTTGCGTGTATATGTATGCTGTGGCGGAAGTCCTCGTCGGAAGCTGAGGCATCTAAAAGAAATTGTTTACCTTCGCGCGTCAGTGATAGAGCATGACGCAACCCGACCAGCCGTTCTTTATCTTCGGGATTTTCCTCGCTACCCCAACTGCGCTGACCGCCGGTAACTTCACGAAGCGAATCTAACAAGTATTTCAGATCGGTTTCGGTGTCTTGACTGCCTGTCACCAGTAATTGCGCGATACGCCGAAACTGCTCGCGCCGCTCTCTTCTTGAGGACTCATTGTCATCATCAAATTCGTCGGCTTCAATCTCTTCTGCTGGTAACTCATCTTCACAGAGGGATTCAACGTCAAGACCAGAACTCATGTCGGATATTGGCCGCCCAAGGGACTCTTTATACATTTGCTCTAAACCAAAAACAGTTCGCAGAATCGGCTGAGCATTATGGTATTCGACCTCAAGTCTCTTTTCGGGCATGCTTCGCACTATCAGAGCCTGCGCTGTTAGGGGGCCAACTCCTCCGGACGGAACAATCACATTGGCACCACCTACTATGGCATTAATTAACGTGCTTTTGCCGATGCCAGAGGTTCCAAGGAAGCAAATTGCAATTTCCGTACGACTTGTACCTCTAAGCTTAGAAAGTTGGTCGCGATCCTTATCCAAGGCGGCAACCAAGTCTTCACTTAGAGTTTTCGCAAAAAGTGGCCGGACAAATGTGCTGTACCAGTTAATTAGGAGATCTGCGTCAAATGCTTCAATGTTGTTTTTCATCAATGTCATTGGATTGAGTATGCAGGCAAATGTCTTCAACATTCTCAAGCTGATCAGTTAGGTGTTCGCCGGTTTCTGAGCATGCGCAGGTAGCCAGGAGGTTGAAGCATGGTTTTGAGGCATCATTTAGACTCCGTTTGAGCGTGGAGTGGCAGAGCGAGAGAAGTAGCTTTATAGCAAATAGTGCGCCAGCGAGAAAAGCGGCAAAAGTAATCTAAGTTGTGACTTTAGGTGTGCGGACGCACCACATCTGCTCGCTGGTGAACATCTCGCCCGAAGCATTTCGTTCATAAAGGAGCAGCAAATGGATGTTACAGACGCGACTGCGATGACTTACTAAGGGTTGGGTCATATCTATGATGCAGGTGGCGGACGTCAATATAAAAATGGAAACCGAATTGGCTCCCCATGGTCTTCTACGAAACTAAGGGAAAGTTTTGCTTTAAGGTCGGGGATGATCGCTGAGACTCGCGTGCAAGTTGCGAAATCTCGGTTTGATTGATTTTCGCGGCTCTCTGGGGCCACTCTGAAAAAATGTGAGCCGGCCCACCCAACGCGTCAGAAAATCACAGCCTGTCCCTGCGTTAGTTTAGACGCAGGTAAGGCGGGCCGAAATTGAGTGCGCGAATATATGTCAAGCTGTGAGGACGCGAACCCCATGTTCTTACAGGTTCTCCCTATCATCGATTAGAACATCAGTCGAAACACCTGCGAGCTTAGCGTAAGCGAGCAGGACCATCAGCGGCGGCTCGCGTCTGCCGCTTTCGAACTGTGAGATTTGCGCCGGGTACAACGGCGAGGCTTTGTAATTGAGCGCCTTTACCATTTCCGTTTGACTCAGATCTAAATTTGCCCGAATCTGTGCCAACTTCTTCGCCAGCTTTTTAGGTGCGGGACGCTTAGCCATTAGAAGCGTCCTCCGGTTGACTTGCACCCGCTACTAGCAACTGCTAGTATCTTGCTGCTAATTTGATAGGTTGTGTTGTTCGCCCAGATGTACCGGGCGAGAATCACCTGATCATTTCCTCAGAGGTTGGAAACATGGCTAAAACTATTTTCTCGTTTCGCAGGCGCGTGTTCCTCAATCCAATTTCAACTGGCCACACATCATACATTCTAGCCGAGATTGAATCATCCGATGAGGGCGGCAATAAATGGGGCCATTGCATGGTCACGCTCGCTGACTGCCGCCGCCGGATTCAACTCGAATTCTTTCTTGGTACAGCAGAAGCGCGGCGCTTTAGTCTCGCAAAGATCGATCTTTTGATCAACATCCTAACCGCATTCCGCGACCAGCTCCGCAGAGAAGCAAATCTGATTGAAGGATACCGCGAACCGCGTAAAAACGATAAGAAGTCTTGACCTTATCCGCGCCGTAGTTGGTAAGAACTGAAAGGCCGGGAAGCCCAGATCCCAGGCTTTTTTGGTTTTTTTACCCGTTTGGTTTCTCTATAGGTCCCTACCAAAACCCCTTCCTTAGTTGGTCTAAGGGTATTGTGCCTGCACACTCGACACAGTGACCTTTGATGTCAATGAAATCAACCTGATAGGATGGCCCGGTGTATTATCCCGCTTGTTTCCCGAAGGGCAGTCGGCGGTTCACCGCCGCAACACATCGGTAGACGCACTATCGTGAGCGAGACACGTATCCACGTTCCTCCTGTCCTGACCGAAGATCGCGTACTGGCGTTCGCAAATAAGCTCGATACGCTGCTGTTGCAGGACCATTATGTTGTCGATCTGTCAGCTCTTGGTCACGTCGAGCCGTTTGGAATGCTTGTATGCTCATCAATCCTTAGGACATTCGTTCGCAAGCAGAAAGAGCGGGGCGCTACCTTCACCGCAATAGGCCACACTGAAAACTCCTACGCTGCACACATGGGCTTCTATCAGGCGTTCGGTTTGGATTACGGCAAGAAGCCTGGAGAGGCCCCGGGCGGTCAAAATTATCTGCCCATCAGCCGCCTTTCCGTGAAAGCTCTTTACGCGGACGCAGGCTATCGCCCCGTCGGTGAGGCGATCGAGCGTGAAGCCGCTCGCGTCAGCAAGGTACTCCTACAGCAGACGGAGGGAGCGGCCGCCTCACGTGTCCGATACGCTATTACCGAGATGATGAGAAATGTTGTCGAGCACTCGTATTCCGATGAGATTTGGTACGCGGGGCAGTGTTGGCCCAATCGCGATTGCGTCGAAGTAGCCATTCTCGATGAGGGCGTCGGTGTTCGGACGAGCCTCCGAAGAAAGCCAAAGTACCGGGTGAACTCTGACGAGGAGGCGTTGCGTTTGGCCATTCAGAAGGGAGTATCCGGCGTCGTTCCCGATCCGGATGCTGTTCGCGCAGCAGACTACGATGTCTGGACGAATGCAGGTTATGGTCTTTTCATTGTCAGCAGCCTGTGCCGAACTGCTGGGATCTTTTCTATTATGAGCGGCGACGCTTGCCTTTCAACTCAAGGTGAGCAGATCAGCATCAAGCCGACGAAGTTTGGAGGAACAGCGGTCCGTATGAAGCTAGACACAGCCAGTCCCGAGCAGATTGACGATGCGATACAGAAAGTCATTCCAGATGAGGCTGCGAGTCGCCGAGGCAAATCCCGTTTACCGGAGGGCAGCATCTAACGCGAGTTGCAGTGGACGGGGGGAGCGCCCATCCCAATTTGTTTGGTGCGGCGGCGGCTTTGAATTCCCATTCTGGTGGCCGGTTAAATGCCCAGTCATGGGGATTCTGCTCCTCGATTCTGAGATATTGAGGTCGTGGCTTTTTCATTGTCGCTTTTCCGTCTGATTGGTGGAAAGCCCTCTACGCAATGGCGTCACACGATTGGTTGTAAGCGCGGTGTCGAGTCGAATCGGGATTTATCCCCTTGCGGATTGATGCAGCTTCGTCATGGCCGGTGATATGACCTGATTGTCGAGGGAAGAAAGCAGATCTTCGATGCCTTTATAACGGAACGGTGCGGATACCCACGGATAATCCATGAAATCCTTGAACATTCCATACTCTGACTCTGACCATTCTATCAGCGGCTGAACCGGCACAGATGGCAAATGCGGAATGATCATTTGCAATTCCTGAGGTATGCTCCGAGCTTCTGTTATGTCAGCCACAACAAAGCGAGAAATGTGTGCAAGTGTCGAAATCGTCTCCGTCAAGTTTCTGTTTTTTGGTTGCGCGAAATCAAAGACCATTGGTACGAAATTGCGCTTCCGAAGTGCAGTACGAATTGCATCTAAGACCAGCTTTCGCTCTGGCGTAAAGCGTCCAAGGATCAACACGGTCTTGGATGTTACTGAATCAATCACTTCACGAATCTTAAGATTATTGAGTAGCAAATGAATGAACTGCGCTACTTCGAGATTATCAACCGTGATGAGGGGTTGATAGTTATTTGTAACCACCAGGTTTGATTGGCTAGCGCCATCGAGCTCAACATCCCAGGCGGAAATTCCATAGATACGAGCTCCCTCAAGATTGGCGTTCGAGAGTTTCGTCCCAATCAGAATAGCATGTTCCAAATTCGCATTTTGAAGATTTGCATCGCTCAAATCGGCGTAAGGAAGTCTAGCCTCCAGCAAGTCGGCTCCACGAAGATTAACTTGGCGCATATCCGAACTTTGCAAGTTCGCCTCGTCGGCACAAGCTTCACTTAGATCTGCTCCGTATAAAATTGACTGGCCTACGTACGCCCCAACCAGATCGGCATTCCTCAATATGGAAAAACTGAGGTCAACCGCATCGAGATTAGCTTGTCGAAGATTCGTCCGCGTTAAGTCTGTTTGACTTAGATTTAACCTTTCTTCCAGTGTTCGAGAGTGCAAGTCGGTTTTGGATAGGTCGGCATATGAAAGGTCTGGAAGAACTCCTGGATTATCCATTCTCCACTGATTCCATGCATCTTGTCCCCGTAACAGTAATTCGAGATGTGATTGATTCGACATAGTGGTTGATCAATTCAGGATCGCTAAATCAAGCTGTAGTACATCAACAGCGCGGCTTTTCATTCCGGCACTGAGAAAACGATGCCATATATTGTCCCATTGCGTTAGAGTTGATCTAACTTACATCATGAATTCTCAAACGAAGAAAAAGAAGGTCCTATTAGTCGGGTTGGAGTATTCGGGCTCGCCACTTCGACATGTCTCGATCTCAACGAGGGGACTTTGCCGACCCGAAATTGCACCAGAGAGTGCGGCTGATCCTCTTTACGATTACGATGTCATCATCATAAATCCAGCTAGCTATTCGCACTTTATTTTTGGTCGGCCCGGACTCCACTCCAGTTCCGAAAAAGAACTTTGGGATCTCAAAAAGGAAAACAACGATCACGATCTCGATTCTGCGTTTGATCGCTGGGAACGGCAAAGTGAGTTGAAGGCTGCGCTTGAAAATGGTACGCAGATCGTCTTCGTTATGGCGATTGAAAAGAAAATACACTTCTTTGGATGGCGGTCGCTCTATCAAGCCTACCTCATTTCCGGCGTCGAAACGCTGGCGAGCTCGACGGACTTTTCAGCGAAAAAATCGAAAAAGCTGACGCTCGATAGAATGTCACATCCGTTCGCTTCGTACTTTGAGAAACTCGAGAAAGAAGGCTGGACTCTTTGTGGTTCTTTTCCCGAAGGCAAAGAATACATCGTACTAGCCTCCACACCAGACAAGAAGGCGCTTGGGGTTGAGATTGAGATTGAAGGTGCGCGGAGTTGGTTAATAACGCCTCCACCCTCAAACACAGCATTGCGTGAACTAATGAAAGTTGCTCTTAAGGCGCATGCGGAAGATGAACGACCGCGTTATCATGGCATCTTTCTTAGTCACACGCATCGGGACAAAGAATTTGTTGACCGCCTGAAGTCTGAACTTAACGGGCGAGGCGTAAATGATGTCTGGGTTGACGAAGCCGAGATCATGGTAGGTGACTCTCTTCAAAAGAAGATAGAAGACGCTATCACAAAAACTCGTTACTTTGGTGTAGTGCTCTCTCCACGTTCAGTCAAATCACGTTGGGTGAAAAAGGAGTTGGAGTTAGCAATGCAAATGGAGCTTGAAACTGATTCTGTTGTAGTTCTGCCATTGCTATTTGAGAAGTGCGAGATCCCACCATTCTTAAGAACGAAGGTCTATGCAGATTTTACTTCGCCCGATGCGTTTGCAGAATCGCTAGAAAAGTTAGTGCGAAGGTTGGCATTAACAAATACGTAGGTATTCGTCGTACGTGCATTCGCAACGAAATCGAATGACCTTGTATCATCGAAATTCCATGTCTCGATCAATCTTCTTCATGACCCAAACGTAAGGCTCACCTGAATCCATTTGACTTGGAGTCTCTTGCCATAGGAGTCGATTTCTCATGAGTCATGATAAAGAAGCGAAAAGCGGAGGTTGGGCCCAGAAGGAAGAAGGGCGATTTATTAGAAAGCTATTACATTGTATTTTGGGCCACGAATGGGCCAAGCTTATACGGGAGCCTTCGCTACATTGACCTGTTGGGCGCCCTCCGAGGCAAAGTTAACCTGCTGAGCATTCGCGATGGTAACGGAGTATCGACGGAGATCTCGCATACCTCTGAGTGTACGCATATAAATTCGATGCCACCGATCAGCCATGCGAGTAGCATGTTCAACTGCCGCTTGTTCGCTGACATAAGGAAGGTCCCAATGACCATAGGTGTAACCATCATCTACTGCGTCAGGGTTAAACTGCTCCTGCCATTGAATGTATCCTGCATTAGACTTTCGCAATGGCGTTTGCGAGCGTAGTACTGACTGCTTTACCCAGTGCTGGAAACAGAAAAAAGACTGCGCAAGTATGTCAATCAAGCTTACCTGAATTCCACCTTGTGGTTGCCATTCCTGTACGAATGACTCTCTCAGTCCCAGATAACCAGCGACTGCCCATGCAGTCCTTAGGAATTGAGTGGGGGTTAATGCTTTGCTGGCTAGGTGACCGCTTTCGAACTCGTCACGAGCCTCGGTCTTGATCATTTCCCAAAGGCTTTCAGAAAAAGCGGGCGAGATACGCCATATACTTGCGAGATCTATAAACCTTATTTGGTCAACTGGATTACGCCTTAACTCATCATACAAACGTTTCGCTTCTTCTTTGTCTTCGCAAGGTTGAAATGCACGGGCGCGGGCCTCATCCGGGCTCAATGCCCCACCCTCCTTTGAGCGAAAAAATGCTACTCGCACAATGTATGATTCCTGTAATTGACGAAGAAGAGAACTGTAACCAATTCTGGCCTCCAGTGAGTCTACGGCGACTGGAACGTAGTCCTCACCGTCAGGAGGGATCTCAATCGTCGGACTGATTCCCTTAGGTCGGCAGGTTCCCTTGTTAGGCTTAATGGTCGCAGACTTTTTAGGCATATTGCTTCTTTCTTCGTGTAGCAATGATATTTGCCGCTTCTCTCAGCTCTTCCCGGAACGATGTCCACTGTCTTAAGTGCGCTCGTACTAGATTCCGCTTCTGTCTTTCAACATCCTGATATCGCGCACACGCATCACGTACTCGCCAGACATCAGTTTTTCGAACATACCGCTTAATTAGCTTGCCGCCTTTGCGCGAAAAATAATAAAAGTATGGCCCATGTAGCTCACCGCTCTGGCACCTACAGTTTTGCTTCCCGCACCGAACTCTCTGAGCACATATAGCACCAGGCATCATCTTAGGTAACGGATTTGTCATTTTTGGTTTTTTGAACTCGCCGGTCTAAGCGCTCCATCAGTGTGCTTTCCTTCTGCTCCGTGGGGGAAATGTCCCCAAACCGCCCTGGCTGCAACCTCTTTGATTAGTACTGATTAGCAAAACGGTAGGCTGACGACTGCCAGTCAGGCGCTCTCTCGGGCTGATCCGGCGGCCCAAACACTTGCGTCTCGAATGACGTTCTGTGGTCGGTCTAGTTCTCACGTCATCTGTTCTGTTGTTAGCTGTTCATTCGTGTACGTGGGCTCCGAGCGCTCTCCGTCAGCGCCACCGCGCTTGGCCCAGGCGGTTAGCTCATCTTCATCAAAGCGAAGTTGTCGGGTACCTAGTTTCACGTAGGGAATCGTCCGTTGACGGACTAACTCGTAGAGGCGCTGAACTCTTATGTTCAACAAAGACGATGCTGCTGCTGCCGTTATGAGCTTCAAGTTAACCTCCCACAAGAACCGATCTGAGAACTACACAGACGGATTCTTCAACACTGGGAGCCAGAGATATATAGGAATCTTTGTCGCCAGTTTCTGGACAGCAGTTCCGGATTTTTTAGCGGGCAGCCCGATGTGTAATTGCTTTCGCGAGCCGCGCGGCCGACCTGCGTGTTGATGAGGATCACGCAGCCCTAAATCAATCAGTTTCGCCAACTTTGCGATCGTCTTTCTTACAGAATCGGCAGTAAGGTGAATGCCGTTGTGTTCACGTGCCATGTCCGCTATTTCAGAGTGTGTGAGGCAGGTTCCGTTTTCGCTGGCGATCTGGTACAGGACGAGCCATTCGAAATGTTCAGTACGAGGTTTATACGATATCTCTTCTAAGTCGTTTTTCGTTTTTGTCTCTTTCTTCCACGTCTTCATTTCCGAAAGGTATTTCTTAAGATGGCCTTCAAACTCGTTATTGGCTTTGTGGGCCAGGTCTGTCGAGGCCAGTCGAGTTCCAAAAACCTTAACGGCCATGTTATTTTCCGCGTCTTCTTGCATTAGAAGCTTGACCTGATTGATCTCAGCTTGCAGGAGCGCCAGCTTCAATTCCGCTTGAGCCCGCTTCCTGAATTGTGCTTCGTTCTCCTCGGCAAAATTCCAACTCACTTCAAAATTGAAGCCACCATCCTCGGTTTGCAACTGAAATTTTAATGGACCTGGAGATCCTTCGGATTCCACGTTGAGTTCTACGAGAAACCGCGAGAAGTCTACTCTGCCTTCAAGATCGCTGGATGCCGATCGCCAGCCTTCAGCTTGAATAGGCCACAGCCATGATGGAAAAGCCTCTACCCATCTAAGTTCATCGTTGAACAACCAAGTGCGCAGGACAGTGAGCGCGTGATCTCGACACCATTCAGCGTCCAGATTCCACCGTCGAGACCATTCGTCAATTCTGTCCAGTAGTGTGTTATGGCCGCACTGCTGTGCCTTAGCGTAGCAAGATAGCTCGTGCCCAACGGGGTCAGGCGAAGTGAGGTCCATTTGAGAAGGTGCCAATTTTTGTTGCAGGAGGTGTATTAAATAGTCTCCACTGCCGTTAGTCGTCTTGAGAAATTCTCGCGAGTCTTTTTCATACTTCTGTGGGCTCGTACCAGAGAAAATGGATGAGTGAAAGCGGCGCAGTACTGTCTCTTTGAATTCCGGAAAGACGGTGTTCCAGAGATCTTGAATAACATTGGTTCTGAGGCGAAGAATTAAACCTAGAAATAATGCACGCGCGAGAAGCCGCGACTCGGCTAGGTATCCCGGCATTTGTAAGACATTACGCTCAGTAGCCATTCGTTCTTGTGTGCCAGTTGTTGCCAACTGTTCCGAACTGAGCAGTATTAGAGAAGAACCTGACAATTATAATGCATCAGTGAATGCTAACGAATAAGGACATTTTTATTACTGAGGGAACCTGGCCAAAAGTAGATGTTTCAGACTATGAATCATGGGCCGCATGTTCGAATCATGCTGGGTACACCATTAGGATTTAATTAATTGGGCGTCCGCTTCGGACGCCCTGCTTGTTAGACTCGACGCTTTTGGAGAGGAAGGCCCTCACTTTTCTTTCCGTACCGTGAACGAGTAGGGCTCAAGTTGGTCCTGATGCCGGTCGGCGGTGATGCCGCGTAACTTTATCTCGTAACGTCGTTGGGTAAGGACTCGAGCTGGAAGCGAAATGAAAATAACCGGCCGCCTTAATTCTTCATCGATTTGTGAACTCAAGATCTGAGAGCGAACCCTTCGTTGTCCGCTCAGAAGTTCCAGGTGATATCTCTGGTAGTCCTTTGTCGTAGTCAAAGGCAACTTCAAAATTACATCTCGCTGTTCAGACTTAATCACCACTTGGTTGGTCTGTCCCTCACCTCTTGAGGTACCTCCGGGCAGGATTGTCACTGCGGGAAAGGTGGTCTGCGCTCGCCGCTGTTCAGGTGGTTGTACCTCACGCTCATTTGGCTTTTTGTTTGGCCCTTCATGGCGGCGGTCAACTGTCTCAACACTATTGTCGTTATTTGGCGAAGATGGTCCGGGTTGTTGTTGCGGTACGGGCTCAGTCGGAATGGGTTGCGGCTTCCCTGCCTGTATTGGTTCGTTGCCCGGTTTTCTTACCGATCGGATGGCAATCCACGTGATGACTGAAAGAATGATAAAGACTGTAGCAGCCAGTGCAAACCAAACGACCGGTCTGCGCTTGGGTCGCGTCTGTAAAATTACTGGAGATTCGTCTTTGTGAGTGGTGTTTACTGGGGCGCCTGCTTCGGCTATTCCAGGTGGCTGGTTTTTCCCAATGAGAACGAATTGGTCGGCCGCGGGATGGGATATAAACTCGAAATCCAGGTATCTCTCGAGAGCCTGCGCGATTCTTAGATCCTCGTTGTGTTCAGGTCTCTGGAGAAGGAAGTGAGTCTCAAACTTCTTACGCTCGATCGCACTCAAATCATCGCGTACATAATCGTCAATTAAATCATCCTCTACGGCCTGTGCGAGTTGAGCATAGTCTCTATCGAGAAAAAGACGTTGTTCGATTAATACTTGCTCTTCCAGGGTCAATTCACCCAGCAAGTATCGTTTGAGCTCCGTCTCTTGTTCCAGATCCTGATTCATCCACGCGCCTTCCCGAAGTGAATGGGCTCTACCTCATCGGATAAGCGTCACATTGATAGTTCGCGCTCCATTGCTTTGCGCTCTATGCATGCGAGGATGCACTTCTTCAAGACTGTTCTGATGCGCTGTGCCCTTAACCTAAGATTGGTTAACTTAATATTTAGTTCTTTAGCCAATTCCTTTCGCAATCTGATTTTATCCTGCCGGTTGCCGCGATAATAGTTCGTAATCAGATTGCGACTGAATTCATCCTGTTGCTCCAGGCAATGCCTCAAACAAGAGTCCAATAGTTCTCTTTCAAACAATTCATGCGTATTCGGTAAATCAGCAGGGGAAGAGTTGGTATTCGCGAGCGACATCACGATCGGCTTGCGAAGGTCCTCCCGGTAGATATTGTAAGCAACGGAGAAAAAATACGGCTCGCGATTGCCTTTGTAGGTGACCACAATCTCCGGTAACTTTTTTGCAACGCGATCAAATGTCTTGTTTGCAAGTTCTTCCGCATCACTACAACTGAGTTGCCGGAAACGTCTGATCAATCCAGATCGAATCTCTTCGTACTTCTCTCCCGCACGCTCGCGATCAGGATCGAGCCACAACAAAAGCCCATCGAACGACTCCGGGGTGAGTATCCATTTTTGTCTGGGCGAGGGCGGGTCGTCCAAGTTTATTCGGCTCCCATCAAGTGGTTGGGTCGTATCATATGAAGAAACCCGATTGATGAAAGCGCTATCTAACATAAACGAGCACCTATTTCCAGTCGCCTTGAAGGACGAAGGCCGCCCAATAGAAGGGAGCCCGCCACCGTTCGTTGGCGTGCGCTTGCATTTCCGATTTTGCTTGTCGCAGCGCCGCGGCGGGAGGCAGCTTGTTCTTTCCGAGTAGGTGGCTATAAAAGCGTGTCATAAATTCAGCGGTTGCTTCGTCGTCTACCTTCCATAGGCTCACTACAACACTTCGAGCGCCAGCATGCATAAACCCTCGAGTTAACCCGATCAGTCCTTCGCCTCGGACCTGTTTCCCCACGCCAGTACGACAGGCGCTAACTACAACTAGTTGAATGGGAAGATCCAGATGATAAATATCACGAAGTGTCAGATAGCCATCCTGATCCTGGCCGCGCTTATCAATCATCGATAGGACAATGCCGGATAACTCTGGCTGCCGATCGTTGACAATTCCGTGTGTTGCGAAGTGAACGATGCTGAACTGTCTAAGCAGGGGACTGGTCGCAGTAGCACGATTGGCATTGAAACCTACCGCCTTCATCCACGAGCCGCGCGGTGCGATGGCAGTAATGGCGTTTGCTTCTTTGAGTGAGTAATCGAGCTTTGACAGTGTGATATTGTCATCGCCTATATCTCTCAATGACCTCGCTAACTTTTCTTTTGACAAGTGCGGAACTGCTTTAACGCTCCGTTTTGGCGAGGCAGGCTGCACTCTATCGTCGTTGCTGTCGAAGACAGGATCAGCCAACACTGCAACCGTTTTGGAACAATTGGATCGAGGAATACCGCGCACTAACCCGAGTGCGGACGCGGACGGTTGGTAAACAATTTCATTGCTCGAGAGCAGTAAGGTTTCAGCAGTATTTGATGAAGACTCAGGAGACGGTAATACTTCAAATGGAATGTATTGCAACTTACCATCGGCGACTATGACTAACCGCTTACCGCTGAGTTGCGGCCACACCTGTCCGAGTACTAAGCGACTGAGTTCGCGTGCGCTCGTGAGGTAGTGGTCCGGTGCACGGCTCCTCCTATTTAGATATTCAGTATAACTCTCACCAGACCTTTGTAGTTCATAACTCGTTAGCTCCTGGCGGAGTCTATCAACGGCATTTTCGATCTCCGCGCGACTTCCCAGGAAATAATGATTAATGTCGTTCGAAGTAACTGCCCATAGGTGGCTGCGCCGTTCATCCAGCGAGTACTGAAGAATAGTGGTATTGTCATCAAGTAGCTGCTGAATCTTGGATGGCGTTAGAGGTTGGCCTGTTTGATTGGAGTTCTCGGATGAGCCGCGTCTCGTGGCTAGTGCGAGTAATTCGTCCTGCTCTCGCATCTGTCTGGTGAGCGTTCGTTCTACCATGTCCGCTTCTTTCTTTGCTCCGAGGCTAAGAAAGCGCAAGTGAGCTTGTGTCAGTTGGCTGATTTGCTGTTGCAATCTGATGTTTTTCTCTGCATCCGCCGGAGACATGCCTTTGGATAGATCGGTGTGGGCTTCAGTAAGCATATCAATCAGGTTTCTGGCGCGTGCCTGCTCGCTCAGCGACAGCGCCATCTCTAGATCGGCACGCGATTTCGTCAACTCGTACAACTGCGTTCTCACGTCGATGCCGAGCGCATACATGTCTTGCTTGTCGGCGAAGTACGTCATCTGAAGTTGGCGAGTCGTAACTTTATTGCGCAGCTTCTCAACTATCCGAATGGCTTCTTCGATTCGATCGCGTGCGTTAGCGAGGTTATGACGATCTCGCTCGACTCGTGCAATGCCATAGAGAGAAAGAGCCTGTCCTTGCCCATCCCTCACACTCATCCAACGTTCGAGCGCATTTCTATATCTTTCCAGTGCCAGCTCCGGTTCTCCCAGGAGGGCCAGAGCCTCCCCCATTTTGTCCAACGTGATAGCTTGTCCACGGCGATCCGCGAACTCAGGATCTTGTTGGATCGCGAGGGCTCTTTCGTAAAGCTCCATAGCTTTGCGTGGCTCAGTGAGGGCGACGTAAGCCATTCCCATGCGCATGAGGGTAAATGCCTCGAAACGTTTGTCGCGGGCACGCTGACTAAGCGGCAGTGCGAGTTCGAGATACCGTAAAGCCTCCTCTTTATTCCCTAACAACGTGTGAGCAAGGCCAAGGTTGCTCAGAGTGACGCCCCACGTTTTAGGTTCTTTTACCCGCTCGCGAATATCCAGCGCCTGCTGAAAATATTCACGAGCCTGTGACGCGTCGGCAAGAAAAGCGTGCAGCAGGCCAAGGTTGTCGAGCACGTCCGCCTCGCGACTGTATTCTTTACTTTCATGGAAGAGTTCAATCGCGTACTTGTAATTAGTTTGTGCGTCGTCTGTGTTGGCCCACGTGTCGTAAACTAAACCAATACCGTTCAGCGCAAAAGGTTTGAGGCGCTTGGCAGAACCCTGTAAGTGCGAGTCGTTGCTGCTGATTTCTTTATCGCAGTAGGTCAGGACGGTTTGAAACTGTGATAAGGCTGTCTGTAAATCGCCCATCTCCGCGTTTGCCTTTCCGGCATTAACGAGGGTGTTCATTTCATCATGTCGGATGTCTAGTTCGCGCCATATGGAAAGGGCCTTCGCATAATATTCGAGCGCTTTCGGTTGGTAGCCAATATAAGAATTGGTCAGCCCGAGGTTGTTGTAGATTTGGGCCTGGCCATAGCGGTCACCGAGATCGAGCCTCAATTGCAGGGCGCGTTCATAATTGATTATGGCTTTTAGTTGATCACCAAAATCTCTATGAGTGGCGCCAATCTCGTTCAAGACAAAGGCCTCGCCGGGAATGTCCGGGGCCTGGCGTAGAACAGAAAGTGCTTCATCGAAATTGTTAAATGCCTGGTCCAAATAATCCTGACGTAAATGATCAGGATGGGATGTGAGTTGGCTGCGTATTCTGTAGGTGCGAGCCATGTTGGTGAGGCAATAACCCTGCTCGCGCAGATCTCCGAGTTTGCTCCAGCGTGCGCGTGCCTCATCATATTTCTCAATTGCCGAGACGAGTATTTCGTCCGACCCGCCCGCTTCGAGCCTCGATTTCTGCGCTTCGGAGAAGAGTCGTTCGGCAGTTACGCGCAATTCGTCTGACGAAGTTGCCGTCCGTGGACCCTCGACTCGCAATTCATAATTGCCGGCTAGCAGCTTGTTGTCCGAGTAAACCTTGATGGTATAGGCGCCTGTGACCGGCGCTAAGATGGAAATTATTTCAGGTCCATAGAAACCGTTTGGGTTGTCAATCTTCCTGTATATCGACTTATCTGGTGCCTCCACGCTAACGACGAGATCTATGCCTTTTTGATCAACTACGATCCGCGCGTATTGCTGCACCGCCATATTGAGTTCATAAAGGTGCGTCTCACCGGCCTCCTTATGGCGCTGCTGTATGACTTCGTCAGGCGCAAGTACCCGCACTTCTTGAATCAATACGTCCGCATTCTGTGGAGACGTCGCACCATTGAGGTCTCGCGTGGTGATTACGGCAAATCCAATCAGCAAAAACACAAACCAGCACGCGCATCGTGATCTATGAGGCTGAGAGCGAATTAGAGAGTGTGAGTTATTCATGCGACTCCCTTCTGAGATTACAGAAAGCACACGCACGCGGGCAGATCGGTTTGAGGATCTGCCCGCATCTTAGCGCGCGTTCTCCAGAATAGGTTACACCTATGTTCAGCGAAGTTTATTGGGGTTCTGAGCTTGCATCCCATTCCCGGTTCCTGTGTCGCCGATCTCGGGCAGCAGCGGAACTGGTTTTGTAGGAACCCCGGTCCTGGGTTCGAAGGCGCGGAAGACACCGTCAAACGTTACATTTCTCTCCTGATCTTCAAAGGCCATTCCAACCAAAAAGATGTCAACGCCAGGTAAGCTGAACCGGAAAGTCATTTGTGACGCACTCCTTCCCAGAGGGACACATAATCCGCGTAACTCGGACACTTTTCGACCACCATAATGCACGTCTCCGCTGATGAGCCCAAGTATAATCTCTACATCTACAAAGTTCAGTAGAGTTTCATCTGGCTTGCCATCTCTGACAACGACCAATGTCATGTTCCAGTCTATGCTGTCGCAAGCGGGCATAGTGTTTACTCCTTTCAACATTCTGCTTTGGATTTTCTTCAGATCCGGTCACAGTCTTCTTCGAATAACTTTGAATACTTACAACCGCATCCTGTGTTATATGACGAAGCAAAAGAAAATGTATCTGTCCACCGTGAGTTGAGATCTCACTCCCACCAATACGGTCCGCTGCATGATCCAAACCCTTGGTTGAAGAAACCTTCACTATTCATAAAAGGCTCACCGATACATTTCTGACTAACAGGTCATAAAGAGTCGAAAGCTTTCATCCGGACCTGCTCTACGAAGAGATAAACATGTGAGCTGGGTTGTGACTTATCACAAACGCTCACGTAAAACCAAAATTGTGAGGTAGAAGATGAAAACCTATCGAAACCATTTGATTCTATTTCTCATTCAGTTCTTCTTGTCAGTCAGTGGTGCGGTGGCGCAGGAAAACTTGCAGGAGTTTGTCCTGCCTGGCGCCAGGCAAGGCGAAGACTATCGAGTTGAGATAGAAAGTGTATTGCGGGACAAGTATCAATTAAAGCTGGTGTCGGGCCAGGCTAATGCGATCATTTTATGGACCACGGCATCAGGCGAAGTGCCATCAGGTTTGTCGGTGCGGACTGATGGAACGATTATCGGCTCTACGAAGGAAACACGCCTCGGGTTGTATCACTTTTCCTTGAAAGGGGTTGATATGACGGTGCGCGATGAACCGTTGGAGCTTCGCTTTTCTTTGGAAGTAAAAGCCGGGCGATTGCGATTGACGAAGATCGAAGGACCAAGGTTAGTGCCGGTCGACGCTGCAAACTCGGTCAATACCGTGCTCAATCACGCTTCTTCAACAGTCTCATCTGCGATCGAATCCGAAGAGACTTCAGCAGACAGGAAGGAAACGTCAATAATCAGTGCGCCGAAAGTCGAGGCGAAGATTGCACGTGACCCGGCACCCGACGTTCGAAAAATGGCAAAGGCTGAGGGGCCGGACTTCCAGAACCCGTTTAGCAGTATGAACAAGAGGTTCATCATCGGGGTCGAACAGACTGGCGGCGCTTCTGCTGAGAGCGAAGGCAAACCGTTTCTCAATCTCTTCATCAACACGCCATTAATTAATGATGATGGTGATGGTGCTGATGACGGGGATGCCGATGATAGCAAGTTGCCCCGCGTTTCAGCGTGGGGCGACGTTCGTTTGACAAGCACGCCGGCGCAGATCAAGGCATTTGCCAACATTTCAAGCGCTGCTATCGATACCATAACCGGCGGCGAAGCAAACAAGCTTGCGTTAGGGTTTGACTTTGTGGTCGGACCCGAATTCAGAATTGCGCGTTTTGACAATGTGACGATGAGTTTTATTTCTGCATTTGGCGCTATAAGCCCGTTGTCGCCAAAGCAGTCAGTGGAGCTTTTTGAAGTTCCGAAGGAGAACAGTTCTCAGGCAGACGCATTCTTTAAAGAGTTTCCAGGCGCGAAGGGCAAAGAGCACATCGCATTCATCGCTCCCGAACGCGATCGCTTTCTCCGGCAGTACTTCGGCGGCCTCAGATTCAGGACCTACACAAAAGAGAGCGACGAGATCCAGAATGTTTTTCCGTCAATGCTCGACGTGACGTTCGGTCAAAGCGAAGCAGTCACCGGGGGCAAGCTCCACAAGTTTGTCTTTGGTCTTGATGGCTTTTACGTGTTGCCGTTTCCCACGGAGTATCGGTTCCTTTACTTGTTTGGCTCCGCAAAGTTCAAAGTTGGCGGTCCGAAGTCCATTAAGACGCCGTTTCTTCTCGATACACCCGCATCGTCAGTGAAGGTCACCGACCCGTCTGTTTTCATCGCTGACCCCATGCCGAGTAATCGCGATGTTTACCGCATCGGATTTGGTGTAGATCTCTTCGAACTGTTTCGAAGAAATTGACGTTGTCTTCAGGTTCTGAACCGCGAATTTTAGGCCACGGATCGCTCAGTAGCCATGGTTCTTGTGTGCCAGTTGTGTGCCAACTATCCCGAACTGGGCATACTTGACAAGAACCTGCCGATCATAATGCAGCGGAGAATGCTAACGATTAAGAACTTTTTGATACTGAGAGAACCTGGGCAAAAGAAGGTGTTTCAGACTACGAATCAGGGGGTCGCATGTTCGAATCATGCCGGGTGCACCAGCGATATCAACGACTTGCGGCAGACTCAAAGCTCTGCCGCTTTTCTTTTGCGACATTCCTCTGCCGATACTGAGCTTGACGATCTGGTAACTCAAACCAGGCAGACCATCCGCACAGAGAGACGTCGCGACAAATAGCCGATGTCCGAACCTATACCGCGCGTCGTCTTCGACTGCATTCTCTTTGTACAAGGAATCGCCAACCGTAACAGCCCAGCTCGAAAAGCGCTGAGGCTGTTTTTTGATGGCTCCATTTTGCCAGTTCCGTTCACGTTATCCCTTTTTGCGCGTAATGAAAGCCGCCGATTTTATTACTAGCGTGCCGGGTTGAATGAGGTGTTAAGTGCACCAGTATGAAAAGGGCGTCCAAAGCGGACGCCCTTTCAGTTTTAACGATGCTTTCAGAATCGATTGCGCACCGCACTAGTCGTGGATCCAGTGGCCGAATTCTGAGTACGTGCCGTCGTTCCACCAGCTACGCACAATGTGTTCGGCATTGTGCCCGCCCGCCTGACTCTGCACCGTCTGCGTGACTTTCCCGTCTACTCGCACGGCTTTGAAGGCAGAAGTTTCCGGAACGACCGCAACGATGTGCCCGTGCCCGTTGTGAAACTGCGGCTTCGCTTTCGCTACCGTGATACAGACTTTTCCCTTGTTCGCGGCGTCCTGCAACTCCGTCAGATCAAGAGTGCGTCGCCAGTCAAAATCCGCACCAAAGTCTTTGAACCACTGCGTCAATCCGTTCGCGGTTATTTCATTCACCGTGTCGCCGTATACTGCCGGAACGCTTTGGCCTTGCGCGAGTCTGATTATTGCTTGTTGCGTCCACCAAACTCTCGGCAGATAAGCCTCCGTCATGTAGCAGTAGTCGTAAGCGTAAATGTTGCAGAAGGTCATGCCTCCGGTCGGCCGGTAGCGAGGGCTGGTCTCAACGTTGAACCAACTGATTAGTTGATTAATGGCGTTGACTCTAACACCCTCCTGGTCCTCTTCGTGCCGTTTGGTTGGAGGTGTTTCTGTCAACGGGAAAGGGTATTTCTGATTTTGCCTCGTCACGTTCGTACCTGACAGGTGAACCGGGACTATACCGGTATGAGTAGTGGGAGTGGATCCCGAAGCTATTGGTGTCAGGAATCGCTTGTTGACAAACCCGGTAGCGGCCGTTCCATTGAGCGTGACTTCAATTTTCCACCAGTCGGAATTCGCCTCGTCGAGCTTCGTCACCTCTTGTCCAAAGGGGATTACGGCGATGACGTTATTGGCGGTTGGATCCGGCTCTTTCCGCAAGTTTAAGCCGAGAGGCGCTTGGTCATTGACTCTAAATTGTTCTGGCATCGGTGTTTCCTTTCACCCGCATTTAGGGGCGTAAATCTATGCTTCAAAAGTAATGGTCAAAACGAAAAAAACGTTTCGGAACCACAGAATGGGATGTAAAACCCGCAACCTGCCGGCGAAGATTGGTCCACCGAACACGAGGCTTTGCACAAAAAGTCTGAAATCCCACCCACGGCAGTGGGTGGATTGGTTCAGGTCCTATCTACACGACCGCTCCAGAACCACCATTTAATCCCACCCCACGGCAGTGGGTGGATACTTCAATTATTGACGGCAAAGGATCTGAACCATCCACCCACTGCCGTGGGGTGGGATTCCAGTTGCACCACGAGAGTTCTTATGTAGAAAGAATTTGAATCTATCCACCCACTGCCGTGGGTGGGATTCGGACTTTTTGTGCAGAGCTCGAACACGACTTAAAGAATTTACAACTCTTAACAAATCTCGCTGAACCTTCCCACCAGCTTTTCAGTAATAGTGCAACGGTCTTCCCAAACAGTTCAGTCACGCCTTGATTCCGAAATTTTCGGAATTCCTGCCAGATTTTGTATGAGAGGAGACCGCTATGTACCAGAGACTCTTTCTGATCGCTACACTTGTGTTCAGCACCTCAATCACGCTCATGGCCCAACAGCCAGGCGCGTCACAGCGTTCGTACCAGCAAGCGCGACGCGTGTTGGACGACGCCATCGAAGCACACGGCGGGCTTGAAGCTTTGCGCGCCATCAAAGATTTCACGCTCAAAGAAAAAGGCAAAGTTTACGCACGCTACCAGAGTCCCGGCGCCGAACCGCCATTCTCAGCCGGCAACTCGGAAGAAACACTTATCGTCGATACTGAGCGCGGTTACGTCTTCGACGATGTAAGAGCCGCGAACGGCGGTTTCAACAACTGGGTCCAAACCGTCATCAAGGGCACTAACGGACAAACGTTTGACATGTGGTCCAAAACCGCAACACCGATCCCCAACGCGTCTGTAAACAACTTCCGCCCACAGATGCGCCGGCTGCCGCCAATCGTTCTGCTCGAAGCATTGGATCGCGCTTCAACTCTTCGTTACCTCGGCGAAGACGAGATCGGCGGACGAAAGCAGAAAGTGATCAGCGTTCTTCGTCCAGACAATCAACAGCTCTCGCTTTCTTTCGACGCACAGACGAAGCTGTTGACCAAGTATGGCTATCTCTACGCCGATCCGATCGCGGGCGACTCCGAGATCGCGCAGACTTATTCAGGTTATCGGACGGTGGGCAAGTTAAAACTTCCAACGAGCCGCGCGCTCTACAACTCGGGCGGCGTGATTCAGGAAGTCGAGTACACAGATCTACAGATCAACACGAAGCCTGCCGAGAGTGTCTTTGCCGGACCAGATGATTTCGAGAAACTCGAGGCGCCGCCGGCAACTCCGGCACCGCCAGCCGTAGTCAAGATCGCAGACGACGTTTACGTGCTGAATGGATTGGCCGGGGGCACACACAACGCGATGTTCGTCGCATTCAACGATTACATCCTCGTTGTCGAAGCGCCGGAGAACATTATCTACGGCAACAACTCTAACCAGGCGATCGCGAAGATCAAGGAAACCGTGCCGGGCAAGCCGATCAAATATCTCGTGCTGACGCATCATCATTCCGATCACTCGGGCGGCTTTCGCGAGTACGTTGCGGAAGGCGCGACGATTGTCACGACTGCGAGCACGAAGAGTGAGCTGGAGAAAGCCGCGGTGATCGAATCGTCGTTGCTGCCACACCTGGCATCCAAAAATAAAGCGACGTTCGAAGTTGTCGAGAACAAGAAGCGCGTGTTTCAGGACGACAAGCACGTAGTTGAGTTCTACGACATTGGACCAAACCCGCACGCGAACGAGATCCTCGTTGCGTACTTGCCGAAGCAGAAGATCCTGTTTCAGGCGGACATGCTGAACCCGGCGGCAAATGGAACGATCCCGATCGCGCAGGATGTGACGGTGAGTTTCAGTGAGAAGCTGCAACAGCTGGGACTGGACGTCGAGAAGATCTACGGCGTGCACGGCCGCCCCGCGACACCGCAGGAGTTGAAAACCTCGGTTGAAAAACGTCGCGCCTCTGCTCTGAAGTCATAAAAATGGCCCGCGGATGAACGCAGATGAACTCAAGATCTGCGTCCATCCGCGGCTAAATTTGACACCAACCGCGAATCGCATTAACGTATCGCCTGCTCCATCCCGACAAACGAATCCTCCCTGGCCCAGACCAAGTTCAATTTGTCTGTTCGACTATCATTTAAAGGAGATTCCTGCGATGAAGCGATCTGCTCTGCATCGCCATCTGGCGATCACGCTCTTGGTCTTGCCCCTGCTGTTCTTAACTGGGTCCAGTGCCTTTGGACAACGTAAAAGTGAGTTACCTTTGCGAGAACTGCTGAATATCCCCGGCAGATTGGTGAGTGAGGCGAAGTCGGCCCGCCTCACGAATGAGTTAAATCTAACCGGATATCGCATTGAAGAAATAAAACTGCCGCGTCAGTTGAACGTCGAAGTGCGTGGCCAACAAGTCGCTGTCGACAAAGCATGGCGAATCACGGTGCAGGGTGGTCCATTCCCGGTCCGCGCCTTGCCGGCCGTGATCTGGATCGACGATGAGATCGCCGGCAACGGCATCGAGAACGAAACACTTTCGCAGATCACTGCGATCACTTTCGACGGTTCCCTGTTGCGCGAAGGCGGAGTGGTTTCCCTTTCATACGGTGAAGACAAACAAACACGAGTAAGAATTCCGCAACGACTGCGTTTGACCCGTGAAGGAGGAATCCAATGAAAAGTACAACTAAAAACTACGTCCTCGCTTCACTGGCATTCGTGCTGATTGCTGCGAGTGCCGTCTTCGCACAAGTTCCGGATCCGGGCACGCCTGGACCATTAGCAGTCACGCGCGAAGAGTACAACTTCGGTGACACCGCTTTTCAACCAACCGACTTTCCGGGACCAGTGGAGCTGCGCGCGTCGATTCACTATCCAACGAACCTGCCCGGTGGTCCATATCCGGTGATCCTCTTTTTGCACGGTCGTCACGCCACCTGTTTCAAGGGCAATACTCAACTGCTGCAGTGGCCATGCACGGATAACGGGAGCGCGCCGATTCCGAGCTTCCAGGGATACGATTACATTTCGCAGGTGCTGGCGAGCAACGGCTATGTCGTAGTGTCAGTCAGCGCAAATGGTGTAAACGCGGTCGACAACGCCGTGTTCGATCTCGGCGCTCTCGCGCGCGCGGAGTTGCTGCAGAAACATCTCGACATCCTGAAGACGTTCAATACCACTGGCGGCGCGCCGTTCGGGACGAAGTTTGTCGGCAAGTTTGATTTGACTCGCGTTGGCACGATGGGCCATTCGCGCGGCGGTGAAGGCGTGGTGCGTCATTACGTTTTGAATAACGGGTTGGGCGCGCCGTATGGGATCAAGGCCGTGTTTCCACTCGCGCCGGTTGATTTCAACAGGTTCGTCGTGAACAACGCCGCGCTCAACGTGATGCTGCCTTACTGCGACGGCGACGTGAACGATCTGCAAGGCGTGCATTTTTACGATGACGCTCGTTACAACGTGCCCGGCGATCAGTCGCCGAAACATTACGAACTCGTGATGGGCGCAAATCACAATTTCTTCAACACAATTTGGTCGCCTGGTTCGAGTGTGTTTCCTGGAGCGACGAACGACTGGCTGGCGTTTGTGCCGGGTGGTCATTCCGATTCGCATTGCGGCTCGGGCAAGACCAATCAGCGGTTAACGGAAGCACAGCAACGCGGGGCCGGACTCGCGTACATGACTTTCCAGCACATTGGGATCCTAAGCTTAGAATTCCACGTGGACAAGTTGTCGCG
>JADMIO011113565.1_pt1 | contig 24344 bp, 23 predicted proteins | sample 8958161 | NCBI WGS metagenome assembly JADMIO01 (sample SAMN16585339, study PRJNA669376) | soil metagenome | isolation source: Crop rotation soil | place: USA: Cullars Rotation, Alabama | collected 2011
GATGGTGTTGAGAAGAATGTTGAAGAGGCCATCAAATGGTTTTCACTCGCTGCTGCAAATAATAACGATTCAGGTGCACAAAAAGAATTGGGAATTATTTACAAAAATGAACTTGGAAACCATGAAGAATCGAGAAAATGGTTTGAACTGTTTGCCAAAAATAAAAATAATATTTGTGGTCAGTATGAAATTGGTGAAATGTATTTGACTGGAAGTCGTGGAGCGATTCAAAGTGAAGTTGATGCCTTGTATTTCTTTTATCTTTGTTTGTGTTGAACTGAACTGATTTATTTTTTTTTTGTTCATTTTGTTCATATTTTTATTTTATTTTTATTTATTTATTTTGTTTGAGATAAAATTGTTGAATTAAATAAATGGATCAGTTCTTTGACTTTGAGGAGAAAAATATTTATTGGACTTTTCCAATTTTTTTTTTCCAATTTTTTTTTATTTGGTTTGAACCAATACAAACTTGTGCTTGTCAAAACACACGACGCTTGGTTTTTTATTTCTCTGAACTTGTTCCCATCTCAAACTTATTGAAATTTTTTGTTCTTCAATGTGATTTGCGTTCGTTTTTGTGTTGCAAAGTCGAAAAAAAATTGAACAAACAAAGAGAGGATTCTTGGTTTCTTGCAAACACAAAAAGAAAAGAAATGAAAAATTGAAATGAAAAAGATGAGATTTCAAAAAGTATTTCTGCAACCAAACGTTGAAAAGAGTGTGTGATGCAATCTCAAGCAAACACCAAATTGTCTAATGTTTGAACTTTCAACACAGGAACAACCTCAAGGTGATTTGGTCCCAAAATATTTTCCTGAGTCAAAAGAGATCTTTTGAACACTTCCTCAGAAAGTCATTGTTTCTTTCCTTTGTTCATGTTTTGAACAACTTGGCAGAATTATTCAAATCTCAAGTATGGATGTTTGACAATGACTTTTATTTTATTTATTTTGTTTATTTTGAGTTTCAATCGCAGAATTGAATTGTTGCTCACAATTTCAATGAGTTTCGTTTTTGTGTTTTTATTCACTCATTTTGTGTTTTTATTTGTTTATTTTCATTTGTTTTTTTGAAAAATGACTCCAAAACAAAGGGAAAGCACAATGATACTGAACCACTTTTAAGAAATCACTTTTGATGAACGAAAACATTTTGGGACCAAATCATCTTGATGTTGCAGCTTCCTTGAATAATTTAGCAACATTGCACTTTTATCGGGTTTGACAACAAATTTTGCGTTTCCTTTTTTTTTTTGATTTGTCAACAGTTTTTTATTTTATTTTACTTTCTTTTTTATTTTATTTTCTTCTTATTTTGTGCATTGTTGAATAGAAAAAATCTTCGCAATGCCAAACAGCTTTATAAAAGATCACTTTCAATCTATGAAAAAAATTTGGGACCAAATCATCCTGATCTTTCAACTCCTTTGAACAATTTAGCAGGATTATATTATGACCAAGTTGGATCATATTTTTAATTGCCACTTGATTTATTTTTATTTTTATTTATTATTTTTATTTCTCAATGCGAAAACGTGATTGATTTGTTAAAACAAAAGGGAAGGTTTAAAGATGCTGAACCACTTTTTAAGCGATCACTTTCAATCACGGAGCAAAATTTGGGGCAAAATCATCCTGATCTTGTGTTTTCCTTAAATAACTTGGCTATGTTGTACAAATCAAAGGTAACAACAGTCAATGCAACAGTCTTTTTGTTTATTTTTGCGTTTGTTGTGCGATTGAATGGCATTTTTTGTGTTTGAAAACTCTTTTTTCTCTTTTCCAAAATTCAAATTTAGTTGAAGTTCTCTGAAGCAGAAAAATATTACAAGAGATCTCTGAGCATTTGCAAATCATGTTTGGGAGCTGATCATCCAAACACCAAAGCTGTTGAAAAAAATCTTCGACTTCTGCAGCAAAGACAATCCAAAACTTAATTATTTTTTTTGTTTGTTTCTTTAAATTTATTTTTGACAAAAATGTTTCTGTGGTTAAATTTTCTTGTTTCTTGTTGCGTTTTTCTTGCCATGTGTTGAAAAACAGAGAAAGTCATTAAAATATATTTTTAAAAGATGAGTTTTGTTCACTGCTCAAAGTTTTCTTGTGATATCTTTGTGATTGTTCAAAAATGAAATAAACCAAAAAATTTGATGGCAGAAAGTTCGAGGAAAGTCCAAGACTTTTTTTTTTTTGTTTTTTGTCTTCTGCTTTTTGTCTTCCTTCCATTTTATCCCTTCTCATTGCAAATTTTCTTGTCACATCTCTTGAACCTTCAAAAAACAACAACAACAACAACACAACAACAACAAAAATAAAATAAAATAAAAATGGACGATTTTGCACAAGCAGAAAATAATGAACTCACAAGCAATCAACTTTTTGAACAAGGACTTCGATTCTCATTTGGACTTGGAGGAGAAAGTGAAAGAATTCACAATCTGAAAGCATTTGATTGTTTGAGTCGATCTCATTCAAAAGGACACCCATTTGCTGGAATATTTCTCGCAAAACTGCTCGTTAAAGCAAATAAACTTGGAAAATCACACAAAATAACTGATTTGTTCCAGAATATTTTTTTGAACATTCGAGAAGTGTTTTTTGTTTTTTTCTTTGTTTTTTTTCGTTTGTGAAGTTCTGAAGTTTGTGGGTTGACACTGCAAAAATGGAAAACTTTGATCAAGCATTCAGTTTGGACTATTACACTTTTCCTTCACCAAATGTTGCAAAATGGGCAAAATACAGCCAAGTTGGAGGAACTAGTTATTGGCCCACTGCTCGACTTCCAACTTTATTCTCCACACCTTTTATGGTTGAACTGACTTTGAGTGGAGAAGGTTGCATTGGATTGGGATCTGCTGAACTCTCGCCTCATGGTTATGCAGGAAACACACCACATGGATGGTTAATTTATAGTTTAAATGGAGAGTTTAGCCACAATGATTCACGCACCAAACCCTACACATTTTCATCATTCAAGAACAAAAAGCTTCGATTTGAATGGGACCAAATTGGAAAGAAAGGGATTATTTCATTTGATGGGAATAATTATGATTATTCATTTCCCAATCTTCCATCCCAAGTGTATTTTATTGTTTCTCTTTGGGAAAATACTTCATTCACTATTCACAGTTGTCAAAGTGAGTAAAAATTGTGTGCAAACCCTTTTCAATTTCTTTGTGTTTAAATTAATAATTTTATTTCATTTGTTATTTGAAGTTGACAAGGAAAACCTCGATTTTTCGTCACTTTTTTCAAATTGTAAAACTAATATCACACAATGATTTATTTCTTTGCTTTCATAAACTCTTTATTCACCATTTTTATTTTTTATTTTGTTTTATTTGTATATTGTTTTTTTGTGAAAAAAATGCAGTGGTTGGCGTTCCACAGCAGGTTCCTCAACAACTTGAAAGCAAAGTCGAAAGAAAACCACAACAACAACAAATTGAGAGTTGTCCTCCGGAGCTCATAAATTTGAAAAATGGATTGAATTTGTACGTTTCTTGTCAAAACAACAATCTTCAACTTCATCTCCATCAACTCATTCAATAAACAAGAAACACAATTCTCAAACAATTCGAATCCATTCAAATCAACTTTGAGGATTGTCAATCACAAATCAAACAACAATCTCAAAAATCAACACAAATCAATCAAAATATTCAAAATCATTCACAAAAAATTGAACAAGCTGAGAAAGAGTTGAAATTATGGAGAGAAGAAAGAGAATCAATGAAACAAGAGTTGATTGAATGTGACAAATTGATTGCTGAGCTTGAATTGAAAGGGAAAGAATCAAGAAAATGGAAAGATGAAAGTGAGAAAGTGATGAAACAAATTGAAGAAAAGATCAAAGCGAATGGAGAATTTGTTTCAAAATGGGATGAAAAAGTGATGAAGGTGAGAAATATTTTTATTTTGTTTATTTATTTTTTCCAACTTTTTGCAGTTTTCATTCTCATTTCCATTGATTTATTTGGTTGTTGACAAAAAAAAACAAGCAGAAAAACATTCCATCATGGAAACAAGAAGATATTTCTGCGTTTCTTGAGTCAATGAGTCTTGAAAGTTGGAGCCAAGGATTTCAAGATTGTGAATTGACTCCTCAAGTTCTTCCAAAAATTCGTGAAAGCATGTTGATGAACATCACAAATTCAAAAGGAGAATCAATGAGTTTTGGTGAGGCAAGATTTGTTTGTTTGGCAGTGAAAGAGGTTCAACAAAATAGAAGAATTCCAAAAGTGATTGATGATTTGGATTTGAAATTGGAGAATATTCACTTGTGGACAGTTGACAATGTTTGCAAATATTTCAGTGAGAAGGTTGAAAATATGTCACAAGTTGCAAGTTCGTTGAAGAATCACAAAATCAACGGGATTGTGTTGATGAGTTTGAACGAGGAAGACACAAACAAATTAAAAATTCAAAGTGTGGCTCAGTTGATTGCATTTCAAAAAGAGTTGAAGCGAATTCAGAAAGCATTGAGTGACAGTGCTGCTTCACAAAAGCAAGACCAACAACAAGGAGAAGAACAAAAGAAAGAAGGACACAAAGGAAATGTTGTTGAAATTCCAGTGTCTTTCAAGTGCACATTGACTGGAGAATTGATGGAGAATCCAGTTGTGGCTTCAGATGGATGCACTTACGAGAGAAGTGCAATTGAAGCACATTTTGAAAACAGTGATATTTCACCAGTAACAGGAGAAGCGATTTACGACAAGAAGTTGATGCCCAATCGTGGAGTTTTGATGCAAATCATGCAATGGAAATCCAACCATCCAAATCAATGAAATCAAGAAGCTTTTTCATCATCAAAAATGCAATTGATTGAAGTTTTTTGGTTGCATTTCACTTCATTTTGCTCCTTTTCGTTTTCTTTTTCTTCTGGTTTCTTTTCTTATTTTTTTTCTGATTTCTTTTTTCCTCTTTGAAAAAGAAAAACAACAACATTTCTTCCTTCTGTTTTTTTGTTGTTATTGTTGTAGTTATTGTTTCAAAAATGCTTTGTTGGGAGAAAGAATTACAAAAATTAACAAATATTTGATCCAAACCAAAAGGATTCGAAAAAAGAAAAAAAAGAAATATTGTCGCAAAAACCAAGGAAAATCAGAATAAAAGCTGTTGTATCGAATATTCTCGATTGTTCGATTTTTTTTCTGCTTTCTTTTTTTGTTTTTTTCTTTGTGCGTTGTCAAGGAGAAGAATTATGTCAAGCAAACGTCGAAGTTTTCAACAGAAACAACAAACAATGACAACAGGCCAAGACTTATTCGAAAAGGGATTGCAACATTCTTATGGATTTGGACTTCAACACGGAGTAGATACAATAAAATCATTGGAATTTTTCAAACAAGCTCAGCATAAAAGACATCCACTTGCTGCGGTATTCATTGCGAGATTGTATAAGAATGGATATGGGGGAGTTAAAAAGAATGAGAAACAAGCGAAAAAGCTGTGTGTTGAAGCAGTCAAGTCAAAGGTAATTTTTGAACTCGCAACAACAAAAGATGATTCCAATGCACAAGTTTCACTTGGATTAATGTATCTTTGGGGACTTGGAGTTGAGAAAGATGTGAATCAATCATTTTCCTTTTTTTTGAAGTCTGCAAACCAAGGAAATCCCATTGGACAACATGGGGTCGGATTTGCTTATGAAAACGGAGAAGGAGTTGAAAAAAACTGTGTTGAAGCTGTTAAATGGTACAGACTATCAGCAGAACGAAACATTGCAAGCGCGCAATACAATTTGGCATTAATTTACCACAATGGCATTGGTATTGAGCAAAATATTCCAGAGGCCATAAAATGGTATACTTTTGCCGCTCAAAGTCATCACGCAAGCGCACAGAATAATCTGGCATCAATCTATCACAACGGAACAGGAGTTGAGAAGAATATTACAGAAGCCATAAAGTGGTACCGATTATCCGCGGAACAGAATACTGCAAGCGCTCAAAATAACTTGGGGACTATTTACAGAAGAGGAATTGGAGTCGACAGAAATATTCCTGAGGCATTAAAATGGTTCTCTCTTTCCGCTCATCAAGGCTGTAAGAACGCTCAGTATAACTTAGGAACAATGTATCACAATGGCTATGAAGTCAAGAAAAATATGAAAAAGGCAATAAAATGGTTTACTCTCGCTGCTCAACAGAACTTTGCAAGTGCTCAACATGCTTTGGGATTAATTTACTCAAGCGGAAATGGTATTAAGAAGAATAAAACAACTGCAGTTAAATGGTACAAATTAGCAGCGGAACAAAATCATTTAATTTCACAGTTGCAACTCGGAAAACTTTACAGAAATGAAATTAAAAATGAATCTGAGGCTTTGAAATGGTTCAGAATGTACGTCAAAGGTGGAAATCAAATTCAATCTCAATATCAAGTTGGTTTATTATTTTTACAAGAAAAAACAGGTATTCCAACCAATCAATCGGAGGCATTGAACTTTTTTTATTTTTGCGTGAGTTAAAAAAAAAAACAAGAGGAATTTTTTATTTTTATTTTTCTCTTTGTTCATTCGACTTAATTTTTTTTTTTTTTTTTTGTATATTTTGTCAACTTTTTTGAGAATAAAAGGCGATTTTGCTTTCTTTCTTTTTATCTTTGTTATTTTCTCTTTTCTCTTTGATCTTTTTATCTTTGATCTTTTGTCATTTGATCTTTTGTCATTTGATCTTTTGTCATTTTATCTTTTGCTCTTTTCTCTTTGATCTTTTCTCTTTTATCTTTTATCTTTGATTTCCGTTTGCCAACAAACACTCAAAATAAACACAAAGTCCTCAACAACAAAAAAAAAATATTGTTTTAATTATCAACTCGATGCAAACTTCAATCTTTGTTCATAAAAGTCAAATAACATATCAGGCACATGCTTTCGACATAGTTTTGATTCAACCCAAGAATATATTTCCTCTTCTTCATTTTCTGCTTTCCTGTAATCAACACATTTTAAATCTTTTTTGTTTTTGTTTTGTATTTTATTTCTATTTTTGTTTTGTTTTGCTTTGCTTTGCTTTGTTTTTGTTTGCTGTTTTGCTTTGTTTTGTTTTATTTCTATTTTTTGTTTTGTTTGTTTGTTTGTTTTCACTGTTCTGGTTGAAGAGTTCTCACCATTTGACCAATAAATATGTTTGACCAGTTTCAGTTTGATGAGCACCAAGTAATTTCTGTGCTTGATGTGATTCAAACGATACATTGGTTTGCATATTCAACTCAAAGCCCCTTTATTTCAAATTTACAATTTACACAAAAATGAAGTTTTGTTTTTGGTGACAATTTTATTGGTTTTTTTTTGGTTGAACCTTGGGGTTGGAAGTGAACTGCCTTTATTTGTTTTGGATTCCTTTTTGTTTGGAGGTTAATGGTTTGAAGATGAGAGCGATCAAAGAAAAGAAAAGAAAAGAAAAGAAAAGCAAATTCGTCACCTGAAACTGTTGCAATAGTTCTTCACAAGAAGCAATGTTTTCTTCAGGTTCCCATGTATTTTCCTCATTTGAGAATCCAACCCACTTTACTAAATACCATTTTTCCTTCCCTTTGAACTTTTCACGAAGAATTTTTTCAACTTCCCAAGTTTCACTCTTTTTATCTGATCGCCTTCGTTTTTTAGTTGAATCCGTGGAATTGGATCGAGATTCTGAGGAAATCAATCGAACAGACTGTATAAAGATATAAATAATTTGATGAGTTCAGTTATTGAAGTGGTTGAGAGGAAAAGTGGACCGAACCCTTTTTGATGGTGTGAGTCTGCCTTCTTTTTCGGATTGTTGGGATTCCTTTGAAAAAAGAAAAAGAAAAAAAGAAAAATGATGTGGTTGAATTATTCAAGGGGTTGTATAAGGACTATTTTCAAACCCCATCATGTCCATCTGGTCCATCTGTGCTTCCTTCTGTGCTCATTGCGCACAAAAACAAAAAAAAAACAAAAAAAACAAAAACAAAAAGATGACAAAAAAAAAGTGTGGTGATGGAAACTACAAGAATATTCCAGTCACAAATTTTTTTGTTTCACGTATTTTTGAACCCAATTTGAAATATTAATTTTTTATTTTTTTTTGTTGTTGGTGAAAAAACAGAAAACAAAAATTGTCAGCCTTTATTTTAGAAAGAAAATGTTTGCTTTCAAATTCAAGACATGAACAACAACAAAACATGAATGACCCAAAAAGAAAAAAAGAAAAAAAAAAGAAGAAAAAAGAACCCCAAAAATCAAGTTTATGTCAATTTTTCCATTTTTTTTGAATTGAACACATGAACCTCATTGATCTTGAGTCACACTTTGAGATTGAGTTGCAAGTTGTGGAGAAACTTGTGATCTTCTCTTTGTAAAATTACTCAAAAGTGAAACTTTTCTCCCTGTGAGAAGATTCAAAATTTGAACTGCCACAGACCCTCTTTCTGTCAAAACTGTTGAGTAAAGTGACACAACTTTGGGACTAAAATTCATTCAACAAAAAAAATGAGATCCATTCAAAAAAAAAGATGAGATCCATTCAAAAAAAAAGCAAGATAATTTTTTTTGAGTGCTCACACAAACAACAATAACGCGTTGAATTGAGTTGTTGCGAATATAATCACACAAACAAGCACCAACTTAAGTTTCCACTATTCAATTAAATCAAATGTTTTTTGTTGTTAATAAACACACATTTTTAATTTCTTTCATTTTTGATTTCTTTCTTCCACACGAAAAATTGATGTTTGTTTTTGTTTACCTGTGATTCGCTCAATGCAATAACGATTGGAAAAACTAATATCAATAAGAACACCATGTTGTAAATGCAATACATGATATATTTACTTTCGTTAAACTCTTTATATTTAGAGTCATTTGTGAATAATTGACGAACTCTGTACGCCAAAACAATGCTCCATAAAATGAATGACAACTGAAAAATGGAAACAATAAATGAGAGAACATTTTTTTTAAGCAATTAACCAATCAATCAAATCAATGGATTTTCCACTTTGTCTAGAATGTTCTTAAAATGAAAGTTCCACAATTGTGATTAAAAACATAGACTTGTTTTGCAATTGATTAAGAGTTTGGTAAATCAGCAACTTAAAAGTGAGGTAAAGTGATTCAAACAATTTTTGCTCAAACAAAACAAAAAACAAAAACAAAAACCAAAAACCAAAACAATCAACAAAACGAAACGAAACATAAAAATAAAAACAGAAACAAAAAATAAAACATAAAAACAAAAAACATAAAAACAATCGAGATTCAAATTTTTGTTGTTTGGAAGAGAAAGTTTAAGGAATAATTTCAAAATATATGTTTTTTTGAAGTGAGAAAAATGAAAACAGGAAAGATGAAACGTGGTTTACCTTGTAAACAATCATTATTATAGCAAAAGGAGAACTTTTTGAAAGTTTACAACCATAAAACATTTTTTCTTCATGATACAATCTAATAGGAATTCTTTTAAGTGGCAACGCGCTGAACCACGCGATTAAAATAATCTTTCATTTCAAAAAAGAAAAAGAAAAAGAAAAAGAAAAAGAAAAAGAAAAAGAAAAAGAAAAGAAATTGAGATTTTGTGCTTGAAATTAAAAAAAAAAGAGAGATTGCAAATAACTCACAACATCAACTAAAACCATGATGGCGAGTCCGCGGAATAGAAGTTTGTTGGGGAGTTCAACTTTTTCAAGTTTGTGATTGTCAAATAGCTTTTTCACTCGCCTTTTATTTATTTATTTTTTTTTTGAAATGATTCAATTTGGAATTCAGAAAAATGAAATGAAAAATTAAAATGTGAACATATTTGCTGACTTTACAGTTTTTTCCTCTTTTTTTTCGCACAAATTTTTTTATTTGTGCAGTCAGCAAATTATTCTCACAAATAAAAGTGTAGGAATTACCATGTTTTGAGTCCCAAGCTCCTATTTTGCAGAATTGTTTTTATTTATTATTTATTATAAATTTATTTATTTATTTAATTTTTTTTAATTTTTGAGTTTTTATTTTATTTATTTATTTTTGAAAAACACGAAAAGATAAACAAAATTTTAGCAATTGAATACGAACCCAAATGCAATTGTAAATCCAATACACCACAACGCAATACTAGCTGAACACGAAGCCTCAGTTGTTGTTGAAAGATAAGTCACAACTCCAACCAAAATCAACACATCTCCCGACAATTGCGAAACGCAAAACTGCGGGCTGCTTCTTGAAAAAAGCTGCAAAACACACAAAAAATCAACAAAAAAGCAATTGCTTTTCCATCTCAAATATATCTAAAATAAATAAAATAAAATAAAATAAAATAGTTTACTGGAGCTTTGCGATGGATGATGACAATGTGAACAATGATGAGGTCGACAACAATGAATATACAAGCAATGATTAAAAGTGCAACAACATTAAAATCGTCAAGTTTGCATTCCAAGAAAACTCGTATGGTTGCATTGGCTTGGAAATCAGACTGAATAATGAAAGTATTTAAAACAAAAAAAAGAGGGCAAATGAAACAAAAGTACAGTTGCAATCACTTTAGCGCGCAATTTGATTCTAGAATCACGTGTTTTGTTTGTAAAGTGATGAATCAATTCATATTTTCACTTTTTTTGTTATTTTTTCCACTGCACACTTAACCGAATTTTGACAATAGTTTAATATTTTGATTCAAAAGAAAAAAAGAAAAAAGGTGAACACACCACAGTAAATGTTAGTCGATGGTGATTACCACAGCCTGAACCCAAAACTAAATTATCAAATGAGGCAACTCCATCATAAAAACTCGAAGTTCGTGATCCAAGTAGTTTTGAAGTTTCTTCAACTGTTGCACTTACAGTTAGATCTGTTGTGCTTGTAAACAACTACAGAATTATTAAAATAATAAAAAAATAAAGTCATTCTCTGATAACTGTCTTCATTGGTGCAAAAATAACAAGAAACAAAATGTTCCAAACGATTCGTGCGGGGTTTTTTATGACAATTATTATTCTGACAATTAAAACTAGAATGACCGCAAAAAAAATCCCCATTTCCAACAGCAAAATTAACAAAAACCTGATCATATTGATCCCAAATATAAACCGTGACACTATCATGAAAGAATGAATTGACAACAGGATCCGATCCAAGGTATTCAACAGAAATCCGAGCCGGACTTGATGCGTAATCTGACCCAAAATTGGCAGTGTTGCCCTCATAACTCGAATTCTTCTCAGTGTAACCGCTTTTGTCCCAGAAAACAGCACCTCCACCACTGAATGCAGTGTTATTAAAGAATACAGCGTTTGAGATTGAGATGTTTGATGAAATTGTGACATATAAAGCTCCTCCTGATCCATTCAATGCAGTGTTGGAAGTAAACACGCAACTGTCCAATGATGAGAAATCAGATTTTTCCATCGCAACAGCTCCACCTGACGATTGGGCCTTGGGGAGGGAGGATAAAAAAATAAGAAAAAGAATTTGATGGATTACATATTTCGCAAAGAGATTGGAAAGAAAATTTTGTGGTTGTTTAAAAAACCTGGTTTGATTCAAATGAAACAGAATTTGCGATCAATGGAGATTCAAAAACACAAATCGCTCCACCCTCTGAAGCTGAGTTGGATTTAAAGGTACTCGTATCTAAAAGAAAAGCAAACCAGAGAAAGAGAGAAAAGCAAACCAGAGAAAGAGAGAGAAGCAAACCAGAGAAAGAGAGAAAAGCAAACCAGAGAAAGAGAGAAATCAAATTGTGAATGGAGAATTTTTTTTTTTTATTAAATAAAACGTAGTATTTAGTTAGTTAACCAATGTTCTGGTTCGCGTTCACAGCGAAAATGCCACCTCCGTATGATGTACAAGAGTTATTGTAGAAATCTGAACCAATCACACTTCCTATGCACTGTTTGTCATAAGAAAATATGCAACAAAAATGTCCTTGTTTGAGTTTATCACGTGATTAAACAACAACAAAGATTTTCTTCTTTTCTTCTTCTTTTATTTAGAAAATGAACTGAAGTTACTTGCGAGTAGATCGCACCACCACCAGTATTTGCGCTATTTGAAATAAAAGTTGAATCTGCCACCATCCAGTTTGCAGACTCAAAATATATCGCTCCTCCAAAATCAGCAATTCCATTGTCTTTAAATTCACAGGATGTGATATTTGATGTTGAGATTATGCTGGATCCAGAAATGAATAATGCGCCTCCAAGGTAGGTTGCGTTGTTGGAGACAAGAGTTGAGTCAGTCACTGAAATTACAAATGGAAGTTGTGGAGTTGTGGAAGTTGTGAAGTTGTGACTGTGAATTGAAAGAAAGAGCAAATTTTAAACCAAAGGAGAGACTTACTATTGAAATAATCAAAATAGGATGCACAAATTGCTCCTCCATTTACTCCTCCATTGTTGTTTGCAAATGATGCCTTATTGATTCCCAAATTACTTCTTGTCGCTTCAATTCCACCACATCTATTTGCACTTTCATGATTAAAACAAAACAAAAACAAAACAAAACAAAAGAGTCAAGTAAACAAACGACAAAAAATGAAATGGATAAACGATGACAATTTATTACTTGTTGGAAATGAATTGAACGTCACTCAGCATCACGATCATATCAGTAAATAGAACCCCGCCACCTTCTCTTGCTGTGTTTTCCTCGAATCGAGCATTGTTAATAGCCAACACAGATTGAAGGAATTGTGACGCAACCATTCCTCCACTGAAGACATTCAAAAGATAAAATAAAATAAAATAAAATATGTGTAATTTTAAAAGGAAAGGTTAAAACGGGATTCGTTGATTATCTTCTTACCCTACAGGAGCAGCATTACCAACTACAGTAAGATTCTCGTAAGTTGCCACACAGTCAACTAAATAAAGTCCTCCTGCGGTAAATATTCCTGTGTTATTTCTGTTCCAAATAAATCAAAATCAATTAATAAAAGCTTAGCGCAAAAGTTTTTTGAAAAAAAGAAAAAGAAAGAAAGAAATGTTCATACGCAATATTCACTCGAAGAAAACTTGAGAAATAAGTGTGAATTGCTGCCAATGCTCCCCCATTGTTTGCACTATTTTGTGTAAATTGCAAATCTTGCATTCCGTGAGATGAACCAGAAGCAAAAAACCCTCCGCCAGTGTAATCAGCAGAATTATTCACAAACGTGCAATTCTGTGCCCAAGAATATTTTTTTTTGTTAATTTTTTTTTTTTTTTTGTCTGATTTCAATGAATTGTTGAATTACAAAATTATTACCGCAATTAAAGAACCAGAAGATAAAGCAGAAACTGAGACTGCACCACCATTCGATCCAACAATTGCGGTTGGTGTTGCTTGGTTGGCAAATGTTCTGCATTGAATAAAATTACAACTCGTGATGTTGATTACTGACAACTCCAAATAAAGACCACCACCATTGAAAGCTGTGTTGTGAGAGAAATTCGTGTTTGTTATCATGGATTGCAGTAAACCACTTGCATGCACTGCACCTCCAAACCCAAAATTGGTGCTTGTTATAAGCAAATTTGTTGGACGTTGATTAATGAAATTATTCATGAATTGACAGTCTTTAATTGTGAGGTAAGAATTTGAGATGAAATATAATGCTCCACCGTGAATCTAAATAGAAAAAACATTAACTCGAAAACTAAGTTAAACTCATAAAATAATCAATTGCAAAAAAATAAACAGTACCCCAGCACTATTTGAATCAAACACCGCATTTTCTACACTGAATTCTGAATTCTCAAAGTACATCGCACCTCCATATCTATCAGCAGTGTTTAGATTAAAAATTGATGAGTAAGAACGAACTATGGTTTGGGATAAATAGATTGCACCACCTGCAACAAATGAGTAATAAATTAAGCCAACAGAAACATTGATAACAAAGTCATTATTTTCCTGAAAAAAAAAAAAAAATTACCAATAGAGGCATTGTTGCTTGTAAACTGAGTGTTTAGAACACTTGAAGGAATAAACAATGTTGCTTTAGTTGAGTAAATTGCTCCTCCTTGAGTTGCCTGGTTATACTTGAAATCTCCAGCAACTGAAAGTGGTGTATCTCTTGGTGTGCTTACAAAAATTGCACCACCTTGGTAACCTGAATCAGGAATAAAATAACGAGTGTTTGAGTTCATAAAAATAGATTTGTCAGTTTTCACAAAAATATTTCTTGACTGACTTGCGTTGTTGGCAGAAAATGTTCCAACGATCATGGAGGGAAGTGTTATTTGGGCATAAATTGCACCACCTTGAGAGGCAATGTTTGATCCAAATGTTGAGCTGGAAACATTGACTAAACTGTCAACATAAATTCCTCCTTTCAAATCGAAAAAAAGAAAAAGAAAAGAAAATTAACAAATGAAGGAATTAAAACCAAAAGCGTTGATTTTCGGGGAAAAAAAAGAAAGAAGAAAAAACCTCCCAAATAAACCGCTTTGTTGGAATCGAATTGAGATGTGAATATATTAGGTTGGCAACCATTTTCAAACATTGCTGCCCCTCCACTCAACGCAGAATTATTTGAAAATACTGTATTTTCTACATAAAGTGAAGATGTTGACCTTGAAGAGAGAGACAGTAACAAAATGGGTGATTCACATTGAATGCATCAAACAATAAAAAAAAAACACCAAATAATAATCCTTACCCTGTACAATAAACTGCTCCACCTTTATCTGCAATACTGTTTGCTAAGGTTGCTGATCGGAAAATTGCTGCATTAGACAATAATATCAAACCGCCACCACTGCCATGATTTCCAGTTTTTCCAGAAATTGTGGTTTGATTAACCAACACATTCCACGAAGAAATGAGTGCGCAGCCACCGTGCAAAGTTGCCTGAAAATGAGAAAACAAAAAAACCCAAGCAATTGGTTAAAAGAGTTTTTTTTGAATGTCACACAATTTCAAAGATTTATTCACCTCGCAATTCAAGAATTTTGAATTAGAGAAACTCAAAGAAATGGAATTGTCGTTTTGTTGAGCGCTGATGTTATTGACAACAGCAACAGATCCTCCAAACAAGGAGGAAGACGACTGAAATAATGAAGTAGATAATAATGCGAAAGGACCTGATTCTGAAACTATTGCAATATCACCTCCAAGCAATTCAGCACTACCATGAGTAAACGTGCTATTCTCAATCTATAAAATCAAAATTAAGCAAAAATTTAAATTTAAATTAAAATTAAAATGAAAAAATAAGTAAAAAAGTAAAAAATTTAAAAACAATTGGTGTGACAAACCTCAATAACAGATGTTCCATACATTGCAATAGAACCACCAAAATTAAGAGCAGAATTATTGGAAAATATTGAGTTTTGAATTTTTATGTATGCAAAATCCTCAACTCGGATCACAGAACCAATAAACGAGTTCATGTGCAAAAATGCACAATTATCAATCAACAATCTGAATAAATACAAATTCAAAAATCATCTCATTAAATAAACAAGTTTTTTATTTTAATTTTGTAATAATTCAAAGTTTGTAATACCTTGAATAATTTTGTGCCCAAACCAGTCCACTCAAAGTAAAGGAAGTGTTGACAACAGTTATATTTGTTAATACAACTTCCCATGTTGAAGACATTGTGATCCATGGATATCTCCAATTTTGATTTGAAGTTGTGAGAAAAGTTGTCTCTTTGCCATCAACACCAATGATTTCAATTTTCTTTTCTTTGCAATCTTTTGCCTCAAAAGAACAGAGTTCTCCAATACATGTTGCATAGCAACAATCTCCATCATCCCAGTTATTAGCATCATTGTTCATGTCGTTGTCACAAATACCATTTCCTCGAGATGGAGATTTTGTGCAAGAACCCAATGAACTAGCGTCATTAAAAAAAATAGTTGGGACTTTTGGATCTCTTGCAGCAAATAAACCAAAAGGTTTAATGGTATATCCATTTTTCAGTAAAGATTTGTCAATGCAAACCGAAGAAATATTAATATTATTTTTTGAGACTGAGAAATCAAGTAACTTATGTCCACTGCAATCATAAACCTCAAGTTTTGTACTTCCCCAATTCACAACAGAAAGTTCAAATTGAGATGAATTGCATTTGGAGGGACAAGTTGAAGCAGATGCCGAATTTCCACTGAGTAACATCATGGATTGAGATTGGGAGATAACTTGGTTAAGTTCCCATTGTGTGTTGAATGGTGAGATATAAATGAAAAATCCATGGGAAACATTTGGAAAACTAGGAATATCGTATTGCTCTGAGATTAAATTGTGATTTACAGACCAAATTTGATTTCCACTGCAATCAAGGATGTTGAAATCAACACCTTCATTATCAGGAGTCTATTAAGAAATAACAAAGGAAAATAATTATTCTCTTGCGTTTCTTTTTTGTTTATTGTGAAGATAATAACGCATACCGTCACTTGAAGCTTGACATGAATGGTTTGTGAAGAAGAACAACCGAATGATTGCACAGCTTCATTAGCAAAACCGCTTGCTCTAGTCATAACTCTGTGGCCATAAGACAAAACCCATTCAAGGTTTGAAGGCTCCAAGGGTGACTGAAGACCAACTTTAAATCCTGCATTTACAATTTTTGCTGGAATCATCAAATCAGCAGCTTCATATGGAATTTCTCTTTGAGTCAACAAATTATCATTGCAATCTGTTACTTGAAGTGTTCCTTTTCCTGTGAATTATTAATCCTTAACTTAATTTTTTTTTTTTTTTAATTTTGGTGTGATGAAAAAAAAAAAAAAATTAAAACCTTGATTCTGAATATACAATTCCATTGGAAAGCCAACATCATGTGAACAATATTCCTGAGTTTCTGGTGCTCCACCAGAAAGCACTTCATTCACAAAACCATCACCCTCAAAAATTGTCCAAGTTATTTCAAGTGGATAATCTCCACCCGTAACTTCAACTGTGAATCCAGAAGAGCTTGAAAGACAGAAATTTTCGACTGAATAGTCTCCATCAAGAAGTGTGAAAGTAAATAAAGTGAATTCTTGATCACATGCACGAATATACATGTTTCCACCTTCCCAACCATCACCCCAAGAATCAAAAAGTTGAATCGTGAAACAAGATTTCTCTGCACATAGTCAAAAAAGGGTTCATGCTCATAAGGCATTGAATTACACAACAGAGCGAGAAAAAGAAAGAAAGATTTACCAAGTCCCAAAGCTAGTCTATTTGCTGTGGTTTGTTGAAGTTCAAAAGTCCCAGAAAGCAAAAATATTTTGTTTGCGGTTTGAGTTTCTGATTGTAAAACGAGATTTACTGCTTGACTAAATGTGGCAACTGCAGAGTTACGAGTTAATCCATTGTTATGGTCATCACCATTAGCAGACAAATAAATTCCGTCAATGGGACCCGTACTTTTCACTATCTTACTTTCTATTTGCTCTTCTAATTGCTTATTTGCTGTCAAACAACAAAAAAAAAGTTTGAATTTGTTATTCAAGACTAAATTCTGAGCAAATAAATAACAATAATAATATTTTGCCTTTTTTTGATTTTAACTGCTTTTGCTTGCTTTGATTGTTCAACTTTGTTGATGTTTGCAAATGATCATTTTTATTTGCAAACGAAACCTGTTTTACATCACCTGATGAAATACATTAAAAAAAAAGCTTACAGCAACCAATTTTTTACAACTCCCAAAAAAATAAATTTAAGTTAAAAATGAATACCACAATCCCCAATCACAGCATCACCAATTGGATCAACTTCAAACTGAGTGTCACCCCATTCGCCATATTGGACAATTTCCACAGTATCTTCTGAGCTAAAGCAATATGTTTGATAAACCGTACTATTTGAGGAACTTTCAAGTGTATAAAGAGTCCCTTGACAGTTACTTATGGTCACATAAACGTCACCATCCATTGATGTTATTCCAATGTAAACTGAATAACAATCTTGATTTCAAGCAAAACAAGAAAGTTTTGGTTGAATAAATATTTGTTTTGCTTTTGTTTTGTTTTGGAAGGTTTATTACTTGAGTCGCATCCGTAAGGAATGCATGACACAGGACAATATTTATAAAGGTCCATCATTCCACCATAGGAAAGACCGTCAGATTCTGCTAAAGCACAATCGCTGTTTGCCCAATCCAAACATCGAAATCCAAGTTCATCAAGGAAATAATCATCATCTTGACAAGGCATAACACCTGTTGTTGTGGGAGTGAATTTTGAGTAAATCACAAATTTTGAGAAAACAAATACGTGAAGAAAAAACAAACGCTGGTATTTGAAGCTTTGCACTGATTGATCAAATTTCCATAAAGTTAATACTTCAGATGAAGAGTATACACCTCCAGCGGACGAACTGATTGCCAAAGAGAAAGAAAAGAAAAAGAAAAAAGAAAAAGAAAAATTGTGGGTCAAATCACATTTTGTAGATAAAAACAAAGATTTGGGTGAATCAAATCAATTGAATGATTTGTCAAACTTTTAAAACGTTCATTCGACTTTTGTCCTTTCCTGTGAAAAAAGAAAGTGGCAACAAAAGGCAAAAATGTTCAACAAAAATAAATAATGCAGAGCAAAACACTGACAGTGTAGGACGTCCAAGTTCGTCAGTAATTGTAATTCTGTAGTATCCATAGTCCAATCTAAGTTCAGGGAAAACAATTGGGTTGTCAACTGTCAATTCTATGTTCTGAACCAATGACAATACTGAACCACAACGAGCTCCAGTGCAGCATGGAGTAACGTCGCATTCAACAAAAACCTGACCTGTGGTTTTTTATTTTTGTTGGAAATTTTAGTTTTATTTTTGTGATTGTTTGTAATTTTTGTTGTTGTTGTTGTTTATCAACCTGAGACATAGCAACCAACTTTTCTCTTCAGATCATCTTGAAGTCAAAATGAATAAATAAATAAAAAAAAGTAAATCAAAAAATATAAGATTTATAAATGGACAAAAAAGTAAAAGTGATAAAAACCATAGAAGCAGTGAGGAGGGTGACCAGATATTGAGATGCAAGCTTCACCAGTTGACGAAACTGCTAAAGTTCCATTGTAATCTCGAATAGCATAAAATATGTCATTTTCAGATCTTCTGTACATTGAAACATTACAGTCTTCTCGTGATCCGTTTTGGATAAAACACCATGGCGCTGTTTAAAATTGGTCTCGAGTTAATGATTGATGAATAAAAAAATTTGGGTGGAAACATTTATTTTTTATTTTACTTGTTGCATTCTTGTAAGGGTCGCGGCAATATGCTCCTTGTTCCAATCCCGCAACTTGGTTAATTTGGTTTATGTACTCAGATGGCCATGGAGCACATGGTTGACCAGACACGGTTTGGGAAACATTACCAAAATAATCACTTCCAAATTCATCACAGTAATCATTATTGGATAAATTCGGAGCTTCGATTGATAGAATGTTTACAAAGACATGTTCAGGTTGAACTAAGTCAGTCATGAGAGTTAAGTGAACTTGGCAATGAACAATTGCATGAATCAACAAATAACAACAAACAAAAGAGCGCAAAAACATTTTTCCTTTCTTCGTTTTTGCAATCGATTCTTCGAAGAACAATCTATTTCAAAAAAAAGTGTGTAACAGGGGAAAAAATGCAAAACCAACAAATGCAAGAAGAGCAAATTGAAAGTCAACAAACCATTCATTTCCCAACAACACATCAAGAAATGTTTGAGAAAGGAGTTGAGTTAACTTTTGGGATGGGAAAGAAAGAAAAAATCAACAAAATAAAAGCATTTGAATACTTCCAACAATCACACCAAAATGGAAACCCATTCGCTGCAGTTTTCATGGCGTACTTGCTTTGGGAAGGAAATGAAGGAATAAAATACGACATAAAAGAAGCAGAAAGACTTTGTTCACAAGCAGCAAAATCAAACACAATATTTGAAATGTCAACAAAAGGTGATTCAATGGCTCAGTTCTCACTTGGTTTCATGCATTATCATGGATTGGGAGTTGAAAGAGATTACAACAAATCATTTTCATTGTTCCTTGAATCAGCAAAGCAAGGAAATTCAATTTCACAATTTTATGTTGGATATTCATATCTTAATGGTTATGGAGTTGGGCAAAATCTCAAAGAAGTCATTAAATGGTGGAAACTGTCTGCTGAACAAGGTAACGCTGAAGCACAATATTGGATGGGACTTTCACATCGACGTGGTTGGGGAGTTAAAAAAGATATTGAAGAAAGTGTGAAATGGCTCACACTTTCAGCTGAACAAAATCACTCTTGGACACAATATCGATTGGGAGAGATTTATAGCAATGAAGAAGGTGAGAAAGTCAAGAAAAATATATCCAAAAGCATTCAATGGTTCAAACTTTCTGCTGAAAATCATAACTCTGGTGCACAAGAAGCTTTGGGTGAAATATTCAGAGATGAAAATAAGGTGAAAAATGAAAAAGAATCGATAAAATGGTTCAAAATATTTGCAAAGAATGGAAATGATATTCGAAGACAATATGATTTTGGTTTGGGTTATTTGACAGGAAGAAACAAATTCAAGAAAAATGAAATCGAGTGTTTGAATTTCTTTTATCTTTGTTTGGAGTGAAATAAAAACAATTTATAAAATATAAATTCAAATAATTTTTTCTTCGTTGTTTCTTTTTTCTTTTCAGATTTGGCGCAAACAAAATGATTTTACAGAAAAAAAAGAAAAGAAATCAAAATTTAATCCAAACCATTTCAAAAGGAAAAAATAATTATATTTAATTAATTTTGTTGGTTGCAAAAAAAGTTCACAGTTTTTTTAATTCTTCGAGAACTTCCAAAATAACGGTTAAATTCACGTATTTTCGTTTATTGTTGTTTTGTTTTTTGAAAAAGTAAATGAAAAAGCAAATTTAAAAAAACAAAATTTCAAACAATCAAAACATGTTAAAAGAAAGAAGGTTAAAAAGAGGAAATTAAACAAACAAGAGAAAAAAAAAGAACGTTTTTTGGGTGTTTCTGGAATTTCACTCCTTTTTGTCTCGGAACACTTTATTGGTTACTTCATTGTTTTGAATTGTCAGGTTTTGGTTTCCATTTGGCCTGCAGGCAAAACATGTTGTTTGAATCGATTTGTGAAAGGGGAGTTTATTGAAGAATACGATCCCACAATTGAAGAGGTCAGTTTGTTCCATATTTTTTGGAACTCCTGATTGAGTTTTTAAATTGTTCATGTTTGAATTCGTTCATAATCCTTGTTTTACTTTGAACAGATTTTTTTTTCTTTTCCCAATTCATTTTTGCATATTGAATATTCATTTTAATGTGATTTTTTTTTCAAGTATTTTGAAAAGAAGATAAATATTGAAGGAAAAGAAGTCAAGCTTCACCTTTGGGATACAAGTGGAAATGATGATTTCCGAGTTTTTGCCAAGAGTCACAACTTGCGCTGTTCAAATGGAATTCTTTTATTTTACGAGTAATTTGCTATTTGTTATTTCTGAGGTTTTTTTTTTTGAACAGTTTGTTTGAAAAACAAAATCAATCAAAGTATTACAAACAGGGAATCATTTGACAAACTTCCAGAACGTCTGCAAGAAGTTCGTGAGAAAATGGAACCAAATGCTGTTTTTCACCTTGTTGGAAATAGATCAGATTTGGTTGATGAGAGAAAGGTGAGTTCAACAAGATTTTTCTACTGAACTCTTTGAAACTTTTGTGAACAGCAACAAAACCACTCAAATTTGACACCAAAATTTGAACTGTTCATCACAATTCATTCAGGTCACATTTAAAGAAGGAGAAAGATTTGCACAAGAAAATGAAATGAAATTTTTTGAAACTTCAGCCAAAACTGGTCAAAATATTAATGACGTGTTTTATTCCATCGCTCAATGTGCTCTCAAAAACTATTCAAACATGCAAACTCTACTCAAGTATGGTGAAGCTCCATTTATTCGTCCAAAGTTGTTTGTTTGCGGTCGTGAAAGAAGTGGGAAAACAACTTTGATCAGAACTTTGAAAAGATCATTTTTGGAAGGTGTTTTCACACCGGAAAGAATTTCATTCAACGAACCAGATAAAACTCGTGGAATTGAAAATCAAAGCTGCAACATTCGAAATGGTGAAGAATTCAACATTTGGGACTTTGCAGGTGATGTTGAATACTACATCACTCATGAAATGTTTTTGGCATTCAATGAAGCTGCATTTGTTGTTGTTTGTGATTTGAGCAAACCTGAGAAAGAGAGAAATAAAATTGTGTGGTATTGGTTGAAATTCATCAAAACTCGATTTGATCCTTCAATTTTTGAATCAAATGAAGATATCAAACCATTCATTGTGATTTGTGGATCAAAAAGAGATGTTGTGTTGAGTGATGGGAGTGGTGTTGTGAGCAAAGAACAAAGAGGAAAGTGGAGATGTTTGTGGGGTGAGAATTTAATTTTGGAAGCAAATCAAAAGTTTTCGAAATATTTGAACATTCATCAACAATTTTTTGTTGTTGATTGCCGAAGTTCAAATTCTCAAGTGATTGAAAGTTTTCGAAATGTTTTGAATGAATGGAGAAACCAAACTTTGCAACAAGCACCAAAAGTTCCAGCATTGTGTGAAAAAGTGATTTCATTTTTGAATGAAACTCGAATTGAATCGAATCAAACTCGCATTTCATATTCACAACTTTGTTCAACAATTGAAACAAAACTTGAGTTGGATGATTTTCTTGAGAAACACTTCAAACATCTCCTCAGGTTACAATATTTTTTTGAATATTCATAAATTAACTAAAAATCAAAAAAAAATGCAATACAACAATAAATGTTATTTTTTTGAAATTCACTCTCCAAATCTCATTCATTCAATCCATTTACTAGTTTTCGCAATAATCTCAATCAAAAAATAAAATAAAATTGTGTCAGATATTTAAATTCAATTGGTGAAGTGATTTGGTTTGAACGAAGTAAATCATTGAAAGAAATTATTTTCATTGATGTGAATTGGTTGTGTCATAAAATTATTGGACCCATTCTTGATCCTCAACTCAAAATTCCCAACACATTCTCAAATAGTGAATGCAAACCTGGAATTATCAAATCCACAACACTCAAATGTTTATTTCCAAATGAGGATGTTGATGTTGTGATTGAATTGTTCAAAAATTTGAAGTTGTGTTTTGAGACAACTGAAAATGGAGAATATTTGAAGAAAAACAGTGATGATGATAATAATAATAATAACGATAGCAATAATAATAATGACACAACCAAAGAAAACAGATATTTTTTGTTTCCAATTTTTCTTCCTTCTTTGAATCAAGAAAACAATTCACAAAATGCAAATATTGAATGGAAAAAAAATTGTGGACAACATAAACACTTTTACGGTCGAAGATTTGTTGCTGATCAAGTGAGTTCATTTTCTGCAGGATTTTTTCCAAAATTGCAAGTGTATTTTTGTGAGTTTTTCTCAACACACGTGAAACTTTGGCGTGATCAAATATTTGGAGTTGTTGATGAAGTTCAATTCAAGATCGAAATTTATGGAGCTGATTTGTTGGATGTGTTTGTTCGAGGAATCAATTCAAATGTGGATGGATCAACAGTGTTAAAATTTATTCATCATGTGAGATATTGTCTCTTTTTACTCTCACTTCTTTATTTTTCTTTTATTTTTCTTTTTATTTTCATTGGTTTGTGTGAAAATATTTGAAATTGAACAAATCTTTCAACCATTTGTTATTTTTTTTTCTTCTATTTTTTGTTTTGCTTTTTTTTGTGGTCTCAGTTGCTGTTTATCATCATTGAGCGTGTGAAGAATGAATGTTGTGTTGGAGCTGAATTGAGTGCATATGTGCTCAGTTGCACTGATTTGAGCAATTACAAAGATAAATTGGAAGTTCGTGGATATGATTTGAAAGAAATTGAAAAATTGAAAAGAAATCAACAAGTTTTCCCTTGTCATCCTGAGAGTGATGTTCACTTTGCTGAAAAGGTTGAAGATTTACTTGGACTCAATTTTACATCACCAATCACAGTTCCTCAACTTGATGATGATGGTTTTATTTTTATTTTTATTTTATTTTATTTTATTTTATTTTATTTTATTTAGTTTTGGTTTTATTTTTGTTTTATTTTGTTTTATTTTGTTTTTGTTTGGATTCGTTTTATTATTGTAGGTTTTATTTAGTTTGTTTGTTTGACAATCCAAATTTCACTTCTTGTTTCTCATGACAACAACGAAATTTGATTTTTATTTTCACAAACCTTCAGCAAACCCAAACTTCAAGTTCACGTTTTTTATCAGTTATCGCGTCAACACTGAATCTGATCCAGCAAAAATGCTTTACCTGCTTCTCAATGACAAACAAATTCCAGGAAAATCATATCGTTCATCTGTTTTTCTTGACAAACAATGTTTCATCCTGCGATTGGATTTTCGTGCGTTTTTTTTGTTCGTGCGTTTTTTGTGCT
>JADMIO010607159.1_pt1 | contig 24343 bp, 21 predicted proteins | sample 8958161 | NCBI WGS metagenome assembly JADMIO01 (sample SAMN16585339, study PRJNA669376) | soil metagenome | isolation source: Crop rotation soil | place: USA: Cullars Rotation, Alabama | collected 2011
CGCGACAACTTGTCCACGTGGAATTCTAAGCTTAGGATCCCAATGTGCTGGAAAGCTGGAAAGCGGACCGTCGGCGCAGGGCGAGTAACGTGGCGGCCAGCACAACGGCGGCCAGCGCATCCTGCCAGAGCGAGTGCAGCAGCGCCCGCGCAATGGCGTCCTGCAGCGCAGTCATTGCCTGCTCCCCTCGACCTTGTCGAGCAGTCTCTCGATCGCCTCGAGATCCTGCGCCGACGGCTTCCTGGTGCCGATCGCGTGCAGCACCAGCGCCTTCACCGAACCGCCATAGGCGCGGGCGATGAGGTCGTTCAGCAGGTCCTTCTGGGTGCGGTCCTGTGTGTGGCGGGCGCGGTAGATTTGCGGCCGGACGGTGTCGTCACGCTCCACCAAGCCCTTGTCCGCCATGATCTGCATCGTCTTGAGGACGGTGGTGTAGCCCGTTTCCTTCGACTCACTGAGGACCGTCTGGACGTCGCGCACCGACAGCGGGCCGCGCTGCCAGAGCACGTGCAGGATGGCGAGTTCGGCCTTCGTCGGACGGGATGTGGCGGACGCGGCTGTCATTGTCCGCGGAGTATGACGAAGGCCTTCGTCATAAGTCAACGAAGATCTTCGTCATTCAGCCTGAAGATTTGTTCAGGCCGTCAACTCATCACCTCTCACTTGTTACTTGTCAGCTGCTACTTCCTGTTGGCGATCCACGCGTCGACCTCCCGGCCGAGGACGTCCAGCGGCACGTCGCCGGTCGACAGGACGAGGTTGTGGAACTGCTTGATGTCGAACGTGTCGCCGAGCGCCGTCCGCGCCTTCTCGCGCAGCTCGACGATGCGCAGCTGGCCGATCATGTAAGCGCACGCCTGGCCCGGCCAGGCGATGTAGCGCTCGACCTCCGTGGCGTCGATGCCGTAGTCGATCGCCTGCTGGCGCGTCCAGTGCTTGGCGTGGATGCCGGTGTCGACGACGAGGCGGCGGGCGCGGAACAGCATCGAGTTGAGGTAGCCGAGCCGTCCCTGCGGATCGCCGTCATACCAGTTGTTCTCGTCGGCGACGCGCTCGGCATAGAGCGCCCACCCTTCGACGAACGCCGACCCGGCGCCGAACACGCCAAGGCGGCGGAAGCGCGGGTTGTCGGCCGCCTCCTGCTGCAGCGCGATCTGGAAGTGATGGCCGGGCACCGCCTCGTGATACGCGAGCGACCGCATCCGCAGCAGGCCGTAGCTCGGGCCGGGCAGCGGCAGGTAGTAGATGCCGGGACGCGTGCCGTCCTCGGTCGGGTCGTTGTAGTGCGCCGCCGCCGTCTTCTCCGAGAAGATCGGCTCGCGCCGCACCTCGATGCGCGCCTTCGGCCGCAGGTCGAAGATCAGCGCGGCACGCTGTTCGGCATCGCGGACGATCCGCTCGGCGTTCGCCAGGATCTGCGGCCGTGGATCCGGCGAGGCCTTGGGCTGCAGCGTCCGCTCGAGCTGGGCATAGCGCTCGTTGACCGTGCCGTTCGCGTAGCCGAGCTGCTTCAGGATCGTGTCCATCTCACCTTCGATCCGGGCCACCTCGCGCAGGCCGATGTTGTGGATCTCGTCGGCGGTCAGGTTCGTCGTCGTAAAGCGCTGCAGTGAGAACTGGTACCACTTGTCGCCGTCGGGCATCCGCCAGACGCCGACATCGTCTGACGCCTTCGGCAGCTGCTCCGTCATGAAATCGCGGACGCGGCGATAGGCAGGGATGATCCCGTCAGCCGTCGCCTTCTCGGCCTGGGCCAGCAGCGCATCGCGATCGGCGGCGGGCAGCGCGTCGCCCAGCGCCTTCGTCTTGGTGTCGAGGGTGGTGACGAAGACGTTGGTCTTCGGCGTGTCGCGCAGGAAGACGTCGAGCTGGCCGATGACGCGCTCGATGATCACCTTCGGTGCGATCAGCCCCTTGGCGACCGCGGCGCGGCCGTCCGTCAGGCCAGCATCGATGACGCCGGGAATCAGTGCCAGGCGCGCGACGTAGTTCTCCGCATCCGCCTTGTTGCGGATGGGATGTGACTGCGTCAGGTGGTTGACGAGATCGAGGTGCAGGCCGTTGAACTGATCGAAGACGTACTGGTGCTGGGCGAACTGGGCGAAGTTGGCCGCGTCGTTGAGCGACCAGTCGAGCAGGGCCGCGGACGTGCGCTGCCGCGCGGTCATGCTCGCCTGCGGCAGCTGCGCCAGCTCCTGGCGGGCGCGCCGCGCCAGCTCGGCGCGCCTGTTCGCCGCCTCGACGCCGAACGTGCCGCCCCATTCGCCCATCAGCGCCAGCTGGCGATCGAGGGCGGCCTGTTCGTCGCCGCTGAAATACTGAACGCGCGTCGCCTGCTGCGGGGACATCTTCAGCCACTCGCGCGTCAGGTTCTCGGACCAGGTGTCGAATGACTGCGCCGACTCGGCGGCCGGCGCCGGAGCCGAACCGGTCCGGCCGCATGCCGCGGCGGCCGCCGCAACCAGGAGCAACGCAAGGACGCGTGTACGCATGGGCGCTAGTGTACTTTCACCGGCGCCCGCCAACTACCGGGCGCTGCTAGCGCCGGGTAATCGTCAAGTCGCCGTTGAACGAGCGCAGCGACACCGCCGCGCCGCCGTCGCCGAACCGGCCGCGCACCGCCTGGCCGATGCCGCGCGGCCGCCGGCCGTTGCTCGCGGTGTTGACGTCCGCGCCGCCGAGGGTCAGCGGAAACGCGGATTGCAGCTCGCCGTTGAACGTGCTCGCGTCGACGTCGAAGCCGCCGTTGCCGCCGAGGGCGAGGCGGATGTCGCCTGACTGCGTCGTGAACTCGTAGCGGCCGGTGCGCTGCAGCGTGCCGCTGAAGGTGATGTCGCCGTTGGACGACCGCGCGATCACGCGGTCGGACTGCACGTCATTCAACTGCAGGTCGCCGCTCACCGCCGAGACATCGACCGCCCGCGCCCGCACGTTCGTCAGCGTCAGGTCGCCGCTCAACGTCTGCAGCGTGACGTCGTCCTCGACCTGCGCGTCGGTGACGGCGACACTGCCCGATACCGTCTTCAGCAGCCCGATGCGGCGGGCGCCGCTCGCGCTGATGTCGCCGCTCAGGGTCTCGACGCGAAGGTCGCCGCGCACGTTGGTGACCCGCACGTCGCCGGTGGTATTCCGCACGTAGAGCGAGGCATTCTGCGGCACCGTGATGGTGTAGTCGATCGACACGGCGCTGCCGGGGCCGCGGCGGTTGTTGTCCTGATAGCGCGACCGTACTTCGACGCGGTTGCTCTGCTCGAGCACCTCGATCTGGACGTCCTGGAGCCGCGCCCGCCGCTCGTCGTCGCTGGCGCCGCCGAACGCGCGCTTGACCGCCTGGATGACCGCCTCGTTGCCGCCGCCCCCGCTGATGACGACGCTGCCGGAGAGGTTCTGCAGATCGAGCGTGCCATTGCCGCCGAGGCGCACGCTGCGCGAGAAGTTTTCGTTCGTCTCCGGACCGCGGGGCTGGTTGCCGCGGGGGCCGCGCGGGCCCCGCGGCGGCTGCGGCGGCTGCGGCGGACGCTGCAGCTCGAACAGCGGCAGGTCCAGCAGCCGCGGGAACGCGGGCAGCCGCACCTCGCCAGGGGCCTGGGCCGCCGCCGGGGCAGCGCACGCGGCCATGACGCAGACAATCGAGACGGTATGGATGATCTTCATGGGTTCTGTCCTGACACAATCCTGGCGGCACCTGCCGTGTTCCCCTGCCGCATCTCGTTGACCAGCGCAATCGCGTCCTGCAGCAGCTCGACCTTGCGCCGCATCGCTTCGAACAGCGTGTCCTGCGCGACCTCGTTCTGCGGCTGCGCCTGCCGCGCCGCGCGGCTCTCGCCGATCGCCTGGTCGACGACGGAGAGGTTGGCGTTGACGACGTCGGCGGCATCGGGATCGAGCTGCGCCTGCTGGCTCTGGAAGTCACCCTCGAGCCGCTCGATCTCCTTGACGTAGGCGTTCTCGGCGAGCTGAATCTCGTCGTTCACGGTCGGCATGCCATCCGCGTCTGCGGCGGCGGTATCGCCCGCGCCACCCGCCACTCCACCAGCGACGACGCCGCTGGCGGCACCCGGGCGCAGGTCGCGCCATGCCATCCAGCCGACGCCGAGAATCAGCGCCATGGCGAACGCGCCCGCCGCCAGGCGCAGCGGCCCGGGAAGCGCCGGCTGCGTGCCCAGCAGCCGCGACAGGCGACGCAGCAGCGCCGGCTGCGCGTTGTCTGCGGCGATCGCCGCCGCGATGCGCGTCCACGCCTGCGCCGGCGGCACGTGCCGCTCGACCGACGCGGCGGCCGATCGAATCGCCCGCAGATCCTCGGCGAACCGGCGGCAGCCGCTGCACCCGGACAGGTGCGCGTCGACCGCGGCCTTCGCCTCGGGGTCGTCGATCTGGGACTGGCAGCGGTCGCAATTCATAAGGGCAGCATCTGCTGGAACGTCAGCGGTGTTCCCGCGAAAGCATGTCGCGCAGCTTCATCCGTGCCCGGTGGACCTGCGACTTCGAGGTGCCGACCGACACGCCCAGGATCTGCGCAATCTCCTGGTGTTCGAATCCTTCGACGTCGTGCAGGAGGAACGCGGCGCGGCACCCGTCCGGCAATCGCCCGATGGCGCGCTCGAGATCGATGCGGCTGACCGCGGTCGGCACCGCCGGGGCCGGCGACGCCGGCTCGACGGCCGACTCGGCGTCGAGCGAGTCGGTCGAGCGGTCCATGCGCACGCGGCGGCCCCGCAGATGATCGAGGCAGTGGTTCATCGCCAGCCGGTAGAGCCACGTGGCGAGCGACGAATCGCCGCGGAAGCCGGCCAGCTTCCGATGTGCCTGCAGGAAGACCTCCTGCAGGAGATCCTCCGCCTCCTGGGCGGTGCCGGCCATCCGCAGCGCCAGGTTATACAGGCGGCCGGCGTGGCGGCGATAGAGCTCCTCGAAGGCACCGGCATCGCCATCGCGGCATCGCAGGGCCAGCTCGAGGTCCGCGCTTTTCACGTCTCCTGAGGGCTTAGACGGGCGGGAACCGTCGCCGGGTTGCCTGAGGGCCATTGCCACGGATCAAAGGACGAGAGGCGCGGGGGAATGGTTCGTAGTCGGTAGTCGGTGGTCGGTAGTCGGTAGTCGGTAGTTACGGTCGTTTGCCCGTCCAGCGCACCGCGGCGAACTGCCGCACCCGGGCGATGCCGACGTCCAGCCCTTCGGCTCGCAGCAGCTCGCGTTTGAGCTGCAAGTTGCCCGCGTAGCCGCCCAGCGCGCCGCCGGCGCCGATGACGCGGTGGCACGGCACGGCAGGCTCACGGCAGCTCCGCATGATGTTGCCGACCGCGCGGCAGGCGCGCGGCGACCCAGCCAGGCCGGCGATGTCGCCATAGGTCGCAACGCGGCCCGCCGGAATCCGGCGGACCGCGGCGATGACCCGCCGCCGGAATTCAGTGACCGATGACGACTTTGACGCGGAAGGTGGCGCCGCCCAGGTTGGTCTCATCGAACTCCGTCGCAACGCCGTTGGCATCCTGGCCGAGCGCATCGGGCACCGTCGTCCACTGCGCCTCGCCGCCGACGCCGAGCCAGCGGCCGAGGCGCGCCTCGACGCCGCCGAGGACGTGATACCCGCGAAACCGCTCGCTCACGTTCTCGTCGTCGGTCGCGAACTCCGACGTCTCGTCGTAGGTGTGCCAGCCGAGGCCGGCGCCCGCATAGGGCACCAGGCGCTGGCCGCGGTCGTAGCGGTAGCCGCCCGTCAGTTCGAGCGGCGTGATCGTCACGGTCGTCGCGATGCCGAGCGGAAACGTCTCGCCGTTGAAGACGAACACGCGCTCGCCCGTGTCGCGATAGCGCGAGGCGCGCAGCCCGACGAACAGCCCCTTGGGCAGCGAGACGTCGACGCCGCCGCCGAAAACGGTGCCGCGGCTCGTGCCGAAGATCGCGCCGAACGTCTGAGTCGCCGTGAACGTCCGCAGCCCGACGTCGGCGTAGCCGCGAATCTGCGCATCCGCAGGAGCGGCGAGCGACAGCATGCCGACGACCAGCCACAGAGTCACAGAGGCACAGAAAAATGGCTTCTTCCCAATGTCTCTGAGTCTCTGTGGTCCGTGGCCAGCGGACGTCGCAGTACTCATCGGATGAGCCCCAGGCCGCGCAGCGAGGCGCGCGGGTTGATCAGGCCGTAGCCGGTTTCGTTGTCGCGTCCGGCGGCGGCGATGTCGGTCGCGTAGCGCTCCATCGCCGCCTCGATCGCCGCCGGGCTGGTGATCCCCTGCTGGATGAGCAGCGCGGCGAAGCCGGACACGTGCGGGGCCGCCATCGACGTTCCCTGGAACTGCGTGTAGGCGAAGACGTCGAACCGCGGCACGGCGTAGCGCGACAGCCCGTCCAGGTAGGTCTCGACGAAGTCGAGATCGTAGGTCTGCTGCAGGATGCCGCCATCCCCGCCGCCGACGCGCGAACTGCCGCCGGGTGCGGCGAGCTCTACGTACGGGCCGGTGGAGGAGTAGAACGCGCGCGCACCGTCGCGGCCGATCGCGCCGACCGCGACCATCCCCTGGATCTGCGGCGCCTTGTCCGCCGGCCGCTCGATCGGGTTTCCCTCCTCGAAGTCATTCCCCGCGGCGACGACGACGAAGGCGCCGTGGTCGACCGCGTATTGAATCGCCGATTCGATCACCGGCGCCGGCGGGCCGGTGCGCCCGATGCTCATGTTCAGCACCTTGGCGCCGTTGTCGACCGCGTACCGGACGCCGCGGGCGACGACGTCGTCGGTGCCGACGTTCGGGCTGTCGAAGACCTCGTCCCAGAGCGACGCGATCACCTTGACGGGCATGATGCGGACGTTGAACGCCATCCCGGCGACGCCGACCCCGTTGTTCGTCGCCTGCCCGATCGTTCCGGCGACGTGCGTGCCGTGGCCGTCGAGATCGACCGGCGTGGTGTCGTCCCAGATGAAGTCGCGCGGCGAGACGAAGCGCGTCGCGGGGCCGAGGTCGGGCGCCGCGGCGAACGGCACGGTGACGACGCCGAGCGCCGGGAACACCGGGCCGTCGTCTTCGAGCTGGAACGGGAACGAAGAATTGAAGGTGAACGTCGCCGTGCGGAAGGCGACGCCGCTGTCGAGCACGGCGACGATGACGTTCGACGTGGCGCCGGGATTGATGTCCCACGCCCGCTCCATGTCGATCGCCGGATAGTTCCACTGCCGCGGATAGAGCGGATCGTTCGGCACGAACCGCGGCCCGACGACGTAGCGCGCCTGCGCGTACTCGACGTCCGGCTGCGCGTCGAGGCGACGGGCGACGTCCTCGGGGTCCGCCGCCGGGTCGATGGCGACGATATCGAAGTCCGCGTAGGTCGGCGCCGCCGCCGGCGTGCCGTTGACCTGCGCCAGCATCAGCCGCCTGGCCGTGTCGCCGGTGCCGGGACGGAACCGCACGATAACGCTGCCGCGCAGGAACGGCTCGCCGACGCGGCGCACCGCCAGCCTGCCGCGCGGATCGCGCAGCGGCGCCGCGGCCGCGCCACGGTCGATTGCTGAGCCGACGGTGGACGAGGTCATCGTCCGTCCCGGTCCCGTTTGCGCAGCCGCGGTGACGAAGAACGCCGCGGCCAGGGTCAGCGCGCTGACCCACGAGAGATGTCTCATCGAGTGCCCTCCAGGCTACCCAGGCAGGCAACCCAGGCTTCTCAGTTTACAGGTGGGTGAGCGGGTCGATGCCGAGCAGGGCCGGATCGAGCGGCGCTTCGATCGTCTGAGCCTGCCCCTCGGTCCCCTGCCAGAGGCTGAGCTCGTAGGGGCGCTCCAGGGCGACGCCATCCCTGCCGGCGATCACCTTCACGCGCGGCCGGTACGGATCGGGCGCGTACGTCTTGATGACGACTGCCACCTCGCCGGTATCGAGCCGCACCAGGTTGCCGACGGGATAGATACCGACGAGCTGGGCAAAGCGGCGGACCAGGTGCTGATCGAACTGCGTCCCGTCGTTCCGCTGCAGCACCGCGAGGATGCGATCCGTCGGAAACGCCTCCTGGTAGACGCGCTGGGAGCGCATCGCGTCGTAGACGTCGGCGATGCCGCACAGCATCGTCCCGAGGTTGAGCGAGCTGCGCTTCACCGTGGCCGGATAGCCGGTGCCGTCGAGGCGCAGGTGGTGCTCGAACGCGACGACCGGCGCGAGCGCCGGCATTTCCGGCGTCTTGCGCAGAATCTCCGCGCCGTCCACGGTGTGGCGCTTGAGCACCTCGAACTCGCGGTCGGTGAGCTTTTCCGGCTTGTTGAGGATCTCGGGCGGCGTGCGCACCTTGCCGATGTCGTGCATCAGCGCGGCGAGGCCGAACTCACGCAGCAGCGGCCCGTCGATGCCAAGGCCGCGCGCCTGGCCCATGGTCAGGATCGACACGTTCACCATGTGGGTGAAGGTGTAGTTGTCGTAGCGCTTCAGCGCCGTCAGCGCCAGCAGAGCGGAGCGGTTCTGCGCGACGGCCTGGGCGAGCGAGTCGACGGCGCCGCGCGCCGCGTCGGCGTCGGGCATCCCCTCGACCTGCGCGCTGTCCCACAGCGTGCTCGCCACCGCGACCGCGTCGTCATAGAGGCGGCGGAAGGTGGCGAGGTCGCCGACCGACGCATCCACCCGCTGCTCGACCTGCAGCTTGCCGACCCGGACGTGCGCGAGCTTGCCGAGCGACGCGGCCGGATCGTGCCCCGGCTCCTGCTTCGCCAGCGTCTGCACCAGCTGCGTCAGCTCCGCGGCATCGGCGCCGCGATCGATGACGATGCGCTCGATGCCCGACTGCTGCAGCCGGCGCATCAGCTCGCCCATGTTTTCGGCCGCGCGCGGCACCGGGATGTCGCCGACCACCAGTTCCTCGCCGACGATGCCGATGGCGATCGACGGCGTCATCGCGTGCACCATCTGCAGCGTGTCGCTGAGCGCGGTGACGTTGCGGACGACCAGCGGGTGCCCGGCGGCATAGAGCTGGGCGCCGCGCAACGCGGCGGCGAGGCGGCGGACGAGCTCGTCGGCGAGCTTGGTGCGCTGCATCGAGCTCACGATGCATCTCCGCGCGTGGTTTCGGCGGCGCGTCGTGTCGCCATTGCCGCCTGCGGCCGCGCCGCGTTGCGCACGCCGCGGCTGCCGCTGCTCGCCGCCTCCTGCAGCGCCGCCAGCGCGTCGGGGCCGCCGGCGCGGCGCAGGGCGGTCGCGGCGGCCTGCCGCAGTGCGGCGGTGCGGAACGGCGCCCACCACTCGCCGCGATAGAGCACCGCCTTCAGCGTGCGCGTCGATTCCGGGTGCGCGCCGAGGCCGCCGAGCGCGTCGATGATGTCGCTGTGCACCTGCACCAGCCTGCCGCGCGGGCTGGTGTGGTTCAGCACGTGGCAGAGCAGCGGGATCGCCTTGTTGTCGCGCAGGTCGATCAGCTGCTGGACGATCGTGTCGCGGGCGGCGCTGCCGCTGACCAGCGGCTTCTCCAGGACGGCGTACGCCTCGCTGGTGCCGATCTGGACGATGGCGCGAATCGCGTCGCGCTGCACCTCCGGATCGGCGTCGCCGAGCATCGACGCGAGCTCGGGCAGCGCCTCGCGGCCGCCGAACACCCGCAGCAGGTCGATGGCGGTGCGCCGCACGGCCGGATTCGACGAGTTCTTCAGCTGCTCGGCCGACGCGCGTCCGGCGGCGCCGAAGCCGAGCAGCAGCTCGCGCAGGCGGCGGATGGCGCGGGTGTTCTCCTCGACGGCGAGCGCTTCCGCCATCGGCCGGATCACGCGGGTGCCCAGCGTCTGCGCCAGCGTGTTCAAGGCGCCGACCGACCGATCGTCCACCTTGCGCAGCTGCAGGGTCAGGTGGCGCACCATCGGTCCCGACGCCAGCGCCTCGACCACCGAGTCGGCGGCGCTGCGCAGGTCCGCGCGTCCCTCCGGCCCGAGCTCGCGCACCACCGCATCGAGCAGTGCCTGCGCGTCCGCCACCTCGCCGAGCAGCGTGCGGCGCTCGATCTCGGCGGCGACGACCCGCGACAGCTCGCGCCACGGGTTCGGGTCCGCCTCGATCCGCAGCAGGTCGAGCAGGAGCGCGAGATCGAGCTCGCGCAGGGCGCGGTCGCCGACCGTGGCGAGCCAGGCCTGGGTCCGCTCCGGCGGGTCGTCCGAGACGCGGTCGACGTCGATCGCCTGCGCCTTGGCCTCGGACAGCTCGCGGGCGTATTCGGCCGAGACAAAGCTGGTGTCGGTGTACGACGTCAGCATGTCCGCCGCGGACTGCCAGAGGTGCTCGAAGCCCGACTCGGTGCCGAGCGGCGTTCGCTGCGCCTCGTCCTTCGCCACGTCGAGCAGCCGCTCCTTGCGCTCGACTTCCGGCACCAGCGCCTCGAACGCCTGCGCCAGGCGCTCGGTCGCGCCGCGCTGGGAGACGATGGAGCCGGCGACGAACGAGGCGATCGTCGGATCGGTGATGTGGCCGACGACGCCCGAGGCGAGCTCGGCCTCGCTGCCGTCGTTGGCGCGCGACTTGGCGATGATGCCGAGCAGCATCTCGGGAGTGAGCCGCGCGCTCGCGGCCGCCGCGGTCTCGAGTACGGTCTCGCGCTGCTCGGGAGGCGTCGCGTCGATCATCCGCCGCAGCAGCTGCAGGATCGCCGCGGTGCGCGCGCCGACGGCGGCGCCGCTCGCCGCGCCGGCGGTGTCGAGGCGCTCGAGCAGCTCGCCCAGCCGATCCGGATGCCCGAGCGTGGCCAGCAGCGCCGCCACCGACCGCTCGTCGAGCATCGTCGTGTCGCCCTGCAGGCAGAAGGCGATGATGCGATCCCATTCGGCGCTGCCGGCGCCGGCGCGCTCGCGCAGCACCTCGGCGTAGTCGATCTCGCGAATCTCGAAGTGCGCCCGCCCGGTCGCCGCCCATGCCTTGCCGACGCCGCCGCCGGCGATCAGCTCGTCCTGCGGCCGCGCCAGGATCGTCAGCAGCGCGTGCCAGTCCTGGCCGTCCGCGGCGCGTTCGATGCGCAGGGCGCCGACCAGGCGATCGTGCAGCACCGCCGCCAGCTCGCCGATCGACGGGTCGGGCCGCGCCGCGGCGCGGTCGTCGATGATCAGCGAGTCGGGATGCACGGTAACCGTCACCTCGCCGGCCGGGGCGAGCTTCGCGGTCGAGGCCACGACCCGGGAGAGCGATGTCTGGATGGCGGGATGCGTGGCCGGATACATCGACACGACCCGGATCGCGGCCTTGCAGGCCCGCGCGAAATCCGCGAGCACGACCGCCTGCTCCGCCGTCATTGCCTCGGTCGCCATCACAGCACTGTCAGCGGATCGAGTTCCACCGCGTCCGGATCGATCGACTCGATGACCGCGCGCGGGAAGTCGCCGCGCGAGTCGCGCTCCCATGTGTTGGCGAGGAACGGCTCCTCGATCCGGTCGCCGCGCGCGTCGAACAGGATCTTCACCTGCGGGCGGAATGGATCCTCGGGATGCTCCTGCGTCACCACCCCGGCCTCCTCGGTGTTGAGGCGGACGATCGTGCCGATCGGGAACAGGCCCATCAGGTTGACGAAGCGGCGCAGCAGGATCGGGTTGAACTCCGGGTTCCCCTGCTGTCCCATGATCTGCTTGATGCGCGAGGTCGGCAGCCCTTCGCGGTAGGGGCGGTTGCTGCGCAGCGCATCGAACACGTCGGCAATGCTGACGATCATCGTGCAGAGGTTCAGCTTGCGGTGGCCGACGTTCTCGGGATAGCCGCTCAGGTTCGCCTTCAGGTGGTGCTCGAAGGCGACGATCGGCGCCAGCGCCGGCATCTCGGGCGTCCGCCGCAGGATGTGGGCGCCGTCGATGACGTGCTGCTTCATCAGCTTGAATTCGTCGTTGGTCAGCTTGCCCGGCTTGTTCAGCACTTCCAGCGGCGTGTTGACCTTGCCGATGTCGTGCATCAGCGCGGCGAAGCCGAACTCGCGCAGCAGCGGCCCCTCGAGATTGAGCGCGCGCGCCTGCGCCATCGACAGCGCCGCGACGTTCACCATGTGCGTGAACGTGTAGTTGTCGTATTTCTTGAGCGCCGTCAGCGCCATCAGCGACGTGCGGTCCTGGTTGACGATGTTCGCCAGGCTGTCGATGATCTTGCGGGCCGTCGCCGGGTCCGGCTTGTCGCCGGCCTTGGCCTGATCCCACAGCGATTCGGCCGACTCGACGGCGCTGGAGTAGACCTTGCGCGCCGCCTCGATGCCGACGATGTCCTCGCCGACGTCCTCGATCGCCAGCTTGCCGACGACGATGCGGCGCACGCCGCGCGACTGCAGCCGGTCGCCAATCGCCAGCCTGGCGCGCTTGACCGCCAGCTCGTTCAGGAACGCCTGGATCTCCTCGAGCGTGACGCCGCGATGGAACGTGATCTTCTCGATTTCGCGGTCGCGCAGGCCGCGGACGAAGCCGGTGAGCGACGCGGATCCCTTGCCGAGCCGCGTGTCGTTGACGACCGCGTCGTCGCCGATGAAGCCGATGACGACGCTGGAGGCATCGACCAGGTAGGCGGTGACGGCCTGCGACAGCGCCTGCACCGACCGCTGGACCAGCGGGTGGTGCGGCGCATAGAGCTCCGCGGCGCGGAGCCCGGCGGCGAGGCGGCGGACGAGCTCGTCAGCGTTGTGCGCCATGCTCCCGGATGATCCCCTTCAACAGGCCGTCGCCGGTCTTCAGTCCCTCGTCGAGCGCCGCGCGCGCCTTCGGCGTGCCGATGGCGGCGAGCGCCCTGACCGACGCCGTCTTGAACGCGCGCGCCTTCTTGCGCTGGAAGAACTTCTTCTTGCGCATCAGCGCCGCCACCGGCGGCACGGCCAGGTCGCTGCCAAGCTGCCGCACGGCCTCGAGCGCGTCGAGCACGGTGTCGTGGTCGTCGCTGAACGGATCGCTCTCGGTCAGGATGCGCGACAGCATCGGCACCACCCGCGGATCCTTCTCGGCGACGAGGGCGTCGACGACGGCCGACCGGTTGTCGCCGCTCGACGCGCGCAGGACCGTCTGGATCGCCTTGGCGGCGGCGGGGTCGTCGATGCCGGCCAGCGCCGCCACGGCGTGCTTGAGCACGCGCGCATCGGCGCGCCGCAGCATCGACTGCAGCGGCCCGATCGCATCGGCGCTGCGCGTCGCGCCGAGCAGGGTGGCGGCGTTGCGCTGCACGAACCAGCGGCTGTCGTCGGCGAGTGGCGTCAGGTGCAGCGCCGCCGCGGCGCCGAACTTCTTCACCAGATCGCGCGCCCGCACGAACGCCGGCGCCACCTCGCTCTCGCCCTGCAGCGCCGGCAGCAGCGCCCTGACCGACGAGGCGCCGATCATCTGGCAGCAGTCGTTGAACGACCGCAGCGCCATCTCGTCGAGCTCGCCGATCATCGACGCCGCGTCGCGCAGCGCCGCCGATTCGCCCGCCGACGTCAGCGCCGCCCGGGCGGCGGCCGCCGCCACCTTGCCGGTGCTCGCCTGCTTCAGCTCCTTGATGACCAGCGCCGTGTTGGCGAAATCGCCGGCGAGCAGCAGGTCGTCGAGCAGCGCCGTCATGTCGCGCATGATCTCGCCGGCGCGCTCGGCGTTCTCCTCGATCCGCAGCAGGTCGGTGATCAGCATCACCGACAGCGACCGCACGTTGTCCTGGCCGAGCGACTCGACCCATTCGGGCAATTCCGGCGGCAGGTTGCGCGCCGCCATCATCTCGGCGCGCTCGCCGGCGCCCTCGAGCGACGCCTGGTAGGCCGCCGAGACGTACGGCTTTTCGTCGTAGCCGAGCAGCAGCTCTTCCATCGACGACCAGACCGCGCGGAACTGGCCGGTCTTGCCGAAGTCCTGCTCGCTCAGCATCGACCGGGTCATCGTCAGCACGCGCTGCTTGCGCTGCTGATCGGGCGCGATGGTGTCGAACACCTGGGCGAGGCGCGCGCTCGCCATGCCGTCGCGGGACAGCGCCGTCGCCAGTAGCTCGGCGACCTTCTCGTCGTCGAACGAATCGGCGATCGCCTTGACGATCTCGCCCCCGCCCGACTGCTCGCTTTGCATCAACTGCAGCACGACGTGCGGATCGATCGCCGCGGTGGCGGCCGCCATGTTCTTGACGACCTCGGGCAGCCGATCGGGCTCGACGACCGTGACGATCCCCGCGAGGTGGCGGAAGACCGCGAGGACGGTCGCGGCCTGCGTCGTCACCATCGGCGAGCCGTCGAGGTTGCGCTTCGGCTCGATGACCGCGTTCGACAGGTCGCCGATCTCATACACGCTGCGCGAGATCTCGAGCAGGCGCGCCTGCTGCGCCTCGTTGAACTCGCCGCCGCCGTAGACAATCGAGTTGACGATCGACTTCCAGACGTCGTCGTGCCGATCGGCGAGGAGGTGCTCGCTGTCGCGGTCCTCGAGAATTTTTTCGTAGTCGATCTGTTCGAGGGCGATGGTCCCGTGACCCGTCAGCTGCCACGCCTTGGCCGGGCCGCCGTCGCGGCGCAGCTCTTCCGGGTTGGTCGCCAGCACGCGCAGCAGCGCGTGCAGCGCTTCGGCGGGGGGATCGCCGAGGAACGTCAGCGTCAGCAGGTCGTGGTCGTGCAGCACCCGGGCCGCCTCGACGACCGGCTGCTCGTCGGGCAGCGGCAGGCTGGCCACCAGCAGCGTCTTCGGCGTCACGCCGAAGCTGAAGGCGGCGCCCGCCGTGCTCTGGCGCACCGTTTCCGCCAGCCGTGCCACCGCTGTGCCGACGGCCGGGTGCTCGGGCGGATAGAGTGCCCAGTTGCGGGCCGCTGCCGACAGCGCGCGGGCAAGCGCGATCGACTGGCGCGTCAGTTCCGGCGAGAGGACGGGCGCAGCGTTGCCCGGCGCACTGCTCATCCCGGTTGATTATACTGAGCGTTCTTCATGAGTTTCGCCGACGTCATCGCGAAAAAACGCGATGGGCACGCACTTACAAAATCAGACATCGACCTGTTTGTCGCCGGCGTCACGACCGGCGGCATCCCCGACTACCAGGCCTCGGCGCTGCTGATGGCGATCGTGCTGCGCGGGATGACCCAGCAGGAAACCGCGTGGCTGACCAGCGCCATGGCCGGCTCCGGCGACCAGGTCGACCTCTCGGATATTCCCGGCATCAAGGTCGGCAAGCACAGCACCGGCGGCGTCGGCGACAAGGTGTCGATCGTCCTCGCCCCGCTGGTCGCCGCCTGCGGCGTCGTCGTGCCGAAGATGTCGGGGCGCGGCCTCGGCCATACCGGCGGCACGCTCGACAAGCTCGAGTCGATTCCGGGCTACCGCATCAACCTGACGATCGACGAGTTCAAGCAGGTGCTGCGCACCGTCGGCACCAGCATCATCGGCCAGACCACGACGCTGGCGCCCGCCGACAAGAAGCTTTACGCGCTGCGCGACGTCACCGGCACGGTCGAGAGCATCCCGCTGCTGGCGTCGTCGATCATGAGCAAGAAGCTGGCGGAAGGGAGCAACGCCCTGCTGCTCGACGTCAAGTCGGGCGACGGCGCGTTCATGAAGACGCTCGACGGCTCGCGCGCGCTCGCCGAGGCGATGGTCGACATCGGCACGCGCAATGGCGTCCGCACCGAGGCGATCGTCACCGACATGAACGCGCCGCTCGGACGCGCCGTCGGCAACGCCCTGGAAGTGGCCGAATGCCTCGACACCCTGAAAGGGCACGGGCCGCTGGCGCTGACCGACGTCGTGCGCCGCCTGGCGCTGCGGATGGTCATTCTCGGCGGCGTCGAGCGCGAATCGACGGCGGCGGCGGCGCGCGTCGACGCGGCCCTGGCGTCGGGACAGGCGCTGCAGACGTTTGCGCGCATGGTCGAGGCGCAGGGTGGCAACCCGCGCGTCATCGACGACTACACCCTGTTGCCGGCGACGCGGGGGCGCGAGCTCTTTCGCGCGGCGCGTTCCGGCTTCGTCGCGGCGATGGCCGCCGAGGCGATCGGCCGCGCCAGCAACGCGCTCGGCGCCGGGCGGACGACGGTCGGCGACGCCGTCGACCACGCCGCCGGCATCATGCTGCTGGTCAAGCTCGGCGACGAGGTCAAGGAAGGGGAGCCGCTGCTGGAGCTGTACCATCGCGACGGCCGCGGCCTCGAGGCGGCGCTCGCCTTCTGCGAATCCGCGATCACCATCGCCGCGTCGCGGCCGAAGCCGCGGCCGCCGATTCTCGCCGAGATCGCCTGATGCGCTTCCTCGACCTCATCCTGCGCAAGCGAGACGGGCATGCGCTGACGCGCGAGCAGGTCGATTTCTTCATCGACGCGGTCACGCGAGACGCGGTGCCGCAGTACCAGGTGTCGGCGCTGCTGATGGCCATCGTGTTGCGCGGCATGAACGACGACGAGACCGCGTGGCTGACCGACGCCATGGTGCGCTCGGGCGAGCGGATGGATCTCTCCGGCGTCAGCGGGCCAACCGTCGGCAAGCACAGCACCGGCGGTGTCGGCGACAAGGTGTCGATCCTGCTGGCGCCGATCGTCGCCGCCTGCGGCGTGATCATGCCGAAGATGTCGGGCCGCTCGCTCGGCCACACCGGCGGCACGCTCGACAAGCTCGAATCGATTCCCGGGTTTCGCGTCGATCTGACGCCAGCCGAGTTCCGCCGGATGCTCGACGAGGTCGGGGCCGCGATCATCGGCCAGTCGGCGTCGCTGACGCCGGCGGACAAGAAGCTGTACGCATTGCGCGACGTCACTGCCACCGTGCCGGGTGTTCCGCTGATTGCCGCGTCGATCATGAGCAAGAAGATCGCCGAGGGCGCCGGCGCGCTCGTCCTCGACGTCAAGTGCGGCGTCGGCGCGTTCACCAAGTCCGAGACGCGGGCGCGCGAGCTGGCGCGGGTGATGGTCGCGATCGGCCGGTCGGCGGGCATCCGCACCGAGTCGTTCATCACCGGCATGGACGGTCCGCTGGGACGGACCATCGGCAATGCGATCGAGGTCGCGGAATGCCTCGAGGGGCTGAAGGGGCGCGGCCCGGCGGACCTGATGACGGTCGTGACCACCCTGGCGGAACGGATGGTCGTGCTGGCCGGCGAAGCGGACGAGGAGCGCGCCGCGGCGCGCGTCCGCCAGGCGATCGCCTCGGGCGCGGCGCTCGAACGGCTCGCGCGGCTGATCGAAGGGCAGGGGGGCGATCCGAGGGTGATCGACGACCCCTCGCTGCTGCCGTCCGCCACCGGGCACCATTCCATCCGCGCCGAACGGACCGGCTATGTCGAGCGGCTGCGCGCCGATCTGGTCGGCCGGGCGTCGATGGCGCTCGGCGCCGGGCGGCAGCGCGTGGATGACGGCGTCGATCACGGCGCCGGCGTGCTGATCCGCAGCAAGCCCGGCACGGCGGTGAAGGCGGGGGAGGTCGTGCTCGAGCTCCTCTTCAACGACGAGCGGGGCCTCGCCGACGCGCGCGAGCTGGCGCGCGAAGCGGTCGTGATTTCGGATAGCATGCCCGCAGGTTCGCCGCTGGTGATTGGCCTGGTGAATTAGGATGCGCCTGCTTCACGTCCTCTGTGCCTTGAGTCTCGCCGCCGCCGCCGGCTGTGCCGGGACCAGCGCCGCCGACGATACCGGGGCGAAGCGCGTCGGCATCGTCTTCGACATCGGCGGCAAGGACGACCGCTCCTTCAACGCCGCCGCGTGGGCCGGCGTGAAATGCGCCGAGACCGGGCGCACCGCCGACGGCAACGACTGCGGACGCCCGGCCCTCGGCATCGTCCTGCGCGACGTCGAGCCGGGAACGCCGACCAACATCGAGCCGGCGATGCGCGCGTTCGCCGAGCGCGGCTACGACCTCGTCATCGGCGTCGGCTTCGCCCAGGCGCCGATCATGGAGACGGTCGCGCGCGAGTACCCGAACATCAAGTTCGCCATCATCGACGGCGTCATCCTCGGCGACGACGGCAAGACGCCGCGGCCGAACGTCGCATCGCTGGTGTTCAAGGAGCACGAGGGGTCGTACCTCGTCGGCGTGATCGCGGCGCAAACCTCCCGCACCGGCACGCTCGGCTTCGTCGGCGGCATGGACATCCCGCTGATCCACCGCTTCGCCAGGGGATACGAGGAAGGCGCGAAGCTGGTGCGCCCGGACATCAGGATCGTCGAGAACTTCGTCGGCGTCACCGACGCGGCCTGGAACAACCCGGGCAAGGGGAAAGAGCTGGCGATGGCGCAGATCGCCAAGGGCGCGGACGTCATTTTCGCCGCGGCCGGCAACTCCGGTCTCGGCGTGTTCGACGCGGTCGAGCAGGCAGGGACCGACAACGGCCGCGCCCGCCGCTTCGTCATCGGCGTCGACTCGAACCAGAACATGGTCAAGCCCGGCTTCGTGCTGACCAGCATGATCAAGCGCGTCGACACGGTCGTCTACGACATCGTCAAGGAAGTCGTCGACGGGCGGTTCACCGGCGGCTTCCATGTCTTCGGGCTGGAGAGCGACGGCGTCGGCTATGTCGTCGATCAGTTCAACCGGAACCTGGTGAGTGCCGAGGCGCTGCGCCAGGCCGAGGACGCGCGCCGCAGGATCATCGCCGGCGAGATCACGGTCACCGATGCCATGGCGCCGTAGATGATCGAGCTTCGCGGCATCAGCAAGCGCTTCGGCAGCGTTCTCGCCAACGACAATCTCCACATCACCGTCGCGCCCGGAACGATCCACGCGATCGTCGGCGAGAACGGCGCCGGCAAGTCGACGGCGATGCGGATCGCCTACGGCTTCTACACCGCCGACAGCGGCGAGATCCTCGTCAACGGCCAGCCGGCGGCGATCCGGTCGCCGCACGATGCGATCGCGCTCGGCATCGGCATGGTGCACCAGCACTTCATGCTGGTGCCGCCGATGACGGTCACCGAGAACATCGTCCTCGGCGCCGAGCCGGGTTCGCCGCTCTCGCTCGACCTGCGGGCGGCGGCGGCGGAGATCGCGCGGCTGTCGGGCGAGTTCAGGCTGGCGGTCAACCCCGACGCGCGGGTCGAGGACCTCTCGGTCGGCCAGCAGCAGCGCGTCGAGCTGCTGAAGGCGCTCTACCGCCGCGCCCAGCTGCTGATCCTCGACGAGCCGACCGCCGTCCTCACGCCGCAGGAAGTGGAGGAGTTCTTCGCCATCCTCCGGCGGATGCGCGACCAGGGGCGCACCATCGTCATCATCACGCACAAGCTGTCGGAGGTGCTGGCGATCTCGGACGACGTCACCGTGATGCGGGATGGCCGGGTCGTCGGGCGCGTCAAGACGGCGGCGACCAATGCCGCCGAGCTGGCGCGCCTGATGGTCGGGCGCGACGTGCTGCTGCGCGTCGAGAAAGCGGCGGCGGCGCCGGGCGCGGTGCTGCTCGACGTGCGCGAGCTGGCGGTCACCGCCGCCGATGGTGCGCGGCCGCTGCAGGGCGTGTCGCTCAGCGTCCGCGCCGGCGAGATCGTCGGCATCGCCGGGGTCGAAGGCAACGGGCAGACCGAGCTGATCGAGGCGCTGGCCGGCCTCGTTCCGGCCGCGCGTGTCAGCGGCGCCGTCACGTTGAACGGCCGCGACATCACGCGCCTGGACGCGCGGCAGCGCCGCGAGGCCGGGATGGCGCATATTCCGGAGGACCGCCATCGCCGCGGGCTGCTGCTCGACTTCAGCGTCGCCGAGAACACGATTCTGGGCGTTCACCACCGGCCGCCGGCGGTCGGCGCCGCGGGCTCGCCGCTGCTCGATCGCAACGGCATCCAGTCGCGCGCCGAGCAGCTGATTCGCGACTTCGACGTCCGGCCGCCGGACGCGACGCTGCCGGCGCGGGCGTTGTCGGGCGGCAACCAGCAGAAGGTGATCATCGGCCGCGAGTTCAGCCTGCCGCCGACGCTGCTGCTGGTGTCGCAGCCGACCCGCGGAGTCGACATCGGCGCCATCGAGTTCATCCACCGCAAGATCGTCGCCCTGCGCGACGCCGGCTGCGCCATCCTGCTGGTATCGGCCGAACTCGAAGAGGCGACGGCGCTGTCGGATCGGCTGCTCGTCCTGCATGAGGGGCGCATCGCCGGCGAGGTGGATCCGGTGCGCGCCAGCAGCGAGGAGATCGGGCTGCTGATGACGGGAGGCGCGCGCCGGTGAGGCTGCTGCGCGATCTACTTTTCCCCGCGATTGCGGTGCTCTGCGCGCTGCTCGTGGGCGCGATCGTCGTCCTGCTGATCGGCGACAGCCCGATCGAGACCTACCGGCTGCTGCTCGGCACCGCGTTCTCGTGGCCGGACGGCATCGGCTACACGCTGTTCTACGCGACGCCGCTGATCTTCACCGGCCTCGCCGTGGCGCTGGCGTTCCGCTGCGGCCTGTTGAACATCGGCGCCGAGGGGCAGCTCTACATCGCCGCCTTCGCCACCGCGTGGTTCGGCATCGTCGGCGCCGGCCTGCCGTCGTTCATCCTGCTGCCGATGTGCATGGTCGTGGCGATTGCCGCGGGGATGCTGTGGGGCGCGATTCCGGGCGTGCTCAAGGCGCGGTTCGGCTCGCACGAAGTGATCAACACCATCATGCTGAACTTCATCGCGATGGCGCTGGTCAGCTACTTCACGCAATACCACTACAAGATCCCGGGCGATGCGATCCTGCAGACCGCGCCGATCGGCGAGAACGCCCACCTCGCGCGGCTCGGCGCGTTCATCCCCGGCCTGCCCGAGCGCATTCCGCTCAACCTGTCGTTCCTGCTCGCGCTGCTCGCCTGCGTCCTCGTCTACGTCTTCCTCTGGAAGACGACCTGGGGATACGAGCTGCGCGCGACCGGCCAGAGCCCGACGGCAGCCGAGTATGGCGGCGTCTCGGTGCGCAAGCAGATCGTCGTCGCGATGGCGCTGTCAGGCGGACTGGCGGGAATGGTCGGCATCAACGAGGTGCTCGGCTACCGCCACCGCTACTACGACGGCTTCTCCGACAACTACGGCTTCACGGGGATTGCGGTCGCCCTGCTCGGCCGCAATCATCCATTCGGCGTGGTCGTCGCGGCGCTGCTGTTTGCGGTGCTGCAGCGCGGGGCCGTGCCGGTCGACGCGTTTACCCAGCACGTGTCGAAGGACATCATCCAGATCCTGCAGGGCGTGGTGATTCTCTTCGTCGCGGCGGAGGCGGCGTTCCGCGCGGCGTTGACGAGGCGGCGGGGGGCGATTGGCTGACATCTTCACCCTCGCGCTCGTCTTCTCGACGATTCGCCTCGCCACGCCGCTGGTGTGGGCGGCGATCGGCGGGATGTTCTCCGAGCGGTCCGGCGTGATCAACGTGGCGCTGGAAGGGATGATGCTCGCCGGCGCGTTCACGGCCGCCGCGATTACCTACTACGCGCAGAGCCCGTGGCTGGGGCTGGCCGCGGCGATGCTCGCCGGCGCGGCGGTTGCCGCCGTGCTCGCGCTCGTCTGCATCCGCTATCACGCCAACGAGGTCGTGGCGGGCACCGGTATCAACATCCTGTTCCTCGGGCTGCCGGCCGTGCTGAGCGGCGCGCTCTTCACCTCTTCAGGCTCGACGCCGCAGCTGCCGCAGGAACAACTGGTGCCCGAGCTGGGCGAGATCTCCGTCCTGTCGGTGCTGGCGGCCGGCGCCGTCGCGCTCGGCTGGTATGTGCTCTATCGCACGCGGTTCGGCCTGCGGCTTCGCGCGGTCGGCGAGAACCCGGCGGCAGCCGATGCCGCAGGCATCCACGTGCAGCGCATCCGCTACGCCGGCGTCATCATGTCCGGCGTGCTCGCGGCCGTGGGCGGCGCGTATCTGTCGATCGGCCAGGCGTCGCTGTTCACGCGCAACATGTCGGCCGGGCGCGGGTTCATCGCGCTGGCGGCGCTGATCTTCGGCAAGTGGCGTCCGGTGCCGACGATGTTGGCGTGCCTGTTGTTCGGGTTTGCCGAGGCGCTGACGATCCAGATGCAGGGGGTGGCGAAGCTGCCGTCAGGCGAAGATATCCCCGTGCAGTTCGTGCAGATGATTCCGTACGTCGTCACCATCGTCGTCCTGGCGGGCTTCATCGGCCAGTCGCGCGCGCCCGGTTCGCTCGGCGTGCCGTACACCAAGGAACGGTAGCGATGCCCTGGACGTTCGAGCGCTCCGAGGAAACGGCCACGTTCATCCGCGAGCATGTCGGCGGATCGCTCGACACGGCGGTCGTGCTCGGGTCTGGGCTCGGTGAATTTGCCGATGCGCTGAAGGAGACTGTCGCCATCGACTACGCCGAGCTGCCGCACTGGCCGGCGTCGCGGGTCGTCGGACACGCCGGGCGGCTGATCGTCGGCACCATCGCCGGCCGGCGGATTGCGGTGCTGTCGGGGCGGGCGCACTACTACGAGGGGCACGATCTTTCGACGGTCGTGTTCCCGACGCGCGTCATGGGGCGGCTGGGCGTCAAGCAGATCATCCTGACCAACGCGGCGGGGGGGATTAACGAGGGCTTTCCCGCCGGCGCGCTGATGATCATCGACGACCACATCAACATGATCGGCAGCAATCCGCTGCTCGGGCCGAACGACGAACGGCTCGGGCCGCGCTTCCCGGACATGACCGAGGTCTATTCGGCGCGGCTGCGGCGGCTTGCCGACACGGCGGCGAAGGATCGCGGCGTCGACGTCGTCCACGGGGTGTATCTCGCCGCGCACGGCCCGAGCTACGAGACGCCGGCGGAGATCCGCTTCTACCGGACGATCGGCGCCGACGCGGTCGGGATGTCGACGGTCCCCGAAGCGATCGCGGCGCGCCACCTCGGCATGGAAGTGCTCGGTATCTCCTGCATCACCAACATGGCGGCCGGCGTGCTGAAAGGCCCGGTCGTCCATGACGACGTGCTCACGGTCGCTCACCTGGCGCGCGGCGCCTTGATCTCGCTGCTCGAGGGGACCATTGGCCGACTGTAGCCGGCGGTTGGTGGTTGTTGGTTGTTGGTTGTTGGTTGTTGGTGGCGTGACGCATGAGTGAATTGCGACAGCTGGTGGCTGCAGCGCGCCGGGCGAGGCGACACGCGCGTGCCTCCTATTCGAACTTCAAGGTCGGCGCGGCGATCGAGGCCGCGGATGGAACCATCATTACTGGGTGCAACATCGAGAACGCGACGTATGGCCTGACGATGTGCGCCGAACGCGTCGCGATGTTCAAAGCGCTCTCCGAGGGGCATCATAAGTTTCGACGAGTGGTTGTGGTGGCGGACGCGGCGCGCCCCACCCCTCCGTGTGGCGCGTGCCGACAGATTCTCTGGGAATATGGCGGCGACCTCGAAGTCGTCCTGGCGAACACCAGGCGAGAGACGGGCCGATATCAGCTCAGTGACCTGTTACCGTTGCCGTTCGATCAGAGGAGTCTTCGCTAGTTATCCGGTTGTTGGTTGTTGGTTGCTGGATGTGCCCGGCGCTGAGTTGGCGTGTAGTTCGCAAGGCCCGGTCACCATGCGCACTGACAACTACACAGAGCTCGAGTCTGGCAGCGCGCCATGGACTTGGCTATCGAGGTTTACGGGGTCCTTGGGAGAACTCGAAACCGAGGTTCTCATTGCCCAGAGCTTGACATTGCTCGGCCCGGAGCAATCGAAAGGTATCCTAGACAGGACCGGAGAGGTTGGTCGATTACTGAGTGGCTTGACCCGCGCAATCAGAGCCAGGCTCGAGCGAGACCGCGGCGCGAGGCGGCGCTGACTCCGCCAACAACCAACAACCAACAACCAACAACCAACCACCAACCACCAACAACCAACCACCGAATGCTTCCAACAATCGACTGGAACGACGACGCGGTCGTCATGATCGACCAGCGCAAGCTGCCGGCGTCCGAGGTGTACGTCAACTGCAAGACCGCCACCGAGGTCGCTAAGGCGATCAAGACGATGGTCATCCGCGGCGCGCCGGCGATCGGCGTGGCGGCGGCGATGGGGATCGCCCTCGGCATGCGGAAGAGCAAGGCGACGGGCACCAAGCAGTTCGCCACCGAGTTCCAGAAGACGTGCGACCTGATGGCCGGCACGCGGCCGACCGCCGTGAACCTGTTCTGGGCGATCGACTGCATGAAGAAGGTGTTCGCCGACGCGGCGCAGGGCGGCTGCTCGGTCGACGAGCTGAAGGCGCGGCTGACCGCCGAAGCGCAGCGGATTCACGACGACGACATCGCCAGCTGCAAGGCGATGGGCGCGCACGGCGCGACGCTGGTGCCGGAGACCGCCCGCATCCTGACGCACTGCAACGCCGGGGCCCTGGCGACGGCGGGGTATGGCACGGCGCTCGGCGTGATTCGCGCCGCGTCCGAGGCGGGGAAGAAGGTCGCGGTGCTCGCCGACGAAACGCGTCCGTTCCTGCAGGGCGCCCGGCTGACCGCGTGGGAGCTGGTGAAGGACGGCATCCTTTCCAGCACAGTGGGATCCGAAGCTTGGAATTCACGTGACTTGAAGTCGCGGCC
>JADMIO011298066.1_pt1 | contig 24342 bp, 17 predicted proteins | sample 8958161 | NCBI WGS metagenome assembly JADMIO01 (sample SAMN16585339, study PRJNA669376) | soil metagenome | isolation source: Crop rotation soil | place: USA: Cullars Rotation, Alabama | collected 2011
TCCGCCGATGTGCCCCGCACCAATAATTCCTATGTTCATCTGTTTTACTCCTTACTTGTTTTAGCCACAAAAGTGTACAAAAACACAAAAAATGATCGCCTGATATTTTGCGCTTTTTTGTGCGTCTTTGTGGTTAAAGTTGATCGCGGTAGCGACCGGGCGTGGTGCCGATCCAGCGAACGAAAGCGCGTCTCATCAGATCGCCACTCACGAATCCACAACTACGCGCGATCTGTTCGAGGCTTCGATCAGACTGTTCAAGTTGGCGGCGGGCGGCTTCGACGCGCAACTGCGTTACGTAGCGCGCCGGAGTACAGCCCGTCTCGCGTGTAAACACGCGCTCGAAGTTTCGCACGCTCATGGACACGCGCTCGGCGAGTTTCTCGACGGAAAGGTTCTTCTCCACGTTCTCCGCCATCCACACCTGAAGCTCCTGAATGCCTTTCATTTCAGTCGCCTGTCTGGCCAAGGAGACACTCAACTGTTGTTGACCGGCAGGCCTTCTCAGAAACAACACTAATTCGCGCGCAACTTCATGGGCCAACGCGCTGCCGCAATCCTCTTCAACCCACGCCAGCGCGAGATCGATTCCGGCGGAGATCCCAGCCGACGTGTAGATGTTTCCATCCCTCACCCAGATCGGCTCGGTTTCTACGAGCGTTTGCGGGAATCGTTTCGTAAGTTCTTTTCCAAACTTCCAATGCGTTGTGGCTCGTTTGCCTTTTAAAAGACCAGCCTCTGCAAGCAGGAATGATGCGACGCAGACGCCTCCCAATCGACGAACGCCCGGTGCAGTGTTTGCCAGCCATTGCGACAACGCTCCGTCTCTCAGCAAACGAGTAGCGACGCCGCAGACCAGAAGCACTGAATCAATCGTGCCTTTGACTTCGCGTAGCCGGCGTTGAGCCAGAAAAGAAAGCATGCCGCCCTCACCCTCGACCGTGAGCTCATCTTTGCTCGTAGCGATCTCGAGCGCGTAAATATCCTTTCCGGCTAGACGATTGGCAGCAGAAAACACCTGCATAGGACCAACGAGATCCAGCTCTTCCACCGGCGGCACAACAACGACGACAACGCGCCGTTTCCCTGCCCGATTCTTGTTTCGATCGTTTTTCATTCGCGTCGCAGCGCAATTAAGGGATCGATTGAGGTGGCGCGTTGAGCCGGAAGCCCACACGCCATCAGCGCCAGCATTACCATGATCAGCGAGACTCCCACGAAAGTGAAGGCGTCACTTGGAGCAACTCCGAACAATAAACTGCGTATGACATGCGTCAGGCCGAGCGCTCCCACGACACCTAAAACCAAACCGATCGCAACCGACTTTAATCCCTGACCGATAATCATCTGAAAGATTGTCCTCTTCTTCGCACCCAACGCCATACGGATACCGATTTCCTGCGTCCGCTGGCTCACGGTGAAAGACGCGAGCCCGTAAATGCCTGTTCCGGCCAGCAGCAGCGCCGCAACAGAGAAGATAGTCAACACGCGCAAGCTAAACTTGCGAGGTCCAACTGAATTTGACACGTAGTTTTCCAAAGTCGTGATATTGGAAGTGGCAGCTTCCCGATCGACGTCTCGCAGTGCTTGCCTGAATACGCTTTCGACCTCATGAGAATCCAATCTCGAACGAACAACCCAGTAAAGCGTGTTCGTGATCAGGCCGACTCCATCCTCATGAACCTGGCCAAGCGGAAGATAGATATCGAACGTCGGTGCGCTTTCCAAACTAAGGTGCTTCACATTCCCGACGACGCCCACTATCTCGACGGGTCTTGGTCCATCGTTGTTGTCGTCGATATTAATTCGCGCACCGACGGCGTCACCCTCAGGCCAAAACCTGCTCGCCATATTCTCGTTGATCAGCGCCACTGGAACACTACCCGCATCATCGTGCGCTTCCAACGCACGCCCACGCAGCAATGGTATCCGCATCGTACTGAAGTAGTCAGGAGTCACGATCCGATATTGCGAATTATGCCTGTCGGACGCAGATGAAGCGCGCCCGGCAATTGTGAAATCGACGCTGTGGCGATCTCCACTGAACGGAAGTACTGAAACTGCTCCAGTCTCTTGTACTCCGGCCGCCTCGCGCACCTTTTCCAGGAAGCGATCGCAAAACTGCGAAACCGCGGCTCGCTCCCCGTATTTGACCTTTGGCAACGAGACCCTCACAGACAAAACGTCTGTCACATCAAAACCCGGCTCAATTGCCTGCACTCTCATCAAGCTGCGGATGAGTAATCCGGAAGTAATCAACAGCATGAAGGATAACGCCACTTCGGTAATAACGAGGATGCCACGCGACCGATTTCGCCGCGCGCCCTCGCCCGCACCTCGGCCGGCGATTTTTAATTCTCCGGTGATCTCGCTTTTTGCTGCCTGCCACGCCGGGAAGATTCCTACGATCACTGTTGCGACGATCGACGAGGCTGCGGCAAACACGAGCACGCCAAGGCTGATTCCGATTTCGCGTTCTCTTGGAAGCTGAGTCGGACTGAGAGTCACTAACAATCGAACTCCCCACGCTGCCAGCAAGGCTCCAGCGATGCCGCCTGTTACCGCCAGCATCAAACTCTCCGTAAACAATTGACGCACGAGGCGGAACGACGTCGCTCCGAGTGCTTTGCGTACTGCCAACTCGCGTTGTCGTGCGGATGCACGCGCCAGAGACAACGTCGCCAGATTCGCGCACGCGATCAGGAAGACCAATCCCACCGCTCCCAACAGCGTCCACAACACAGTCTGCACATTCCCGACAACCGCATCGCGTAATGGTAACAACCTGGCGCCGATCTTTTTGATATACAGCTCACCAAATGCCTGCCGCTGTCGCTGCACAATCGATGTGAGATCTGCTTCCGCCTCTGCGCGAGTAAACCCGGGCTTCAAACGTCCGATGGCCCATAAAAAATTCGTCGAGCTTCGTACATTTCGTAACGGGTCCGCATCAGGCGCCAGAGGAATTGCCATTTCCGCCTCTCTGATCGGCAACTCGTAATCTTGTGGCAGGACGCCGATAACTTCATAGCCTTCGGTGTTCAAATTGATCGTTCTGCCGATCAGAGACGGATCGCTTCCGAACCGGCGCTGCCAGCATTCATGAGTGACGATGACGACGTGCCGGTTTCCGGGCTCATCGTCCGACGAGACGAACGCGCGGCCATGCGCGGCATTGACACCTAACATTTGAAACAGATTGGCGGACACGCGCGTTCCCTGTAATCTCTCAGTTGTTTCGGCGCCGGAGAGACTCAGGCCAATCGTCGTGTACGCTGCAATTTGATCGAGGCTCTGGTTTTGATCGCGGTAGTCGAGAAAATCGGGAATGGTGAAAGGCGCGTCAGATCGATCTGTCCGGTTGGATGTTATCCGCACCAACTCATCGGGTCTGTTGAAGGGAAGCTGACGCAACAACACGGCATTCACGACGCTGAAGATCGCGGTGTTGGCTCCAATCCCCAACGCCAGAGTCAGTATGGTTACGAATGCAAAGCCAGGGCTCTTCAGGAAAATGGACCTGGCCCCGAACCTCAGGTCCTGCCAGAGGGTATTCATTTCAAGATTCTACGAATCTTCTTCAGCCTGTTTGCGCCAAAGTGCAGCCGATTTGCGCCTTAAGAAAATCGTTTTGTGCTTTTTGTGCCTCTTTGTGGCTGTTTGTTAAGCTTGATTTCTAAATGAAGAAACAAACGCTGTACACATCCGTGGCGCTGATTCTGGCCGCAATGTTGATTAGTTGTAGCGGTGGACGAGCGAGGGCGAGGAGTGAAGCTCGCATCCTCGAGGTCGCGGCTGCGGTGGAGACGGAGCCGGTCAACACGGGTGGCGATTCCGCCGATGACGCAACTGTCTGGGTCAACCCTGCAGACCCGGCGCAGAGTCTGGTGATCGGAACGAATAAGAAGCGCGGCCTCGTCGTCTACGATCTGACGGGCAAAGAGATCCAGTCTCTCGCAGACGGCCAGATGAATAATGTGGACAGTCGTGACGCACTCGTCACCGCAAGCAATCGTAGTAACAACTCGATCGCGATCTACAGAATCAATATCGAAACGCGGCGACTGGAAAACGTCGCGGCAGAAGAAATCAAGACAATCGAAGCCTACGGTTCGTGCATGTACAAGAGTAGTAAGACCGGAAAACTTTATTACATCGTGACGAGCAAGCAGGGCCTCGTCGAGCAGTATGAGCTGTTCGACACGGGCAAGGGCGTGTCGGCGAAGAGAGTCAGGCAAATCAAAGTCGGCTCGCAGTTGGAAGGCTGCGTTGCCGATGACGAGTTCGGCTATCTTTACGTTGGCGAAGAGGACGTTGGCATTTGGAAGTATTCAGCCGAACCCGATGCGGACCCGGCGCGGAAGGAAGTCGATCGCGTGAGACCCGGCGGCAGCCTCGTGGCCGACGTCGAAGGACTCACGATCGCTTACGGCAGCGACGGCAAGGGATATCTGATCGCATCGAGCCAGGGCAACAGCACGTACGCAATTTATCGTCGTGAAGGTGATAACACGTACGTGAAATCATTCCGCATCGTCGCCGGCAACGCAGTCGACAACGTGACTGAGACTGACGGGATACATGTAACGACGGCCAATCTTGGGCCGCAATTTCCGAACGGAGTTTTCATCGCTCAGGATGGCGCGGACGATAAAGGCAAACAGAATTTCAAGCTCGTGCCGTGGCAGTTGATTGTAGCCGCGGATGAACGCAGATAAACGCGGATCAGATCTGCGTTCATCCGCGTAGATCCGCGGCTAAATATTGTTATTGACCCCAGACCCTCACCCAATCAACCTGCATCTGCTGCGGAAACACCGTACTCGCGTCGGGATTGCCGACGAAGTTCCCGCCAACCGCAACGTTGAGAATGATGAAGAACGGCGCCTGAAACTCAGACGTGCTGTTGATCCCGTTCGCGATGTTTGCCTCTGCATACTGCACACGATCGACGTACCACTTGATTGCAGTCGAGGTGCGCGAAATCGCAAACGTATGGAAGCCGGCCGTGAGCGAACTCGACGAATTGAAAGTTCCACCGAACTGGGCGTGGTTTCCATTCACATCGGCCCAGTGAATCGTCCCGAAGTTTTTTAATGGATTCTGGCCCTGGATCTCCATGATGTCGATCTCTCCGCACGAAGGCCAGCCAACCGTACTGATGCTGTTGCCGAGCATCCAGAAAGCGGGCCAGATGCCCTGCCCTTCCGGCGCGTTGATGCGAGCCTCGACCCACGTGTTAATGCCGAACGATTGTTTGCCCTGCGTCTTCATTCGCGCCGAGGTGTAGGCGCTGCCGCCGAAATTCTCTCGTCGCGCTTCAATTATGAGCATTCCATTTGATATGCGCGCGTTCTCTGGACGATTGGTGTAGTTCTCGAGTTCGTTATTGCCCCAGCCGCCGCCGCCGAGATCGAAGCCCCAGTTTGCGGAGCTGATTGTGGTGCCATTGAACTCATCGGACCAACGCAGAGTAGGAAATCCCGGAGGCGCTCCCGACGCTGGAGGCGGTGGCTGTGAGCCGACGGCTCCCCATGTAAACTGTTCCCACGTACTCGCTGCCGTGCGATCAGCGACGAGAGCGGCGCCGCGGTTGAGATCAGCCGAAACGAAACGATTGTTTCCTCTATCTCGAAGCGTGAAAGCGCCGCCGGCAACGTCGGTCCAGGTAAACTGCTCCCATGTGCCGATAGTCGATCGATCGGCGACGAGGGGCGCCCAGGCGGCACGCGCTGCATCCGCAGATACGATAAGACCCGTGCCAACCGATCTAAAAGCAATGAACCCGCCGCCCGCGTCGAGCACCTGAAACTGCTCCCAGGCATCGGCGACAGAACGGTCGGCGACGAGTGGAGCAAACGAGCCGCGGTTCTGATCGGCCGACGTGAACTGACCGTTTGCAGATGCGCGTATCCAGATGGTCTGGCCCACAGGCGCGGCGGCCTGTGCGCTCACGGCCAGTAAAAAGCTAGTCAGTATTAGAAACAAGATTTTAGTTGTGTGTGACGAGAAATTGTTGGTAGAGCTATTTGGCTTCGCCATTATACTTCCTCCTCAATGGGTGTGGACGTCGAAGTTGTAGGGGAATGCGAGTCCAGGTCGACGTGCTGAGCGTCACGTGAGAACCAATTTGGGAGGCCCTGAATCGGCGAGCATGATATCACGATCAAAGAGACGGAGGACATTTATGGAGCGGCGAGCTTTGCTTCGCAACTTGTTATCCACAGCGGTGATTGGGGTTGTTGATACGAAGATAATTGCCAATGCGCTCGTCGAGCCGGAGGATGAGGCGTATATGCGGAGAGCGATTCGGTTGGCGGGAAATAATCCGAAGTATCCGTTTGCGGCGGTGCTGGTGGATGAAGAGAAACGAGTTGTTGGGGAGGGATGGAATCGTTCAGCTCATAATCCGACGTGGCATGGTGAGATGGATGCGATCAATAAGTGCGCGGCGGCTCATCCGGGGATTGACTGGACGCGGTTGACGCTTTACACGACCGCGGAGCCTTGCGCGATGTGCCAGGGTGCTGTCGCGTGGGCAGGGATCGAGCGAGTGGTGTTTGGGTCGTCGATACCTTTCCTGAAGAGCGTGGACGTGTGGGCCATCGACATCCGCGCCGAGGAGCTTGCGCGACTCGCTACGTTTCGGAAATGCACAGTGGTGGGAGGAGTGTTGGAGGAGGAATGTAATAAATTGTTTCGAGCGGCGCTGACGGTCAAATAAGTTCTCCCGCAAAGACGCAAAGGCGCAAAGTTAAGACCTCCGGGCGCCGAAGGTCTTAACTTTGCGCCTTTGCGTCTTTGCGGGAGAAACCTTAATGCATTGGCGCCGCGCCGCCGCGGGCGCGGACCTTTTTGAAAAGAAATCCGGCGGGCATGCAGAGCAAGCAGAGGAACGCGAGAAGACGGAAGTTATCGATGTAGGCCAGCAGCGTCGCCTGCCTCACGAGCGTCTGATACATCGCGCCATACGCTTGTTGAGTCGCAGTCACAACATTCCCGTGCGCCGAAAGGTTAGCAATCATCTGACTTAGCCGTTCCCGAAACACCGGATCGTACGGCGTCAAATGCGACACCATCGCCGCCTGATGCGCCTGCGCCCCTCGCGCGAGGAATGTCGTCACCATCGCAATCCCAAAACTACCACCCACGTTCCGCATCAAGTTGTAAATACCGGTGGCGTTGCCGATCTGTTCGTTACTCAGCGTGCCCGTCGCGATCACGGTTAACGGCACAAAAACAAAGCCCAGTGCGAAACCACTAAAAACCTGCGGCCACGCGATGTTGCGCACCGTGATCTCCAGGTCGATGTTACCGAGCAGGTAAGTAGACGCAGCGAGGATCCCGAATCCGAATACGATCAAATAACGACCATCAACCTTCCCGATCAAACGCCCGACGAGGACCATCGAAACGATTGCGCCGATACCGCGTGGACTCACTGCGAGCCCGCTTTGCAACGCCGGGTAACCCAAAAGCGTTTGCAGGAACAACGGCAGGAGCGCAGTGGTGCCGTAAAGCGCGATGCCTACCGTAGCGATCAGCGCTGTGCCGGTTGCAAAGTTACGATTAGCAAGCACGCGCAGATTGACGATCGGATCCTTTGTGCGCAGCTCCCAGATAACAAACGCAACGAGCGCAACAATCGCGATCAGGAGCGATCTCACTATGAACGGCGACGAGAACCAGTCGTCTTCCTGACCTTTGTCAAACACGAGCTGCAGCGTTGCAAACCCGACGGCCATCAAGCCGAACCCGATGTAGTCGATGCGTCCGGGCCGCTGGTTTCTGATGTACGGCGGATCCTCGATGAACGTCTTCGCCATCAGCATCGCGAGCAGGCCGACGGGGATGTTGATGTAAAAGATCCAGCGCCAGGAATAGTTATCCGTAATCCAACCACCGAGCGTTGGCCCAATGATCGGAGCAACGACGATTCCCATTCCGTAAACCGCCATCGCCGAGCCACGTCTTTCTGCCGGAAAGCTCTCCAACAACACCGCCTGCGCAATCGGCTGCAAAGCTCCGCCGCCGGCGCCTTGCAGAATGCGCGCAACCAGCAACATGCCGAGACTCGATGCGGCGCCACACAGCGCTGATGACAACGTGAAGATCCCGATGCAAACGATCAGAAACCGTTTGCGACCGAAGACATAGCCGAGCCAGTTCGTCGCAGGAAGAATGATGGCGTTAGAGATCAGATAACTCGTCAACACCCACGTCGACTCTTCCGGAGTCGCCGAGAGGTTGCCGGCGATGTGAGGCAGCGCCACGTTCGCGACGGAAGTGTCGAGCACTTCCATGAAGGTGGCGAGCATTACCGAAGTCGCGATCAGCCAGGGATTGAAGCTCGGCTTCCACGGTTCCGAAGCACTCATTTGACCGCCACCTCGGGAACAACTGACATCCCCGGCGCAAGCATGTGTTTCGGATCCGGCGGCTCGTCAAAAACGATCTTCACAGGCACACGCTGAACAACCTTGACGTAGTTGCCTGTGGCATTCTCCGGTGGAATCAAGCTGAACCGCGCGCCGGTGCCCGCCTGAATGCTGTCAACGTGTCCCTTAAATGTTTTGTCAGGATACGCATCGACGGTGATCTCGACGGCCTGTCCCGGCGTCATCCTGCCGATTTGGTTTTCCTTGAAATTCGCCGTGACCCAGACATCGCCGGGAACAATCGCCAGCAGCGGCTGACCGATCTGGACGAGAGCTCCCTCTTCCACGCTCTTGCGCGTGACTCGCCCGGTGTCAGGTGCGTAGATCTTCGTGTACGAGAGCTCGAGCTCAGCCTGCGCGACTTGCGCGCGCAACTGCTCGGTCGTCGCGCCCGCCGTCTCGGCCTGCGCCTGGCTGACCGCGACTTGCTGCGGCGCGGCGTTGGCCTCTGCCAAGCGACCGAGCGCTTCGTTGACACCAGCCTGCGCACCGCTGATTTGCGTCTGAGCCTGCTGCGCTGTTTGCGCCGCCGCGCTCTGCGCCGCGCGCGCTTCGTTCACGCGCGCCTCTGCTGCAACCACTCTTTGTCGCGCGGCTTCGAGTTGGGCAGCGGCCGTGTTTGCCGTTGTCTCTGCCTGAACCAGACGCTGTTGCGAAATCTCGTCTTTTGCGTACAGCTCTCGGTAACGCTCGACGTCGGCGTTCGCGCGTGTCACATCCGCTTGCGCTGCGACGACCTGTGCTTGAGTTTGAGCGAGATTTGCCTGTGCGGTGGAAACGGCTGACGCGGCCTCGCTCGCACGACTACGCAAACTGGCCGCACCTGCTCGCTGAGACGCGACGTCTGAACGCGACTTCTGCACGGTGGCGCGCGCCTGTTGAACGGTTGCAGAGCTCGTCGCACGCGTCAACTTCACGTTCGTTTTAGCTTCGTTCTCTTTCGCGAGACCAGCGTCAAGCGCTGCTTTGGCTTGTTGTAATTTAACTTCGTAATCGCGTGCATCGAGCTCCGCGATCAGATCGCCTTCCTTAACTTGCTGGTTGTCAGTCACATAGATCTTCGCGACATAACCGGAAGCTTTCGGACTGACTTGGATGATATGTCCGTCGATAAATGCATCGTCCGTCGATTCGTGCGAACGCGAATAGAGCCAGTAACGCACGCCGAAGATCGTTCCGAGCACGAGGACTAACGCCGCGATGATGATCACACTGCGACGTTTATAAAACGGCCGCCGCGCTACTTCGGCGTCCGGTTGATCGGCGATTGGTTCTTCTTCTTCGTCAACCCGCTTAATTTGCGGCCTTGATCTCACCATCTAAATGTCTCCGCGCGTCCTAATGCCGCTGCGAGATTCAAACGCGCAGCGTTGTGTTGAGCCAGCGCAGTCACTTGCGCAACACGCGCATTCGCGAGCGACGTTTGCGCCGTGATCACTTCGAGATTGTCCGCGACGCCCGCCCGGAAACGATCGCGCGCCATCTCGAGCTCGCGTTGCGCCAACGTCACGCTTTCGTCGGCCGCACGCACTTGCACAGCCGCAGTCCGCAACGTCGTCAACGCCAAACGCACGTCTTCCTCGACCTGCCCGCGAATGTTTGCGAGCGACAACTCAGTTTGTCGTTGACGACTCGCGGCCGCGGTCACTCTTCCCTGCGTCAGTCCTCCGTTAAAGATCGGCACGTTGAGCTGCACTGCGACACGGCGTGTCGGTAAATCGAAACTACCGGGCGTGATACCGCTCGAGCCGTAGTCACCGAGGACTTCGAGGGACGGCAGATGTTCCGCGCGCGCAGATTGGACCTCGAGTTGACTGACTCTGTTCTCCTCTTCAGCCACCTGGATCTCACGACGATCCCGGCCAGCCTGGGCCACGGCGGTGTCGACTGACGGAGGGGGATCGTCGACGAATCGCAGTTGATCCGTGAGGGTCAACGGACCGCCGAGCGGCACGCCGATCAGTCGCTGCAAGTTCAAGCGCGCTTGTTCAGAATCAGTCTGCGCCTGCGCCAAGCCGGTTTGCTGCTCGGCCAATCGTGTTTGAGCACGAATCACGTCGACTCCGGTCGCGACTCCGGCGTTGCGCTGGTCGCGCGCGAGCTGGAGTAACGCCTGGGCCAACTCCACGTTCGCCTGGGCCGCCACAACCGCACGATCAGCACGCAAGGCTTCGAGATAACTGAGACCGGTGCGACTGGCCACTTCTTCACGCGCGAGCGATTCGTTCAACTCCGCCACGCGAACGCCGGCCTTTCCCGCCTGGTAGTTTCGAATCGCGCTGAGATCGAAGACGGATTGTCGTAAGAACAAACGTGCGTCGAAGTTTTTGAAAGGTCCGATAAAAGTCTGATTGATACCCGGGAAGGTTCCGGGCTGGAAGCCGAGAGCGACGAGATTCACCGTCAGGTTCGCCTGGTACGCGACGCCGGAAACGTTAGGCAGCAACGGCGCGCGCGCTTGTTCCTGCTGGCCGCGAGCTTCATTGCGACGTTCATGTGCGCGAAGTGTTGCGAGATTGTTGTCGATTGCGAGTCTGACGGCTTGCTCGTAACTCAACGTGGTGGGCTGGCCGCTCGTGATCTTAGCCGCACCGGGAATCTCCTGCGCCGCCGCAGAGACCGCAGTGAACAGAACAATAACTAATGTGACCAGTAGGCTCCTCGGTCCCATGACGGTTTAGTTATTTCATATTAGAGATGCCGCGGTATTGTGTCGGATTGTTCGTGTTTGCTTGATTTTGCTCTCGCAAAACCGGACAAGTAAAAGCAACTGCAGTGAAGACGCAGCACTCTACTTGCTCTATTTTCAGTTATCATGCAAGCAATTAAGATCATCAAGCCCAATAAGAGTGCGACTGAGGCGGTGACTGAAAACAAGAAGGTGGTTGAGCCCAGCACGCGGAAGATAGCGAACACGGTGAAGAGCTGGATCGAGGAATCACAACGCCGCAGGAATCAACCTCTCAGAATTCAACTGTAGGGGTGGCCCTCCGTGGCCACCCGTTTCCGCAAATATCGCTCTTTAAAAACAACCGGGCGGCCACAGAGGGCCGCCCCTACAGTTGCGTTATCGATGGCGTCCGGTGCGAGCGTTTAATTTAACGCGGCCACGGTCACTGTCTCTGGTTGAGACTGATTCTGCGCCATCATTTCACGTCGCAATTCACGCTCACGATGCGAAGGACTGAGTTCCTCGCCAGTTTGCTCACCCGCAGTCACGATCTCTGAAAGAAAGTAGCTGTCACCGTAACGAGTAAAAATCAGCTCGTCTCTCTTCGTTATCGAACGGTCTAACTTCGGCTCCGTCTCAAACACTACCTCATCGTGTTTGTCGTGGATGTTTCGAATTAGCAGACCGATCGGTTCATCGTTGAGCCGTCGAACCTCATAATCTCCTGCCGGAAGTGTTTTTCCCTTCACAGTGAAGTCAAACGGAATCTGAACGCGAATCGAAGTTCCCGGCTCCTGCGCGCGCGTACTCCCCACAACAAGCAAACTCAGCAGGCATCCTGCCGCCATCACACTAAAAAACTTTTTCATGATTTCTCCTTCCCTAACTTCCCTAACCAAATCGTCGGCACGCCCTGTGATTAAGAAATTGCCATGCCACCGCTTGGACCACACAATCCCCGCTTTGCAGCGACAAGCGTTGAGGCTTTCTTACTTCGCGAAGTAAAAAGGCCACACATTTCGACCCGCCGTTTTGCTCAGATACCGGCACGGATTACACTGATAAAGGAGACGACTAAATGTTGAAACTAATGTGGCGATATGGCTTAGCTGTCATCTCCGTCGCAGCAGCGTTAGTGCTCACCATCTGGCTCGAGCAATACACTGATATCACGCCTCTCTTTTACGGAGCGATCGTCGTCAGCGCGTGGTTCGGAGGCAGGGGACCGGGCCTGCTCGCCGTCGTCCTGTCAGAATTGGCGATCGATTATTACTTAGTCCCGCCGTATTACTCGCTGGGTCTCGGACCGAAGCCGATCAGCTTCATGGTCGTCTTCGGAGTTCTGGCCCTACTCACCAGTTGGATGAGCGCAAAGAGGAGGCAAGCCGAAGAAGGACTCAAGCAAGCGCGCGACGAGCTCGAAGTGAAGGTCCAGGAACGAACGCAAGAGCTCAGACAGGCAAACGAGACTTTGCGCGAACGAGAAGCGGAGTTGACGCACGTCACTCGCGTCATGACTATCGGCGAGCTGACTGCTTCGATTGCTCATGAAGTTAATCAACCGCTGGCCGCGATTGTTACGAACGGCAATGCGTGCTTGCGCTGGCTTGCTGGAGCAACGCCTAACCTGTCTGAAGGGCGACAGGCGGTCGAGCGTATTATTAAAGACAGTTACCGCGCGAGCGCCGTTATCGCGCGCATTCGCTCGCTCGTCAAAAAGGCTCCGCCGCGAAACGATTGGGTTGATCTGAACGAAGTGATCGTCGAAGTGCTTGCACTCGCGCAAAGCGAAGCGCGCCGCCATCGTGTTTCACTCAATCAACAGCTTAAGCAGGACTTACCAAACGTGCGTGGAGATCGAGTTCAGTTGCAACAGGTCGTGCTGAATCTGATCATGAACGGTCTGGAAGCCATCGCGAGGAGTAAAAACGGCGCAAGGGAGTTGTCCATCAGCTCCGGCGTGGATCAGGACCACGTTATCATCGCAGTGCGCGACTCCGGCGAGGGACTTGATTCAGCAAATCTCGAGCGCGTGTTCGATGCGTTTTATACGACCAAGCCGGAGGGCATGGGTATGGGTTTGGCCATAAGCCGGACCATCATCGAGTCGCATGGCGGGCGCCTTTGGGCCACAACGAACTCGCCGAAAGGAGCGGTCTTTCAGTTCACCTTGTCGACTAATCATGACAAATAGCGTCGCTGAGATGGTGTTCGTGATCGACGACGATGAATCGATACGCGAGGCGCTGAAGAGTCTCATCCGATCGGTGGGACTCAGCGTCGAGACGTTTGCGTCGGCTCAGGATTTTCTTGGGAGTTCTCGTCCGGATGTTCCTTCGTGTTTGATACTCGACGTGCGAATGCCGGGACTCAGCGGTCTCGATCTTCAGCGCGATCTTACTGAGACAAACATTCACATTCCCATCATCTTCATCACCGGACATGGCGACATTCCGATGTCAGTGCGCGCGATGAAAGCGGGCGCGATTGAGTTTCTGACTAAGCCTTTTCGCGATCAGGATCTGCTCGATGCGATCCAGCAGGCGCTCGAACGCGATCGACAGGTGCGCTCGCAACAAGCCGGCACTGCGGAGCTGCGCAATCGTTATCACTCCCTTACGCCGCGCGAAACTGAAGTGTTTGCGCTCGTCGTTAAAGGAATGCTCAACAAACAGATCGCCCTCCAGTTAGGCACGAGCGAAATCACGATCAAACTCCATCGCCGCCAGGTCATGGAAAAGATGCGCGCCTCCTCCCTCGCCGACCTCGTCCGCATGGCCGAAAGACTACAGCCTTAGACTTCTCACTGACCTATACCAAGGTATAGTCCGCGGATACTCACGTATAATTTTTTTCCTCACCTCACACTCGTATTCTCCTACACGTAATGAATCCTCTGATTTCAATTGTTGACGATGATGAGTCGGTGCGAACCGCACTGAAGAGCCTGATCGACTCGGTCGGGTTTCGGGCCGAAGTGTTCTGCTCGGGCGAAGAGTTCTTAAAGTCCCCCTTCTTATTCAAGACTGACTGCCTGATTGCCGACGTTCGCATGCCAGGAATGACCGGCCTCGAGCTCCAGGAGCGACTGCACGCCGCCGGCTCAGCCGTCCCAATTGTATTCATCTCGGCCCACGACGATAAAGAAGCGCGAGCCCGTGGCTTGCGAGAAGGCGCGATCGCCTTCCTGCAAAAGCCATTCAGTGAAGATTCTCTGTTGGGAGCGATCAGCGAGGGCCTCGATAAAAGTTGAAATGAAAAAGGTGTGTGATGTTACAAACTGCCAGTGCTTTAAACTATCAACCGTTAGCTGCTCGATTACAGCCGGCGCTAAGACCGGCAGCAGCAGTCGCGAAGCAACCAACTGGGGATCTTTCAGTTCTGTATCCCGAGTCAGTGCTGAGATCGAGTGATGCTATTGGTTGGCAAAATGTGCGCGCGATTTATTTCCGCCATGCTGCGAAAGAGGCGGTGATTCCGGCTTTAGACGATCACTGCATCGTGAAAAATCTCGGCGACTCGTTTTTCACAAGCGTCTATCACGGCAAACGACGATTCGAAGGCGAAGTGCTCTCCAGTGAGATCGCGATCATTCCCGCAGGCTCGTCATGGGTTTGCCAGTCTGAGGATTCTGATTCGCTAAACATACTATTGCTCTATTTGCGACCGCTGTTTGTGCGTTCGGCGGCGGACGAGTTGAACATCTCACAGAACGAGATCGGACTGACGCCGCAAATCGGTTTCAAAGACAAGAACATCTGTCACGTGGCGATGTCGCTTCTGCACGAACTCAACGAAGCGAACCTCGTTGGGCGTCTTTATGCCGACTCGCTCGCGCCAGGACTCGCGATCCAGCTTGTCAGGCGCTACAGTTCCTTGCGCGACGTTCACGTCGGACACGGCGGCATGGCGCCGCACAAGTTGAGAAAAGCGGTCGCGCTGATCGATCATCATCTTTCTGACGAAGAGGAAGGACGCGTTGCGCTGCGTGCAGTTGCGCGCGCGGTGCGTATGAGCTACTTCCACTTCTCGCGGGCCTTCAAGCAGTCGATGGGAATGACTGCGACGACTTACATCGCGGAACGCCGCATCGAGCGTGCGAAGCGGATGCTGGAGGAGACGGAATTGCCAATCTCCGAGATTGCCCTGCGTTCGGGCTTCTCCAGCCAGAGCCACTTCACAACGGCGTTCCGCAGGCTGGCCGGAGCCACGCCTAAAGCATTCCGAGCGGCGCTCTGATCTAAAAGGGGAGTTAGACAGGTTTTACAAGATTTTTACAGGATTGACATGTAAATCTTGTTCGATCCTGTAATCCTGTCTACTAATGTCTAAGAAAAAACTAAAGCTCAGTCATCTGCTGCGGCCTCACCGCGGCATGCTCGTCCTTGCATTCATCGCCGTACTCGGCGAGGCCGGCACCGATCTGCTCGAGCCGTGGCCGCTAAAGATCGTCTTCGACTACGTCTTCGGAACGAAGCACATGCCCGCGTGGATGTCGGGGTTGATTGGCGGCACGTTTGGTCTAACTAAAGTCGCGATACTTCACTTCGCCGTTCTCGCGGTAATCGTCATCGCAGCCGCGGGGGCACTCAGCTCTTACGCGGAAAAGTATCTGACGACTTCGGTCGGTCAATGGGTGATGCACGACCTGCGTCGCGTTCTCTATCACCACATTCAACGACTGTCTCTCGCTTATCACGATCATAATCCCACAGGCAATTTGATCAGCACCGTCACAGCCGACATCGATTCGATTCAGGATTTCATTTCGCAGGCGCTGCTCGGCATTCTCGTGAACGTGCTGACACTCGTCGGCATGCTGGCGGTAATGTTTTATCTGAACTGGCGCTTCACCCTGATCGCGCTTTCAATCACGCCATTCCTGTTTTTAGTTGTCTATACCTACACACATCGCATCAAGCAAGCATCACGCGCTTTGCGGAAGAAGGAAGGCGAAGTGGTTTCCGTCGTCGCGGAAGTGCTGGGTTCGATCCGCGTCGTGAAAGCGTTTGCGCGCGAGGATTACGAAGAGGCGCGACTGGCGCAGCAAAGTCTCGAGAACGTCGAGATCGCGCTGCGCGCACGCAGTCTCAAAGCGAAGCTGGCGCCTGTGGTCCAGGTGATCGTCGCGGTGGGCACGTGTCTCGTGCTCTGGTACGGCGTCAATCTCGTGTTGACTGAACAGATGACGTCCGGCTCGCTCCTCGTGTTCCTTCTCTACCTCGGTAAGATGTACAAGCCGATGCGCGACCTCTCGAAGATGACTGACACGATGTCGAAGGCTTCGGTTGGTTACGAGCGCATACGCGCAGTGATCGAGACTGAGAACGAAGTGCGCAATCTGCCGGGCGCAAAGAAAGCTCCGGCGCTCAAAGGCGCGATCGAGTTCGAACACGTTGATTTCGGTTATGACAAACGTTACCCCACGCTTAAGGATGTAAACCTGCGCGTCGAGCCGGGTCAGCTTGCGGCGCTTGTTGGTCCGACGGGCGCGGGAAAGTCAACTATCACCGGCTTGATCGGCCGTTTCTACGACCCGCAAAAAGGAGTCGTGAAGATCGATGGCGAGGATATTAGGAATTACAAAATGAAGTCGCTGCGACGGCAGATGAGTTTCGTCTTGCAGGAGACGCTGCTCTTCCGCGCGCCGGTTTGGCAAAACATCGCGTATGGAAAACCCGAGGCGACACGCGAAGAGATCCTGCGCGCGGCGGAGCTCGCGAACGCTGATGAGTTCATCAAGAACATGCCGCAGCAGTACGACACGATGGTTGGCGAGAAGGGCGTCACGCTATCCGGTGGTCAGCGCCAGCGAATCGCGATTGCGCGCGCGATTATTCGCAACTCACCGATCCTCATACTTGATGAGCCGACGTCTGGTCTCGATGCGGCGTCGGAAGAGTTGGTATTCGAGGCGCTCGGAAGACTGATGACTGGTCGCACCACGATCGTGATCGCGCATCGACTCGCAACCATCCGCCGCGCGGACGTGATCTTCGTGATCGATCACGGCACGGTCGTCGAGCGCGGCAACTATGAACAGCTAATCGCCGCCGGCGGGCTCTTCTCAAAGCTTCACGAGATACAATTCCGTGAGGAAGCGCGAGTTCCGGGGTAAGCTGTAGACAGGATTTACAAGATTTCACAGGATTAACAAGACATGTCGATCTTGAAAGATCTTGTAAATCCTGTCTTCACTTAACGAGCTGCTTCTGCGTTGGCAAATCTGCCGCGTTCCAACCACCTCCGAGTGCTTTGATCAGCTCGACACTGGCAGTCATCTGCTGCGCTTGCAGATTCACGGCCGTACGTTGATTGTTCAAGAGCGTCGCCTGGGCGGTGATCACGTTCAAATAACTATCAATCCCCGACTTGTAGCGCTCCATTGCAAGCGTCAACGCGCGCTGCGCCGACGCGACGGCCTCATTCTGCTGCTCCAGCTCGCGCGACAGAATCCGCAGCGCCGCAAGGTTATCTTCCACCTCCTGAAACGACGTCAACACCGTGTTGCGATAGCTTGCCGCCGTCGCGTCATACTGCGCGCGCGCGAACTCCGTTTCCGCTTTACGCCTTCCTTTATCAAAAAGCGTTTGACTCAACGTTGGCCCAAGCGAAAAGAAACGCGCCGGCCAGGTAAACCAGCTCGCAATCGACGTGCTCTCCAAGCCTCCAGTCGCGCCGAGTACGAGCGATGGAAAGAACGCGGCCTTCGTAACTCCAATCTGTGCATTCGCTTCCGCCACACGTCTCTCAGCAGCAGCGATATCGGGACGACGCTCCAGCAGTTGCGACGGCAGACCAACCGGAATCGCCGGCGGAGTCGCTTCCAACGGCGCAACCGGCAACGAGAAGGTCGACGCCGGCTGACCGGTGAGCAACGCGATCGCGTGTTCGAGCTGTGCTCGTTGAATTCCGAGATCGGTCGCTTGCGCCTGTGTGGTTTTTAGCTGAGTTTCTGACTGGGCCACGTCTTCGTCTGACACGATACCGGTCTCAAAGCGAATGCGTGTCAGATTGAGCTCTTCTTGAAAAGCTGCGATCGTCGAGTCGAGCAAAGCTTTTTCAGCATCGACTGAGCGAAGCTGGTAGTAATCAAATGCTAGCTCGGCTTCGACACTCAAACGCACGTTCTGCAGATCGGCGGCGGTGGCTTGTGCTTCGGAAGTGCTCGCAACGACTGTGTTGCGGATGCGTCCCCAGAAATCCGGTTCCCACGTAGCATCGAATGGCAGGGAGTAGTTGGTGCTCATGCGTCCGGGTGAAACGTTTGAGTGTGTGGCTGCGGCGGATTGTCGCGACACGATGATCGATGGGCTCGTCGTCACCGTTGGGAAGTATTCGGAGCGAGACTCTTTCACGAGCGCGCGCGCGGCGCGGAAGTTTGCGTCGGCGATCGCGATGTTTTGATTCGCCGTGTTGAGGTGCTCTTCGAGACTATTCAACTGCGGATCGTTGAACATCTCCCACCACTTGCCGCGGATCACCGCGTCCGCAGGGTGTGCAAATTTCCAGTCGTCGGTCTCCTTGAAAGCCTCAGGCGCGATTTCCTTGTAAGCCGTCGGCGTCGCGACCGCCGGCTTCGCATACTTCGGAGCCTTGTCACAACCTTTAAACAGCACCAGACCGATCAGTGAAACAGCAAGAATTTGTAAATGATTAGGCATTATATTAATTCCCGAGCGGGTGGCCACGGAGGGCCACCCCTACAGTTGTCACTCATCTAGCGCCTCCGACGAAGTTGCGTGGGCAGTAACAACTGTAGGGGTGGCCCTCCGTGGCCACCCGTTCGCAAACCACCCACGCAATCGATCCAAATACAGATAGACCACGGGTGTCGTGAACAGCGTCAGCATCTGACTCACAAGCAATCCTCCAATGATCGAAATCCCCAACGGGCGCCTGAGCTCGGAGCCGGTGCCCGTGCCAAGCGCGAGGGGCAACGCGCCGAGCAGCGCCGCCATCGTCGTCATCATGATGGGCCGAAACCGCAGCATGCACGCCTGAAAGATCGCGTCGCGCGAGCTCTTCCCTTCACCGCGTTCAGCCGCAAGCGCAAAATCGATCATCATGATCGCGTTCTTCTTCACGATACCGATCAGCAAAATGATTCCGATCAACGCAATCAGACTGAGATCCATGTGCGTCACGAGTAACGCCAGCACCGCGCCTACACCTGCCGACGGCAACGTCGAGAGAATCGTGATCGGATGAATGTAACTTTCATAAAGAATCCCGAGCACGATATACACAGCCAGCAACGCCGCGACGATCAAAAGTGGCTCACTCGCGAGCGACGTTTGAAACGCCTGCGCCGTTCCCGCAAAACTTCCGTGAATCGTCGCCGGCATACCGATGCTCTGCTCCGTCTGATTGATCGCCTGCACCGCATCGCTCAGCGCCACACCAGGCGCGAGGTTGAAAGAAAGAGTGACCGCTGGAAGTTGGCCCTGGTGATTAACTGCGAGTGGTGCAGTCGCCGGCGCGTAATGCGCGATCGCACTCAACGGCACGACCCCACCACTCGCAGAATGCAGATAGATATCTTTCAACCCTTCGGGGCTCTGCCAAAATCGCGGCTCGACCTCCATCACCACGTGATACTGATTTAATTGCTTGTACATCGTCGAAACCTGCCGTTGCCCAAACGCATCGTAGAGCGTCGAGTCGATGTCTTGCGGCGTGATCCCGAGTCTTTGCGCAGTCGCGCGATCGTAATCAAGCGACGCCTGCAAGCCGCTGTTCTGCTGATCGCTATTGACGTCGGTCACGATCGAGACCTTGCGTAACTCCTGCAAAAGGATCGGAGCCCACTTCACAAGGTCATCCAGGCTCTCACTCTGAATCGTGTACTGGTATTGCGCGTTACCACCACGACCGCCGACGCGCAGGTCCTGTGTCGCTTGTAAAAAGACCGACGCGCCTTCAACCGTCGCGAGCTGCCGTCGCAAGCGACGAATGATCTCGTCAGCACTGACCTTGCGCTCGTCGAGTGGCTTCAACGAGATAAACATTCTTCCCGTGTTCGTCGTCGTGCCACCGCCGCTTCCTGTAAACGCGACCACATTCGCCACCGCCGGATCGCTCTTGATGATGTCGACGAAGCGCGCCATCCGTTGCCTCATCGCCGTGAACGACGAGTCCTGCGCGCCCTGAATACCGCCCGCGAGCCGGCCCGTGTCCTGCTGCGGGAAAAATCCTTTCGGCACGATCACGAGCAGGTAAACATTCACGCCGATCGTAATCAGCAGCACCAGCAATATCGGCAAAGGATGTCGCAGCACCCACGTCAAACTCCGTTCGTACAGACTCAGAATCCACTGAAACACTCGCTCGCTAGCGCGATACAGCCGCCCATGTTCCTCGTTGTGTTTCAGCAGTCGCGAACACATCATCGGCGTTGTCGTTAACGACACGACGAGCGAAACCAGAATCGCCACCGAAAGCGTTACGGCAAACTCGCGAAAGAGACGCCCCACGATCCCGCCCATCAACAGCAACGGCGTGAACACCGCCACGAGCGAGATGCTGATCGAGAGCACCGTGAAACCGATCTCTTTCGCGCCGAGAAGAGCGGCTTGCAACGGCCGCATTCCTTGTTCGAGATGGCGCGTCACGTTTTCGATGACGACGATCGCATCGTCGACAACGAAGCCGGTCGAGATCGTGAGGGCCATGAGGGAGAGATTGTCGAGACTGTAGTGACACAAGTACATCACGCCGAACGTGCCGATGAGCGATACCGGCACGACGACGGCCGGGATGATCGTCGCGCGCAGATTTCTCAGGAAGACGAAGACAACCATGATCACCAGACCGATGGAGATGATCAACGTGCGTTCCACGTCTCTGACTGACGCGCGGATCGTGGTTGTCTGGTCCGTTACGACTGTGAGATCGATCGCGGCTGGAATCGACGCCTTCAATTGCGGTAGCGCGGCGCGGACGCTGTCGACAGTGTCGATGATGTTCGCGCCGGGTTGGCGAAAGATGATGACGAGCGCGCACGGTTTTCCGTTTGCGAGTCCAGCGGACCGCAGGTTCTCGACCGAGTCCTGCACGTTCGCAATGTCAGACAATCTGATCGCAGCGCCGTTGGTATAACCGACGATCAGAGGACGATAGTCGACGGCTTGCAGGAGTTGATCGTTGACGGCGACGTCGGAAGTCGTTGTGTTGTTTGCGAGCTGGCCTTTTGCGAGGTTCGCATTTTGCTGGCTCAGCATGTTGCGAACGTCTTCGAGACCAAGGCCAGTCGCGTTCAACTGCGTGGGATTGACGTCGACGCGCACCGCAGGCAGCGAGCTTCCGCCAACGACGACCTGGCCCACGCCTTGAATTTGTGAAAGCTTCTGCTGGAGAACTGTTGACGCCGCGTCGTAGAGCCGGCCTTGATCGTAAACGTCTGAGGTCAGCGCCACGATCATGATCGGCGCATCGGCCGGATTCACTTTTCGATACGTGGGATTGTTCGGCAGGTTCGTGGGCAAATAACCGCGCGCCGCATTGATTGCAGCTTGAACATCTCTGGCTGCAGCGTCAATGTCGCGGTTCAGCTCAAACTGCAACGTCACGCTCGTCGAGCCGAGATAACTTGCAGAAGTCATCTCAGTCACGCCTGCGATGTGGCCCAATTGACGCTCGAGCGGCGTGGCCACAGACGACGCCATGATCTCCGGACTCGCGCCCGGCAAGTTCGCGGATACCGAGATCGTTGGAAAGTCGATCTGCGGCAACGGCGAAACCGGCAACAACTTGAACGCCACCCCACCCGCAAGCGCAATCGCCGCGGTCAAAAGCACGGTGGCAACAGGCCGTTGAATAAATGGCGACGACAGACTCATAACAACCTATAGGCGCAACTGTAGGGGTGGCCCTCTGTGGCCACCCGTCGTGTCCAATTCAGCAACGGGCGGCCACAGAGGGCCACCCCTACAGTTGCTCCCGAAATTAGTGAAAGCCTCATCAGCTTCCTCCAAGTGCGACTTCTGGCCGCTTGCCGCGAAGCGCGGAAATTCTTCGCGCGGCGGCGTCGAAGAAGAGATAGATCACGGGCGTGGTGTACAGTGTGAGTAGTTGGCTCAACATTAGACCACCGACGAGCGTGATTCCGAGCGGTCGCCGCAACTCAGATCCAACTCCGCTTCCAAACGCCAGCGGCAACGCGCCGAGCAGCGCCGCCATCGTCGTCATCATGATCGGGCGAAAGCGCAAGAGACACGCCTGGTAGATCGCTTCTTCCGGTTCCTTGCCGTGATTACGCTCAGCGTCGAGCGCGAAATCGATCATCATGATCGCGTTCTTCTTCACGATACCGATCAGCAGGATGATGCCGATGATTCCAACGACCGTTAGCTCTGTTCGAAACAAGAGGAGCGCGAGAATCGCGCCCACGCCTGCCGACGGCAGCGTCGACAGGATCGTGAGCGGATGAATATAACTCTCATACAAAACACCGAGCACGATGTAGACAGTGACGATCGCCGCCAGAATCAAGAGGGGCTCGTTCGTCAACGAATTCTTGAAAGCCTGCGCCGTACCCTGAAACGATGCCTGCAGACTCGCCGGCATATTCAGCTCTCTCTCGACTTGCTCGATCGCGTTCGTGGCTTCGCCGAGTGAGGCGCCATGCGCGAGGTTGAACGAGATCGTCACGACCGGAAACTGGCCCTGATGATTGACGGAGAGCGGAGCCGTGCCTGTTTCGAAATGGCTGAACGTGCTGAGCGGAACTGAAGTGCCATTCGTCGAATGAACGTAGATGTCCTGCAACTTTGCCGGATTGTTCTGGAAGTTTGGCAGAGTTTCGAGGATGACGTGGTATTGATTCGATTGCGTAAAGAGGGTCGAGATCTGTCGCTGACCGAAAGCGTCGTAAAGCGTCTGGTCGATCGCGAGTGGCGTGATGCCGAGTCGCGAAGCCGTGACGCGATCGATCACGAGCGTGGTTTGCGCAGCGCCTGTTTGCTGATCGGTCGCGACGTCCTGTAGCTGTGGCAGCGTCTTCAACTTCTCGACAAAGCGTGTGGTCCACGTATTCAGCTCGTTTGCATTCGGCGATTCGAGCGTGTATTGATACTGCGTGCGACTCACTCGATCTTCGACCGACAGATCCTGCACCGGCTGCATGTAAAGCGTAATGCCGTCGACAGAGGCGAGCGCCGTTTGCAGTCGATTCATTATCGTGGTGGCGTCGATCTTCCGGACGTCGAGCGGTTTGAGATTGATCAGGATGCGACCGCTGTTGAGTGTCGTGTTCGTGCCGTCGACGCCGATAAACGACGAGAGACTCTCGACCGCCGGATTTTTGAGTATGACCTGCGCAAGTTCCTGCTGTTTCTCGGCCATCGCGGGAAACGAGATGCGCTGCGACGCTTCGGAGATCCCCTGAATCACACCCGTGTCCTGCACCGGGAAGAACCCTTTCGGCACGACGACGTAAAGCCAGATCGTGAGCACGAGTGTGGCCGCCGCAATCAACAAAGTGATCGCGCGAAACCGCAGCACCCAACGCAACGTCGCGCCGTAGAAATCGATGATCTTTTCAAACACGCGCTCCGACGCGCGATAAAACCTTCCCTGATTTGAATGTTCGCGCAGCAATCGCGAGCACATCATCGGCGTAAGCGTCAGCGAAACAACCGCCGACACGAGAATCGTCACACTCAGCGTGATCGCAAACTCGCGAAACAGCCGGCCGACGATGTCACCCATGAACAAGAGGGGAATGAGCACAGCGATTAGCGAGATCGTGAGCGAGACGATCGTGAAACCGATCTGCTCGGCGCCTTTCAATGCCGCCTGCATCGGCGTCTCGCCTTCCTCGAGATAGCGGACGATGTTCTCGATCATCACGATCGCGTCGTCGACGACGAAGCCCGTCGAGATCGTGAGCGCCATGAGCGTCAGGTTGTTCAGGCTGTAGCCCGCGAGATACATCACCGCGAGCGTGCCGACGAGCGAGAGCGGGACCGCGACACTCGGAATGATCGTGGCTGAAAGGTTTCTGAGAAAGAGAAAGATCACCATGACGACGAGCGCGACTGTCAGCATAAGCGAGAACTGCACGTCTTTGACTGACGCTCGAATCGTGACCGTGCGATCGGTCAGTACTGAAAGTTGAATGGCTGACGGGAGAGTGGTTTGGAGTTGCGGCAGCAGCGCCTTGATGCGGTCAACTACCTGAATGATGTTCGCGCCGGGTTGTCGTTGAATGTTGACGATGACGGCGGGCAC